>Ga0268284_1000576_pt1 | contig 23515 bp, 35 predicted proteins | sample saktaG_14_FD_190137 | JGI IMG/M metagenome (GOLD analysis project Ga0268284, IMG submission 190137) | Saline water microbial communities from Sakinaw Lake, British Columbia, Canada - sak_2013_06_06_40m | ecosystem: Environmental > Aquatic > Non-marine Saline and Alkaline > Saline ...
CCGCCCTGCTGCACGCTTGCATGTGCGCTGCGTCAGGCCAGTACCCGCGAATATCCGATAGCAACTGCGCCACGTCGACAGCGGACGGAAACTGCTTTTTCGTTACGGCGATACGTGGCTGAGCATCAGGACCACCTATGTTCTCGACGGTCACGCGGACGTAGGTGTCGATTGCTTCGATGGTAACGCTGCCAAGTCGGTACTTCATGGCGTCTCCCACATTTGCAGCGCGGCGGCCTGCGCCCGCTTGCGCATCGTTTCGTTTGTGATGCCAGCCATGAACCAGTCAACCAGCGCCTGCTTGTAGTACAGCCGGCGGCTGCGCGAATTCTCGCCCGACTTGTAAGAATAGGGCAGATCGCCATCGTCGAACGGCGGGACGCTGCGCTCGGCCCGCTTCACGAATCCCCGCAGCGAGTGCGCCCGCATGAACATGTCGCCGAACACCGCCGCCAGAAATTTGTATGCGTCCGGGGTGCCAACTACGAATTCATTTCTCATGCTGCTCCTGTGGTTTTCTTTTGATTGACTGTTTCTGCTGTCGCCTGGCAATCTCGCGATCAATCCGCTCGATGCGTTCCTGCCGGCCTTCATCGCCGTGGCGTTCCTCGACGCGCCGTAGGGCTTGCAGGTCGCGGTCGCTCCACAAGCCGGATGGGTCACGCTGGAAGTCGCCGAAGTTCTGTCCATCAATGCGTGGCATGTTTTCTAACTCCTGCTATCCGGCCACATCCTTCGCAGGGGTGGGTGACGTGGTTCAGACAGCCGGGATGCCAGCATGGCTCGCCATCGGGAATGATTGTAGTGTCCGGTACGCCTGAGTTGCGTCGGCACTCACGAGCAAATTTCGTCAACCGCTTCATGGTCTCTATCTTGAGCGTCATTCGGGGAGTAGGTTCGGATTGCTGTTGCTCGCACGCCTCGCGCTTCTGGTAAGATGTCTTCATCTATTAACTGCCCTTTTGCAGTTGCGGCATAAATGAACGTCCCTATGGGGGACTTTGAACGACCTTCCACAACGCAAACAATTTCTGCTAATAACGGTAAAATCAAAACGACGATACGGTGCGGGTTCCTTATTCCTAAACTTTATTTTATTGGGGCACCATGCGTTTATTTCAACGTCATAAATTCCGGGCGTTAAATCTACATCGCATTTTTTACAAACACAAGTATAACGGCGCACTATTTTTGATATACTATCCCCGTCAAAACTTTGGAAACTATTACCACACACGATGCACTTAACAAGAGGGATATTAACGCATGGATCGCCAGATTTTGGTGCATGTGATAGCTTTTTCATAGGCACACCTCTCGTAACTGCGGCTCACACCACGGCACGCCGGCCAACGCGAATACGTCATCTTCCTCGAACGTCGGCACCTCCACGCCGTCGCGCATGAGCATGCCGGCAACGCTGTGGTAACCGTTCGCCACCCATCCGCAGGCCAGCACCTTGTGCGAATACGTGGCGCTGCCCGTGCGGATCGCGTAGATCAGCCCCCAGTTGCGCTTGTGCGCCGTGAAGATGTCCACCGCTATGCCGCCGTGCTGCTCGTCCTGCAACTCCACCTGCACGTACTTCCCGGACGCTGGATCGCCTTTGATCACATCTCCCAGCGACCGCACGATTTTCGCCCAGAGCGGATCACGCATCATCTCGTGGTTTATGAGGCGACCGCCATCAGTGTGCAGGATAGGCAGAACGTCATCGCGCGTGATCATGCGCGGAATGCACACGATCTCGATGTCGCCCACTTCCGGCTTGCGCCGGCGCACGCTGCTGGCGATCTCAATCCGGTCACAGTACGGCCGCAGCTTGTCCGCTACGTCGCGCGCCAGCATGTCTGCGTGTTCAAGTTTCATGGATTATCATCTCCAAGAACAAGTGCTTTGAATACATCTGTTCCAAACGCTCCGATGGCAGTTGTAACTCCGCTGGATATGAGCACACGCGCCATGTTCTGCACACCAACGCGATTGAATGAATGCAGCACAACCAGCTTTGGCCTTTTTGATTTTGCAATAAAGCATGCGACTTCGTAACCGGTGCCGGGTCCAGAATCGACCATCGTTTGACTACCCAAGTCGTGATCAAGAGACACTATCTCATAATCTGATACGAAAAGCGCGGAGATTGCCCCAAAGGCTGTGTGAAAAATGTCGGCATACGGAGCGGCTTGTTGTACTTTTCTGCACCGTTCCGGGTCATCGTCAAGAAAAAGCAATCTCCTCATCACTGGTTGGCCTCGTACAGGTTGGCCACGTCGCTCATGTACGTGTCTTGGACGCCGCTGCCCTTTAGCGCGCCGCCCACGCCATACTTCCACGCCTGCGCGGCAATCATGACAAGATCGCGCTCGGTTGCGCACCGCGCGCGCAGCTTGTGATTGTTCAGCAGCCGCTCGGCGTGCCAGTACACAATCTCATGGTAGTAGTCCACCGCGAAGTCACGCGCGGCGGCGTCATCAAGAAAGGCGATCTTCTTGACGGCCTTCGCCCAGTCGCGTACGATTCCAAGCGTGATCTGGTGCGGCCCATATTCTCCGCGCTCATTCCAGACAAACGTCCCGCCCTCGCGTGCGCCAACGGCTTTCAGAAAACGATGCGTGTCAAATGTCATTGCAGCCCCCATGATGGTTGTGATTGTAAGAACAAGTAAAAGCGCCTTGTGTTTCATGTTGCGTCCCTTAGTTCGCGAGTTTCAAAAAATCCTGCCAGTTCAGGCCGCGCCGCCATGATCTCGCGCGCAAGCCGGCTGGCAACGTTGTTATTCACCTTGAAGCCGTCCGCATCGGCACCGAGCTTTAGCGCGAAGTCGTAGCGGATCGCCTCCAGGATGCACTTGATCCCGTACCGCTGAAAGCCGCGCTGCCGCAGCCGTGTGGCCCGGGTCATTGCGGCGTCAACCACCGCCCGGCCGTGCGGGCTGTTTCGCCAGCGTGTGTACTTCACGTCCGACGTTTCGTTGAATAGTTCGCGTTGTGTCATGTCATGCTCCTCGTGATATTGCTACTGAGTTGTGACCACCAGCATCTAACATCGACCCACACAGGGCCTCCGCCGTTCTCACGGAAACTGCGTTCCCAATCTGCCGCACCTGATCCGTCTTAGTGCCAGCAAACTCGTATCCGTCGAACCCCATTGCCGCTGCCAACTCGTGAGGCTGAAGCATGCGGAAATAGATATCCATCCGTGTCGGCTCAACCAAGGCAAACCTATCTTTGGCTGTAATCGTCTCAAGTGGTTCTGTGATCGGACGCGCTCCTTTTGCCGTACCGTAATACTTCGTTACGAACGGTTCGCACACGGCCAACTCACCGCGGTGTCCGGCCGGTATCGTCGGAAGCGGATCATCAACGCTGCGCACCCGCGTGTGATGCGATCCTGCATGCGCCACTTGCATCACGAACGGTTGTACGAGCGCGATCCCGCGCGACTCCGTACAAATCGTTGGCATCGGCTGCGACACACCACGCGGTGCCCCGCCAGAATGCTGCCCCAGAATGAACGGTTCGCACAGCGCCGCATGAACACCTCCAGCGCTGATTGTTCCAAGCGGTTCATCCATCGGCTTGGCCCATGCTCCGCTCTGTCTCATGTTCGTCCCACGCAGTACGGCAACAAACGGCTCACCGCCAAACTTCCGCAGCCCTGCTTCGATTCTGTCAAGCGTCCGAGGCGCCAGCGGACGGCGCCGGCGGAAGATCGACTCTCCTTTCATCGCCCAATCTATGATATCCCTCGCCGGCCGCCATCTCCCCGCGTGTGTCGCCTTAGGCCAAGTGATTTTCCCCGATCGAGACGCCTGCACGAACAGGCGCTTGCGACTCGTAGCATCCCCGTAGTCCGCAGCGTTCAGCACGCGCCATTCTACGACGTACCCCAAACTTATCACCGCCGCCACGAACGCTTTGAACGTTTCGCCCTTCCGTGATTTGTCGGGCCGTCCGTCATCAGACAATGGCCCCCACCCCTCGAACTCACGAACGTTCTCGATCAGAACGCGCTCAACGCGCAGCCGTTCGATCCAGTGCAATACGTGCCATGCACTCGCCCGGCTCTGGTCGCTGCAAGGTTTCCCGCCGCGCGCGTTGCTGTGATGCGTGCATTCAGGGCTGGCAATAAGCAGGTCAAGGCGGCCACCCGGAATAGCCTTGCTTGGGTCAACCGTCGAAAGGTCAGCGCACAGGTGACGCGCCCACGAATGGTTGCGCGTGTGAGTGTCCACCGCCACTTTCCAGTGGTTTATTGCCACTAAATCCAGTTGCAGGCCCCTTGCGTGAACGGCGCGCACCAAACCGGAACTGCTCCCACCTGCACCACAAAATAGGTCTGCCGCAAAAATCATGCTTCACCTTCGGTGTTTGTTGAGCGGCGGCGCCATGATTCCCAATCGCAAATGACGTAGGGGTTTCCGTTGTGAATCATGCCTAACTGCCAAAGCCGGTCGGCCGCCCGATCACTGAAAGCCTGCTTGAATTCCTTCGGCGACATGTTCGACGTGATCACGACGGCCTTGCCGGCGCGGTACCGGCGGTCCAACAGTTCTATGATCGTGCCGAACTCAGAATTGGTCGCCTGCTTCACGCCCACGTCGCGCAGCACCAGCACGTCCAACCGCTCGAACCAGCGCAGGGCTTCCATCTCGCCGTTGCCACCGGCGTGATATGCCTTCGTGCGGAACATCGCCATGACGCCGGCGGCGCTGTCGGCATAGCACGTGCGCAGCTTGTCGATGTTGTGTAGCAGCATGGCAGTTGCCAGGTGATCCTTGCCGGTGCCGCATTTGCCGAACAGCGCCAGCCAGTTGCGCGCGGCCCGCGGGGCCCACCGCCGACATATCGCGACGACCTCGGCCTGTGCCGGCGCGTACATGGTGTAGGCGTCAAACGTCTGCCGCTCTTCGGTCGGCATGATGCCCCAGTCGCCGAACGAGCGGTTGCCTTGCCCGACTGGTTCAGGCGTAACGGCCGTGCGACACGCGTTGCACAGGCACGCGGTCAGCTTGCCGCCCAGCTCAAAGCCGGATGCTGGCGCCCCGCATTGCGGGCACTTGCAGGCAACCGTTGTGGCGTTTGCCACTATGTCAGAAACATTTTGCATGAAAATCCTTCTCCCCGATTGATGCCGGCTTGTCCTGGCGTTTGTCGAACAGGCCAATCCAGCCGTTGGTTATGCTGCTCTCGATTGCAGCAATTGCCGCTTCGACTCCCATCTTCTCGCAACGCCGCAGTTGAAATTCGATGGTTGACCGCGTGGGCGCCTTGCGCCGCTCCCAAAGGTATTGCAGCCACCGGCGCCACGCCTGCAAGAATGCCGTCGTCTGCAACAGCAGCGGCAGCGGATACTTCAACGCCACTTCGACCGAAGCAAAACGTCCCCCTTTAGGGGGTAAGGGGGTATCTTCTTCTGAGCATAGCGAAGAAGAAGATGAAGATGAAGATGAAGAAGCAAGCGTGACATTTGCGTGACAATCGCGTGACAAGTGCGTGCCACGTTCGTACTGCTTGCGTGAAGTGGCCTGCTGGCGGGCTTTTGCTTCGCGTTCCTTGCGCCGATTGGTGAGCGTGACAACACCGTGACCATTTCTGACGATTGCGGCTCCGGTGGCATGGAGTTCCTGCACGGCGGTATGCAAGTCGGTAGGCGAACAGCGCAGAGCACGCGCCATTTGGTCGGGTGTCCCTGAGAGTGATCCGCTACGGAGTTCATGCATGCAGCACAATACATCGATCCAGATACCACGGGTTGCAGGCGAGCAGAGAGACAGGCACGGGTCTTTCAGCCAGTCGCCGGGATAGAACATGAACGCAGGTTGCTTCATCTATGTGATCCTCCATCCAACAGCCGTTCAACGTGCTCCACACTGCGGCAGACGTGCACAGTGTTGCCTTTCACTGCCAGTCGCGTGAACTGCTGCACCTGCAGGTCCGTCAACTTACCGCGCGCCGTCTTCAATTCGATCAGTAGCAGCCGCTTGTCTGGTCCAAACGCGATCAGGTCAGGCCACCCGCGCGGGTTACCGATGGCTGCCGCGCCTGGCATATGGAAATACATCCATCCGCGCGCGCGCAGCAGCTTTTCAACCGCTGCTTGGAAGTCCTTCTCGCTGCCAGCCCATTCTTCAATCTTTGCTAACGGCGCCACGTCATCCCAACGGTACTTTGGCACGGCTATCTGCGCAACCGCTTGCTGGCGCATGTCCACTGGCAGGTCTTCCAGCCGCAGTCTCATCCTTCCACTCCCGGCAAGGCAGGCTGTTTCGGATTGTCAACCTGTACGTCGCCTTCATCCACATATTTCTCGGCATACGCCAGTTTCACATGCCCGAACAAAATGCCCGAACCGCTAATCTTGATCTGCAGCGCCACAACAATTTCATCGCCCTCATCAGGCTTTTGGCGAATACGATCAATCTTGGGCCAGTTCATTTCCAGAAGTGCGGCAATTTCATTCACCAGGGCTTCACGCAGGTCGGAACACTGCTTGGCATAGATCACTTGCTTGTCGGTGAACTGAATTACTTGGGGGGCTTTCTCGCTCATACCGTTTCCTTGTTGGTTAGTTCTGCAATGAATCTACTCGGCGTTGCCGGTATCTGACCATTCCGGCCTTGCAAAGACTTCGGCACGGTCACGACAACAGCCTCCTTTGCCCGCGTCAGCGCCACATACATCAACCGGCGCTCTTCCTCGAGCTCGTCACCGTCGCGGATAGGCAAGTGCCGTTCGACCGCGCCGACGATGATCACGACCTTGAACTCAAGTCCCTTGGCCCCGTGGATCGTCATCAATTTGACCGTGTCCTCCTCGCGGACAAGCTCGTCTTGGATGTCGCGCTGCTGCAACCACAGCAGGTATTCGTGGATGTCGTCACCGTGCGCCGTGCCCCATTCTGCAATGCGCTTCACAAGCTCGTCCCGCGCGGCCTCGAGGCCATGCGTCTGCAGCAGCATGTCGGTCCACGACCGCAAACTCATGCCGTTCACTTTCACGGCGTCTGGCGCGAACAACGGGCGGCCCAGCATCGTCTCGCACGCCTGCATGTGCGACTGCTCACCCTGTGTCGCGCGCAGGCGGATCTGTGCATACGCATCATCGGCAATGCCCAGTGTGCGGCGCACACGCATGAACGCCATGTTGTCGCGATTGTTCACGACCAGGCTCATGAGCGCGTGGAACAGCTTGACGTCATCGCGGCCGTAGAAGTCACGCTCCTGCTCGACACACGTCACCGGCACGCCGGAAGCACGCAAGGAGTTGGCAATGGGCCACAGCCAGCGCCGCGTACGTGACAGCACGGCAATGTCTTTCCACGAACAACCATTCACATTTTTTATAACCGCGCTAACGACAACCGCGGCCTCGGCGTCCGTATCAACAATTGTTTCCACAATGACGCGGCCCGCATTTTTAGTTGCTGCCTCAATGGTTTTGGCAATGCGCTTCTGGTTGTGCCCAATCAGCGCGTTGGCTGCGGCCACGATGCCATGCCCGCAGCGATAGCACAGCGGCAGTTCGATTGTCTCCGCGTCAAAGTGCTCGATGCTGAAGTCCAGCAGCACGTCCAGCGTCGCGCCACGAAACGAGTAGATCGCTTGATCAGAATCGCCGACACAAAATAGGTATTCGGGATCGAATAGCGTGTGCAGGTTGTACTGCAGCCGGTCGGTGTCCTGGTATTCGTCCACGAGCACGTGATTGAATTTGTCGTGGTAGTGCGCGCGCACGTCGGCGTGTTCGGCGATCAACCGTTGCGTTTCAGCCAGGATCAGGCCGTAGTCCAGCGCATTGTTCTCGCGCAGGCGCATGCGGTACTCGTCGAAGATCGCGCATTCTGTCGGGTGCTGTTGACGGTATTCGTCGATTGCGTGCCAGCCGCGCGTGCCGAACGCCTGCAGGACTGTGTCGAGGGCGCCCTTCTTGATCTTCGCGCCGCGTGTGGCGATGATGTCATTCAGCATGTCGCGCTGATCGCACTCGTCATACACCGTCAACGTGTCGGGCTTGTAGCCCAGCTTCTCGCCGTACTCGCGCAGGATGCGCAGTCCGGTGGCGTGAAACGTCCCGATCCACATCTTGCGCGCCTCGCGCTCGCCCACGGCCTCGGTGATGCGGCTTTCCATCTCGGCGGCCGCCCGGCGGGTGAACGTCAGCAGCAGGATGTTGTGACCGCTCACGCCGCACTCGGCGACGAGGTGCCGGACCCGCTCGGTAATGACGCGCGTCTTGCCAGCGCCCGGGCCGGCCAGCACCAGCACGCGCCGTCCGTTTGTTGCAACCGCCTGCTGCTGTTGTGGGTTTAGGTTCATGGCTTCATCATGTTTGTAAGGAACTTTACTTCTCGAACAACACAAATCAACTCATTCCGCAAACGGCACGCTACTGTTCCTGATCCGGTCACGCCCGCAGTTACCTTTATGGTATCCTCAGCAGCCGGAATCACGTACGCCCGAATCATGTGCATCCTCTTCACCAGTTCCTCGTTCGTCTTGCTGCCATCTAGTATTGCGTTCACAGTTTGCCCTCCGTGCTGCGCGCGCTCTCGTCAAGGCCGGCGCGCCACTTAGCTGACTCCTGGGAGTAGAACTCGTCCAGCGTGCCGGGACAGCCCAGGGAGATCCACAGACGTTGTATCGCCAGTTTGTTGCGGCGCGACTCGGTCATCTTGTCGCGCTCGCATTCGCCGTTCTGGTGCAGGAACAGGTCGTTGGCGTCGCGCGGCACGAGCGTCAGAAGCACCGGCTCGCTGCGGTGCAGTTTGGCTAGCGCCAATGTCACGCGATCCGGCAGCTTTTCAACCTGCAGCACGACGCCCCACCGGTCGCCTTTCAGCGAGTGGAATCCCGTCAGCAGCGCACTGTCGCACACAAGCGCGGTCATGGTCAGGCCGCCTTCTGCTGTTTGCTGACGACGTCCGCCGTCGTTTGCCCGCGCTCGATCACGTTCCATCCTTCGGGTATTGCGATGTCGTGGCACGTCATGAATAGGCATTGCACCTGATGGCCGGTGACCCAGCGCATCGCCCCGAGGAATTGCCCGGCGATGTCCACCGGCATTTCCGCGATCTCATCCACAAGGATTTTCTCGGCGCTGTCGTTCAGCTTCAGCAGCACCGCACCAAGCACGTTGCGGACGAACACGGACTCGGCGCCGCTGAGAGATCGGTACGGCGTTTTGCAGCGCGCATCCTGCTGCCCCTTCACCGGCTTGTCCACGCCGAACACCAGCCGCCCGCGGCTGTCCAATTCGATGTAAAAGCACCAGCCCGGCGAAATGACGCGCAGCGCTTCGTTGACGGACTCGGTCACGGGCGCGAACGCCGATAGCACTTGCTGGTCGTAGGACGCCTTCAATGACGCCTCGACGGTCTCATACATCAGCGCCGCCTTTTCAGCCCGTTGCAGGGCCAGCTGCTGCATCTGATATTGCTCCTGGCGCGTCTTGTGCGCCACCAGCTCGTCAATCGTTTTCTTGTCCGACTCGATGGCCGACTGCAGGCCGGCGATCAGCGCGTCGCATTCCGGCACTTCGGGCGCGTTGGCGTTGAGCGTGGCGTCAATCTCGGCCATGCGGTTGCCCAGCGCCGCCGCCTCGTCGTCAAGACGCTTGCGCAGGTTGGCCATAGCCGTCGAATCCAGCAGCGGCCCTTTACGGTCAAGCGCCTTGCGGATGCGTGCGGCCAATGCCTTCTTCTTCTCCAAGTATTCACACACCTTCACCATACAGTCAACGCACAGGCCACTTTTTTTCAGTATAGTATCGGCGGTGCTGACAATCACCAGCGCCTGCTCGTGGTCGGCCTCAGTGTAACGCGCATGCTGTTCCTCGTCGCGTGTCTGGCGCACCAGTTCGTCATGCTGCGGTATTTCGCGCGTAACGATTTCGTCCAGCCGGTGCGCAGCGCGATCACGTTCGGCGCGCATGCTCTGCATTGCCCGCACGTACCCGTCGGCCTCGCTCTTGCGCCGCATCTGCCCGGACAAGTCCTGCTCGTGCTGGCGCAACTGCTCGCGCACGTCCTGAAGCTGCTTGGCCGGTATCGCACGGGTGGCAATGTCGTCGCCCATCGCCTTGATCGCTTTCTTGGCTGCCTGCGCCTCGCGCGTGGCCTCCTTGCGCTTGTCGGACATTATGCCGATGGATTCTGCGATCTTGTCCATCGTATCCACAATGTCTCCGCCGCCAGACCGCGCCACTATGTCAGCCGGCAGGAACGGGGCCGCCGCCACGCCCGCCTCATCCAGCTTTTCGCGGGCCGCGTCCACCGCCTTCTGCTGCTGTTCCGGTGTTGCCATATCCAGCGAGAAGCCGTTGAATTCAGCGTACAGGTCCAGCCAGTTTTCCTTGATAAACGCATTCGTCAGCGCGCGTGCGATGGCGACGGCCACCTTCATGCGCACGCCCGCGGCATCCCCGGCACAGTGTTTCAGCAGTGTTCTTTTCACCGTGTCGGGGTCATCGCGCAGCACGCGCACATCGAAGATGGCGCGGCCCAGTTTGGCGGTGATTTCGGCCTCGCACTTGGTCACTCCGTCCGGCCCGCCGGGAATGTCAATCTCCTGGCGAATGCTGCCGTTCTTGACGTACCGCCGTTCGAAGCTGATCGCGCTGCTCGTCAGCGCCACGCCCATTGTGTCCTTGCCGCCGGTGCACAGAGCGTCGAACACAACCGCGTTGCCGGCGCCGGTGTACAAGTCGGAGATCGGCTTGCCGTTGATCGCCACCTGCAGCGCGTCGGCAATGGTGGTCTTGCCACTGCCCCAGCCGCCGAGCACCACGTTATGCTGCGCGAGCTTCACCACCTCGCAAAGCGTCTCTTTGATGTTTTGGATTGTCAGTCTCGTAATCATTGTCGTTCTCCACTAACAGTTAGCTGATCGGTTAGAATGGGATGTCGTCTTCGGGATGCCGTGCGGCCGGTGCCTGCTCGGCAGGTGCGGCCGGCGCTTCCGCTGCATCGCCAGGCGCGGGTGCGTCAGCCGGCGTGGCGGACGCTTCGTCCTTCTTCTCGTGCTGGCGCTCGGCCATGTAGAGGATGTAGTCCGGATCCTCGGCCTTCGCCTTGAACGAGTTTTCGAAGAGCATGAACCGGCTCGAGTACGTCGCGCCGCCGGACAAGTACTGCTTGCCATCCTTGGTCTTGCCAAGCCACAGGCCGCAGAGCTTGATCATTGCGCCGCGCTCGCGCTCGGTCCCGTCTTTTACTGGTGGTGCATTCAACATGGTTGGGTCTCCTGATTGGTTGGTTTAACTGAATATGGCACGTTGCGCGCGCTGGGCCAGCGTGTCGCTCATGTGCCTGTGTACAGCGTTGAGTTCGTCGAGAGTCATGGATGCCGCGGGTTTTGGAAAGCGCTGTTTCAGGGCCACCTTATCGTCGCGGCTCAAGTCCTTGAACATCACCGCGAGCGTGTCAATCAGCATTTCGCGTTGACCGTCGTCGGCATCTTGGGCTGTTTGCGCGGAAGGTGGCGCGGGCAAGGCGGCGCTGGATGCCGCAGCCGCCGCTGGCGGGGCCGGCTCGGTGTGCATCGGCGCAGCGCCGGCGCGTTCCACTGGTTCGCCCGTCGTCTCGTCCACCAGTTCAGTTTCAAGCGCCGCGCCCTCGTTGGCGTCCGCCATCTTCTCGTCGGGGCAGGTCTTCAATTCGACTTCCTTGTCCGCCTGCGTGCCTCGCATGGCGGCAATGGCGATCTTTTCCAGCCGGTCTTTGGAAATCGGGTAGTACCAGCCACGCACCGGGATGTCCGCGGAGTCGCCGGGAACCTTCTGCGATATGCCACCGGAAAACGAGCGGATCAAGTTTCGCCGCAGGAACGTGTACGCCGCGCGATCCGGCTTGCTGCGTCGCTCCTGCAATGTTTTCAACGTCGTGATGATATCGTCGTGCGACACGTCCACCCACACGCCCGCGCCGCCCTCGATCTCGAAGAAGTTCAGCGGCTTGCCGTCGAATCCCTTTGGCCGTTCGCCTTTGATGCCCATGGCGCCGCACACCCTGTTCTTTTTGACCTTTTGGATGAGTTCGGTCAGGAACATGTCGTAAAACGCCCACGTCAGCGACAGGGTATGCACCTGCGGCACCCCGCCGACGCAGCCGACCGCCGCGCCACTCACGCGCACGGCGCGCGCCGGGCTGCCGATCATCTGCGCGTTGGGGTTCAGGTACACATGCACCCGCAGGACTTCGTTCAGCCGATCCCAGCCCAGCGCGTCAATCACGGTGCCGACGCCAGGAATGCAGGTCAGCCCGCCGCCGATCCGCAAGGACACCGTGCGCTCCTGCCACAGAATGTAGCCGTCGGGTGTCATGAAATACTGCGGCTGCCCTGGCAGCGTCTTGCCCTGCTTGACGATGCGCTCTTGCAACGCCTGGCATTTGGTAACTAGCTCGTCGCGATTCAGGTTCGCCAGTTCGGATTGAAGTGCGGTTGTCATTTCACACCTCCTGCGTACACCACATCGAGCACGCAGGCAAACGACCGCAAATGCTGTTCGCGCGCCTTGTTCACGGCGTGGCGCTTGCGGCCGGCCTCGCTGCCGGCAAAGTCGCATTCAGCGCAACCGGCCCCTTGGCACGCTGCGCACGGTTCAGTTGCATTGGCATTCCATTCTTTCATAGCACACCTCCACAGTGTGTTTGTTGTTATCGCATCCTGGCCGTCGCGCCGGATTCGTCAAGCCGATCTTGACGCCGGCATTTGGCCTGGTACTGATCTTCGAGTTGCTCGCGTCGCAGGCTGTCGTACTCGCCATCTTCGACACGGCAGCTATCATCAGCAGCGTCCATTGCACGCAAAGTCTTGTTCAACGCATGGTATTTGTCTCGCCACTTAATTGCGGCTGCTTGCCAAACCTCAGTTTCTTTCGACCAGTCACCTCCACCGGCATTGGCTATGATTCCCCAGGCCACTTCCAACATATTTTCCAATTCTGTTTTCATATTCATGATGCGTCCCTGTGATAGGTGTAATTGCACATGTTACATGTAACGCTTATGTCCGATCCCGTTGGCGTAACGCAAACCTCCTTGCACACATGCGCCTGCGACCGACACTGCTGCACGACTGCCGGCATGTCTTCGACCGTGCGCCAGTGGTTTGCAAATCCAAAGTCAGTGTGCTGCGTGCTCATGTGGTCGCCTTTTCTATCGCGGTGCGAGCTATTTCGGCCATGCGCGTTTTGGTTATGAAGTTCACATGTCCGGGTTGCACATCAGACTCAGCTATTATTTCAAGCGCCGCCAGCAGTTCCGGCGCGGCGGAGATAAGGCGCGCGTTTGCCAATGCGACCAAATGCGTGTCGCCCAAACCAATTTTGTGACAGTTTGCTATTGCCTCTTCGCCTTTTTCGTAAGTGCTGATCGTTTTACCCTTGAGCTTCCATGGCCCTGGCGTGTGTTGTGGTTGAGTGCTCATCGTCACACCAAGTTGAGGTTGCCGATCTGGACCATCATTGCGCGGCAGCAGCGCCGCGCGCGCCGCATGATCACCGCGTGATCCGTTTCGCCCAAGCCGCCAAAGCCCGGGCCGCATTTCGCGGCGCTCGTGCGCACTTCCCGCGCCATGCGGTTGTGATGCCGCATCCGATTAAACCACCACAGCGCCGGTTGGTTGATGTTGCGTGTCATGTCCTTCATCTCCACGGTTAGGGTTCTGGTTCGATGTTGCAGCAATCACACGCCAGGCACAGTCTGAGTGGATCGCCGCTCTTGCGATGGATCGCGATGTGTGAACCGCCGCGATACACAAAGAACGTCGAGTACAATTCTCGGGCGGCCTCGTGTGCCGCGTTCATTAGCTCTTGCGTCAGTCGTTCTTGTTTCATCGCTGCATCCTCTGTTGGTTGTCTACTATCATCACGCACCGTGCCCATCACTCAAGTTGTGTCAGAGGATGACTTGATTATTGGCTGCTCTATCGATCGGGAAAGCAACTCCCGACTGCGCTTTCCCGCTGTTATCCGATTTCCCGATAGTGAGCCGCGGGCGACGAGGGTGGAGCCAGGGGGAGAAGGAACGCCCTGCCTCGCCGCCTCGCGGCGCTTTCTATATAGTCTGCTTGCCCGCTCCACTTCAATTGTGACAAGCACCTGTTTGGCTGCTTCAATCTTCGCCTGTTCGCGCGCAATATATTCATAGACAGATCGCGTGCTGACAAATCCACAGCGCGTCTTCTCGAGCACGCCCGCCTTGCACAGATGGTGTATGCGCGACAAGCCAACATCCAGGCTGCACGACACTTCCCGCAGCGTCATTTCTTTGGCCTGCCGCTTCACCAGCGCCAGCCATTCGCCGCTCGTCACCGGCGCGGCGCGCAGCCAGCGCACCGTCTCCGCCGGGCGTTCTGGCAAGCCAACCGTCTCCATATAATCCAGCAACACGCTCATGATCAGAACGCCGTCAGGCCAATGCGCATGTTAAGTTTGGCAAACTGGCTGGACAGCGCGACGTACAGATTCATCAGCTCGCACAGTTTCGCAGGATGGATTTCAATGGTTCGCACCTCGGCGGGCGATGCGATTGGTTTGGCGTCGCCAGCTTGCAGCCTTTCAACCACGCGCTCGGCGTGCTTGACCATCTTGTGCACCGCCTGCTTGGTCGGTGCCGGCTTTTTGGCAGTCTTCTTGGTCGGCTTCTTTGCCACAGCACCATCGCCATGTGCGCTCGTGCCGCTTTCCAGCACGCCGCGCTCCTTCATGTCAATCAGCCGCTGGGCCTCGGCCTGCGCGATCACGCGCATGGCGCCCTGCTTCTGCGAGGCAATCTGTCCGCGGTCAATCCGGTTCGTCAACCACTTCGCGTTCACGCCCAGCTTGCCGGCCAGCTCGTTCACACGCCAAGACTTCTGCCCGTGGGGATCCACCGTCCGGCACTCGCCGGTCATCGCGCTGCCGCTGCCAAGTGTTGTAGGCTCTTTCTCCATGTCGCGCTCCTTGTGTTCACCGATTACCGATCACCATTTGCCGGCTCGCCGGCAACGTATCTGCGCAGCGCGCCAAGCGCCCGCAGAGCATCATCAATTTCAGCCAAGGCATTCAACCGTTCCTGCTCGGTAATAACCCCGTCCTCCTCTGCCTTGAGCACCGCGTCGGCCGCCTCAGCCGTCTCGCGCAACACCGCCGCCACCTGCCGCACGCCGTGCTTGCCATCCGGCACCGGAAACGCGACATGGCCGCACTGACACGCCAGCCAGTGCAATAGCCAATAATCCTGCGTGTAGTTCAACACCGCCACCAGCTTGTCAAACGGGAAATGCCGGTTCAGACAATGCTCCTCGCTGTACAGCGACATCACGTATTCTGGCGAGTGCCCCATCACCGTCGCCGCTTTCTTTGAATTTCCGCGCTGCTTTAAGTATTCCCGCAGCGCATCCAGCGGGTTGTCAATCTGCGTGTAGTTTCTGGCTTCCTTCTTCGCTTGAATGTCTGAGTTCATTGCTGCTACCATATTCGCATCATGAAAATTATTGAACGCTCCCAGATAGCGAGCACACAAGAACAAAAAAAAGAAGCGCCGAGGAGCGGAAAAACAGCCAAGTCGCCAAACAAGGTGTGCGTTTTCTGCCGTCTCCATCGGCGCTTCGAGAGGTTTTTCATTTTCATTGGCGTCTTGGCTGCATCGTTATGCCGGCGGCCTTTGCCAGCGTCATCGCAACCAGTATACCATATTGGGAGCAGTTTGTCAAGTGCCCTACCATTTCACGCTAACAAAGTGGTATAATGTGTCGATGAGCAAGTTCGCCAAACAGCTCCGAGAAGACATTGACAAGTGCCAGCCACCACTGTCTCAGGATGAGCTTGGAAAAGCGGTCGGTTTGTCCCGTGGCCGCATCAGTCATTTCCTTTCACGCGCACAAGTTCCGCGTGACATCCCCAGCGCAGAAATCCTGACCGCCATGGCCGCGGTCATTGGATCACGTCAACTTCCCCAGGTCGATCCAGAAAAGCTTGCCGCAACGTGGCGCCATACCATCGCCATTGACAAGCTGCTGCACTACTGCCCGGAATTGACGCATCCAAACACCACATCTGGTGTTCATGTTGATGAAATGTACAACATCGTACAGTATGCGCGCTTGATGCTGCAAGGAGTAGATCATGCAACAGACTCACGCGCCCGGGATTTGAATATGCGTTACGTGCCACTGTCGGAGTTGCAGAACGCGGTTGTTGATGTCAGCACCGCGATCGTCACCGAAAACCCTGAAACATCGGTCGTGCCCACGGCCACGCACTTGGTCGCGCTCCCGGTTGAACCGAACAAAGGCGACTGGTGCATGTACGTCACAAAGGACGGGGGCGCGCGAACAGACGTCTACGCGCCAGAATTCAGGCCGGCAGGAACGGTCTTCACCGTGTTGCAGTTCTTCCGAGTATAGCAACGCGCTAAAGAATGACGATGAAGAACGCCATGCTGGTCACATGCTGTGCGGTGGCTTTTGTCGTATCATGTGCTCCCAGAGATAAGCGCATAGACGGCACGAGCGAGGACCACTTTGCACGCTCGATGCATGCTATCCGTATGTCTCTTGACACCAATACACTCGCACAGTTTGATAAAGCATCGGCATACCTGTTGCACCTTGCGCATTGCGATGCCGAAGACTTGGGCATGAATATTTTAGATCGCCAACACTACTGTCAAAGTGAAGTGATGCGGCATATGAATGGGAAGACATCTTCAGAATTGCTTGCCTATGTCATTGTAGTCGAAAGTCAGCGTTGGGAAGAATCATTAGCCAAGCTTCCATCCAAATGAACGCGCGAACAATGCCAAGCAAGCCGATGAACAGAAGCTTGCACGCCGCTAGGGCGACGAAGCAAGACGAGTTCTACACCCAACTCTCCGACATCGAGAGGGAACTGCGGCACTACACGAAGCATTTCAAGGGCAAGACTGTCCTATGCAACTGCGACGATCCAAAGGTCAGCAATTTCTTCCACTACTTCTCGCACAACTTCGAGAAGTTGAAGCTGAAAAAGCTGATCACCACCTGCTACAAGAACTGCGATGCCGATCTGTTCAGCAAACACACGGCGGAAAAAGGCATCTACCTCGAATACGAAGGCGACAAGAGCGGAAACCGCGTCCCTGACCCGGACGAAATCGGCATCCACAAGCTAAAAGGTGACGGTGATTTTCGCAGCGATGAATGCATCGCGTTGCTTAAGCAAGCGGATATCGTCGTCACCAATCCGCCGTTTTCGCTATTTAGGGAATACGTTGAGCAGTTGGTGAAATACAAAAAGAAGTTCGTCATCATCGGGAGTTTGAGCGCGCTCACCTACAAAGAAACGTTCAAGTTGATTCGTGACAACCAGATGTGGCTAGGGTACGGTTTCGCAAACGGCAACGCATACTTCGGTACTCCTTATGCGCGTGAATTTGCAAGCGGTGTTTATGACCCGGAGACCGGACTTGTGAAATTCCGGAACGTCGCTTGGTTTACGAATTTTGACATTGCCAAGCGTCATGAACGGCTCATTCTGTACAAGCCGTTCAAGGGAAATGAGGGCGACTACGAGGAATACGACAATTACGATGCGATCAATGTCGACAAGACCAAGGATATCCCAGATGGCTACGACGGCGTGATGGGCGTGCCGATCAGCTTTCTCGACAAGTACAGTCCCGATCAATTTGAGATCGTAGGTCTGATCGCCGGGAACATCAAGGGATTGGCGGGAATTCCGTCGGCAAGCGGCAAAGACGGGCCCTACATCAAGGGAAGACTGAGGTATGGGCGAATCCTAATCAGGAGAAAGACATGAGAATCACACTTGAAGAAATCACCATCAAGGACCTCTTCGACGGCTTCGAGGACAATGCCGAAGCTGGCGTCGTCGCGTATGGGGGAAAGCTCGACATTCGCCCGCCGTATCAGAGGGAATTCATCTACAAGGACAAGCAGCGGGATGCGGTGATTGATAGCGTTCGCAAGAATTTTCCGCTGAACGTGATGTACTGGGCGGTGCGCGAGGACGGCAATTACGAAGTCATCGACGGGCAGCAGCGGACCATTTCGATTTGTCAGTACATCAACGGGGACTTCTCCATCAACGGGCTGGCGTTCCACAACCTGCAAGACGACCAGCAACAGCAAATTCTTGATTACAAATTGATGGTCTATTTCTGCTCCGGGACTGACAGCGAAAAATTGGATTGGTTCAGAACCATCAACATCGCCGGCGAGGAACACACCGATCAGGAATTGCGCAACGCCGTCTATGCAGGACCTTGGACAGCCGACGCTAAGCGCTATTTCAGCAAGACGGGTTGCGCGGCCTACGGACTGGCGAGCGATTATCTGCGGGGCAGCCCGATCCGGCAAGAGTATCTTGAAACAGCGATCAAATGGCGCTCGGATGGAAAGATCGAAGAGTACATGTCGAAACATCAGCACGACAAGAACGCGACGCCATTGTGGCAATACTTCCAGAAGGTCATCGGCTGGGTGAAAGCGACGTTCCCGGAGTATCGGCGAGAGATGAAAGGAGTGGATTGGGGCGTTCTCTACAATCAGTTCAAGGACAAAGAGTTTGATACTGACAATCTGGAGAAGCAGGTTGCCAAACTCATGATGGACGACGATGTGGAGAAAAAATCGGGGATCTACCCGTATGTGCTGGATGGTGATGAAAGACATCTGAACATCCGCGCGTTCTCCGACAACGCGAAGCGGGAAGCGTACGAGAGGCAAAAGGGAATCTGCGTCAAGTGCACGAAGAAATTTCAGTTGGACGAAATGGAAGGCGATCACATCAAGCCATGGCACGAGGGCGGGAAGACCGACGCGAAGAATTGCCAGATGCTGTGCAAAGAAGATAATCGACGAAAATCAGGAAAATAGGCACGAATTACAACCGCCTGTCACGGTCATCCAGCAAACCTCTTGATCCGCTTGGCCTCATGACACAAGACACATAGGATATCAATGTCACAACCCAAGAAGCTGTTTCGTCTAAAGAACTGCACCGGCTTCTGGACGCGCTGGTACTGCCGGCGCCTGCGCCGGATCCGCACCGTCAAGCTGGCAGACGACAAAGCCACAGCCGAGCAGATCATGCAGCGTATGGCCGCGCTGATCGCTGCGCTCGAACTACTCGGCCCACATTCGGGACTGCCGAAGGACTTCGACCCGCAAGCCCTTCTGCGATCGCAAGGCGCCGCGCACTGCACATTCAGTGACAAAGACATTGCCGCCGTCATGCGCAGCATGATCGCCGCGCTCAAGGCGCTCGATCCAGTGCCCGTGCCGCGCACAGATGCTATAACAGCCACCGCGCGCGACTACACCATGCACTGCGTCACGTCGCGAGTAGCGCACTGCATCCAACTACTGCATGCGTCACTCACGGACATAACCATGCTCACCAGTGCTAAATATGAAGCTCTCAAAGTTAGAAAATCTGCGGCGAAAGAAGCTAAAGCGTGAATACTTGGAACGCAATCAAAGGAATGAGCCGGCATTCCTGTCGTCGGAATTCTGTCTTGACCTGCGTGAACCGGTGCGCGGCACGTCATTCCTTCAGACCGACAGCGACACCTACATAGATCACACCACCATCGGCAATGAAAAAAAAGCATCTCGCTTCTGGCCGCTGGCAGGTTGACCACACACGCCAGGTCATCGTTGACGGCCGCAAGGTCATCAAACGTTATCGCGAGTCGTTTGATACCGCACGCGACGCCGACCTGCGCCTGCTTGAGCTGAAGCGCCGGCGACTGGCAGGGGAGTCGGCTGCGCCAAACGAAGTAGACATTGATTATTGCTTCCGACGCTGGCGCGAGTTCATTGCAACATCCGACAATCACAGCCCCAGCTATCGTGCTCGGGTTGACTTCGCATGGTTGCAGCTATCGCGTGGATTGCCTTTGACGGTCAAGAGCTTGAAGCCGTCCGCGCTGGACAGCTACATCGCGGCACGCCGGAAAAAAGTGGCGCCCGCAACAGTGCTCAAAGAGTTTCGCGTGCTATCGGCCTGCCTAAACTGGTGTGAGTCCCGCGGCATGTGCGTCAACCCTATCCGCCGCTATGCACCCCCGCGCGTCCAGCGCCGGCCTCCGCCAGTTGCAGCGCCGGCCGTCCTGCAGGCCATTTTCGATGCGCTGCCGTCTGAAGATGCCAGGAAAGCATTCTGGTTCATTCTGGCAACCGGGCTGCGCTTCAGTGAGTTTGCCGCGCTGACGGTCAATTCACTGCACGCTGGCAACCACATGCGCGTGATCGGCAAGGGATCCCATGGGACACCCCGCGAGCGATTTGTGCCGCTCCCAGGGGCAATGCCGTTCGCGCTACCGGCATCCGGGCCCCTGTTCACCAGTTCGGGCCAACGCTGGAATGGGCGCCACCTGCTGCAACTCATTTACGATGCTTGCGCCGCCGCTGGCACGCCACGGATCAGTATCCACTACCTGCGGCACTGTGCGGCTACGTACAAGCTGGCGGGTGGGATGAACGTCTACGAGTTGATGCAGCAATTTGGCTGGCGCAGCTTCGGGATAGTGCAGCAGTACGTGGACATTTCGCACACCGTCCGCAGCGGTAGTTACATTCCAGCATGGAGACAAGAATAGTCATGATCTCAATACAGCATATACTTGCGTGGTGGAAGTCATCGCCAAAGTACATCCTTCCAGCGTTTGTTCTTACTGCGATCATCTTGTTTGCACCCGTGCGCACTCTCAACAAATTCGGCGTTGACGAACTTGTCGCGAAATATCGAATGTGGGTTGGTCTCATTTTGCTTTCATCTCTGTCACTTCTTATCAGCCACTTTGCTTTCTGGTTGGCAGACAAAATACAAACGTGGAGGATCAGGCACAGGAAACGGTCTGCGCGCCGCGCACTATTGCGCGACCTCACTCCCAAAGAACGCGTGCTGCTTGCCAGATTCATTGCAGATAACACCAAGAGTAAACCCCTCAATCGTTGGAGCGGTATTGTTGTAGGTTTGTGCCATGGTGATATTATCTATCGTTCGTCAAGCACGGGATCGTTTAATGCGGACTGCTACAACATACAGCCATGGGCCTGGAAAGAGCTGCGCGAGAATCCTCGCCTTCTTGAGCCAGAGTTGTCGAAGATTCGCAAGGGTGACATGAGCACAGATGGTGGTGAGTCCATGTAGAGTGCAACGTGCGATTTCGCTGTCCAAGCAATGGAGTAAAGCGCATAGAGCCAGCATTGTATACCGCTGAGCCCGCAGCTTGGTTGACACTTACTTGACACTTGAAGCATCGGTGCGCTGGCAAAATGAGCACCAAGCACAAAGGCCGGAAGTCCAGTGTTGGTAGGACTTCCGGCCTTTTTCGAACTGGCGCGAGAGACGAGACTTGAACTCGCAACCTCTGCCGTGACAGGGCACGGAATAGAATTGGCAGGCGGATCAACTACGGGTGCTGTTTATGCATGAAAACATAGTAAATACTGGCGTGTAGCTCACAAATAGCCGCCGTCATTCATGCATTGCATAAGTGCGAACAATCGTGTTTTATCGTGTTTTATGCATTCCTACTTGACACTTGGTTGACACATAGAATCAAAGGCACAATGGATTGGACAGTGCACGCAGCGTGTCCGGAAAGAAAAATCCGCCGAATAGCCGGTATGAAAAAGTTGACAAGCCGCAGCCTTTTGTGTATAGTTGCACATGTTATGCAAACACGTTGTCACATAGTTATCTGATTAGGCGCAGGAGGCACCCATGAGCATAACTGAGACCGATGATTTTCCCTGGCCGCAGCCAGGTCTCAGCGCCTTCGTCCCCGGCAAATCATCTAATGTCACCGCCCACATGGACTGGTTTGGAATGGGAACAGAAGAGTCCTGTGCATCCGGCTTTAAGGATGCCATAGAGGCCATCCTCTCCCATCTTGAGCAAGGCGAGCACTCCCGACATCCGGATCACTTTTTTTATCCAGTCGCCTTCCTTTCGCGGCACTATCTTGAGCTGAGACTCAAAATTCTCATTGTTCTAGGGAGCGAATTTTATCCACCGCCAATTCAGCGCAATTCATTAATCCACGCACATGGTTTGGCCGAATTGTGGTCGATGCTACGCCCGATACTCAGGAAAGCCTGGCCTAAGGGTTCACAAGCAGATCTTGATTCAGTTGAGGGCGTCATAATGGAATTCGACAAACTCGATCCGAGAGGAATATCCTTTCGCTATGCTGAAATCCCGTCTACCGTGCCCGATCGAGTCGACTTGTCGAACCTGTGGAAAGCGGTAAGTGATGTGGGCTCCCTACTCGAAGGGTGCACAATGGCATTTGATGAATGGAAAGAAGCACAGCTGAGCAATAGAGATGCCTAACAAGTCTTTGCAGCCGACGCCTCACAGCGGCGCGGCTGAATTCGGACGTTAGCTGGAGCTGAGAGAATTGAGCACACGCACGCCGAAGGCGGTCACTCCGGCCATCCTCGCGCTATGCGAAGACATGGGACTCGTCGGCAAACCGCAGTACCTGGATGTCTCGCCAGTCGATAATGCGCGAGCACTCTACTGTTTCCCCGTCGTTGCCCAACTGGTCGAGCGTGCCGGCGGCGAGACATGCTATGGGTGGCGCTTCTGGGAGGTGCCGTGGGCGTACGTGGAGGCAGAGTTCCATGCCGTGTGGCGCAACCCAGCTGGCGACCTCGTCGACGTCACGCCTACCCAGACCGGCGTTCACCGCATCCTCTTCATCGCCGACCCGAGTGCGGTGTATGGAGGACGCCAGGTGAACAATGTCCGTCGCGCCTTGGGCACCAACCCCGCCGTGGACGAGTTCTTGGAAGCTGCGGATGCCGAGTTCGAGTTCCTGAATCGCGGTTCGCGCGCGGATGTGCACGCGTTGAGTTTGAGTATGAGCGAGGCGGCCGAGTTGCGGGCGATCGAGCAACGGCGTGCTGACGCGCTGGTCGCGATGGCTCACAGTCTTCCGAACCCGGGGCGTAACGATCCTTGTCCGTGCGGCAGCCGCAAGAAGTACAAGAAGTGCTGCGGGGCACCCAACTAACAAGCGCTTCAAGCCGATGCGTTAACAGTCGGCGCGCCGCTATTGCCCGCTGTTCGTCTTCGGGGGGGGCGCACTTCGGCGCGCATGGTTGACACTTCCGTGAGCATGAGCTGCAACACGTCGTCGGCAGGCGCGATGTCTTTCAGATCGGCTACGGCCTTGCGCGTCGCCGCGCGCCAGTCCTGAAACGTCTTTGACTGAATGGTTCGTTGTGCAAGTGCTAGTCGCATGGTTTGCCTATTGGTTGTGTGATTATGGTACCGCGTATTCGCCGACTTTCACGTCAGAAAAGCTGGGGATGGTGCTGGTGCAAACGCCGTTCGCCCAGCCGGTGATCTCAAGACGGTTCGACAAAATAAAACCGCTGCCGGTCACCTGCATATACGAAGCAATCACATTGGTACTGATGGCCGTCATGCCACTGACACGCGCAATGACACAGCCCCAGGTGGCGGCGTCAGTTGGGGCGGTCGGCGCGGCGATGTGTTTTATCTGGGTGTCG
>Ga0268284_1000577_pt1 | contig 23500 bp, 16 predicted proteins | sample saktaG_14_FD_190137 | JGI IMG/M metagenome (GOLD analysis project Ga0268284, IMG submission 190137) | Saline water microbial communities from Sakinaw Lake, British Columbia, Canada - sak_2013_06_06_40m | ecosystem: Environmental > Aquatic > Non-marine Saline and Alkaline > Saline ...
TGGTGCCTTTGCACTGCGCGAAGGGCGTGGTGCCGCCATCGGGCCAGGTGAAGAGTTCGGTGCCGTTGTCGGTGGTGAAGACGACGATGGTGTTGTCGTCCTCGCCCATGTCCTTGAGCTTCTGCAGCACGATGCCGATGTCGTTATCGAGTTGGGCCATGCCGGCTTCCTGTTCCGACCAGCCATTCTCCGCGTTGCGCGTCGCTTCCCATTTTTCGGACAGATGGGTGACGATGTGCATGCGGGTCGGGTTGAGCCAACAGAAGAACGGCTTGCCGTCTTTTTTGGCCTTCTCGATGAAGTTGAGGGCAAGGTCGCGGATTTCGTCGTCCACGGTTTCCATGCGTTTCGGATAGAGCGTGCCGGCGTCCTCGATTTTCTGTTTGCCGATCTTGCCCCAGCGCGGCATTTCGGTGGCGTCATCCACGTCGGTCGCCCAGGAATGGACCATGTTGCGCGGGCCGACGACGTTCAGCAACGCCTGCGGATAATTCGGATGCGCCGGGTCTTCCATCGCGTCGAGGTGATAGAGGTAGCCGAAGAACTCGTCGAAGCCGTGCACGGTGGGCAGGAACTCATTGCGGTCGCCGAGGTGGTTCTTGCCGAACTGGCCGGTGGCGTAGCCCAGCGCTTTGAGTGCGGTGGCAATCGTGCAGGCCTCTGCGGGAAGGCCGGTTTTGGCCCCTGCCTGGCCGACGGTGGTCATGCCGGTGCGGATGGGCAATTGGCCGGTGATGAAGTTGGCGCGGCCGGCCGTGCAACTCGCTTCCGCGTAGTAGTCGGTGAACAACATGCCTTCCTTGGCCATCTTGTCGAGGGCGGGAGTCTTGCCGGCCATCATGCCGCGGTGGTAGGCGCCGATGTTCCACATGCCGATGTCATCGCCCATGATGAACAGGATGTTAGGTTTTTTGCCCTGCCCGTAGGCGGCAGAGCTGATGAGCGCGAGCCCGGAGGCCAGCGCGAGGAGGTGGTTCGTTCGTTTCATGTTGGTTATGGTTTGGTTTCAGTGTTCGGTGTTCAGTTTTCGGTGCTTGGTGCCGGTTGCGCCGGCTTGGGATGTGTTGCAGGGGGCGGGTAGGCGATCAATATTGTCCGGTTAGCGCTCATTGATTGGAGAACAGGCGTCCCGCCTGTGATGGCAGACAGGCGGGACGCCTGTCCTCCTGCCAAACGCACAGTAATGGGATGGGCTCATGGCGAGGCAGCCTTGCGGCATGGGCCCCGGTGGCCGGAAAAACGATCAGCGGGTGTCCGCAAACGGCATGGGGGGAAATGCTTTTCATGAGCCTTGGGGGGAAACGTTAGCTGCAGATACCACTTGGCTTGGGATCAAGCAACAACTAATGGATAGGTGGTTTCGGCTGCGCTGCGTACGGGATATGGCGGCGCGGCATAGGTGATTTCATTAGATGCGCGGGTTGTTTGCGCGAACCATGGTGATGGAATCCATCGCGGCGTGGAACCGCCGTGAACGGCAACGCGCTCCGCGCAGGAAGCGGAAAGGAGCCAATGATGGAACTTGAAATGCAGTGGGCGGAATCAAATTAATGATTTTTCCGCTTGCCCTCGTGGTGGGGTAATCCACTCTGCGGTCGAGGGATGCTCCATCGTCGGGCAAATCTGCGTAGCAAACAAACCACAACCACTCCGTGAAATGAAAAATGAAGATCAAACCAGTCGCCGGCGGTTTCTTGGCGGCGTGATTGCGGCAGCCGTGGCCCCGCAGTTCATCCCCAGCCGCGTGCTCGGCGCGGAAACCGCACCCAGCAAGAAGATCCAGCTTGGCCACATCGGCACCGGCGGCCAAGGCACCGGCCTGCTGCAGAATTTCCTCTCGGTGGAAGGCGCGGTCAGCGTCGCCATCGCCGATCCCTATCAGCAGCGGCGCGAGGCCGCGGGCCAGCGCGTCAAGGAGTCGCAAAAACACGAGCCGAAGCTCTACAACGATTTCCGCGAATTGCTGGCCGACAAGTCGATTGACGCGGTGATCATCGCGACGCCCGATCACTGGCACGTGCCGGTCGGCTTGGCGGCGGTGCGGGCGGGCAAGGACGTCTATATCGAGAAGCCGCTCGGCCACACGCTCGAGCAGAACCGGGCGCTGCTGGAGGCCTGCCAAAAGCACCAGCGGATTTTCCAATACGGCACGCAACAACGCAGCCAGGAACTGCTCAAGCGCGGCATCGAACTGGTGCTTAACGGCTATATCGGTGATTTGCAGCGCATCGAAGTCTGGGCGCCGGCGGGCGCTGGCGGCGGCTCGCTCGAAGAAATCCCGGTACCTGCCGGCCTCGACTACGACCTTTATATCGGGCCCGCGCCGATGAAGCCGTGCAGCGCGGATCGGATCACCAGCGCCGGCTCATGGTATTGTTCGGATTACGCGCTGGGCTTCATCGCCGGCTGGGGCGCACACCCGTTAGACATTGCGATCTGGGGCATGGACTATGACCAAAAAGGCCCGGCCAGCTTCAAGGGCACGGGCGATTTCCCGACGCCCAAGGCGTTGTTCGACACCTGTGCCACCTGGGACGTGGAAATCAAGTTCGCCGGCGGCCTGCCGATGCACTTCATGAGCCACAACCACGCCGAACCCATCGTCAAAAAGTATCGCAAGAATTTCGAGGGCGATGGCACGACGTTCTTCGGCTCGAAGGGCTGGGTCAGCTTGAGCCGCGGCGGCGTCGATGCGAGCAACCCGGACTGGTTCAAGATGAAAGAGTGCGAAGGCACCAAGCGCGTGCTCTATCACAACCAATACTACAAGTCCTTCGTGGATTCCGTGCGCGAGCGCACGCCGTCCATCGCGCCCATCGAGGACGCGGTGCGGTCCGACGCCCTCAGCCACCTCTCGCTGCTCGCCATCAAGTCCGGCGGCGAAGTGGTCTGGGATCCCAAGGCCTACAGCATCGTCTCGCCCGCAGCGCTCAAGGCCCAAATGACCCACGAGATCCGGGGTGCGTGGAAGCAGAGCTGAAAGCGGAAATAGATGCCATCACTTCCTCACCCGCAAACTCGTGCCGGTCATTTCCGCCGGCTGCGGCACGCCGAGCATATCTAGCAGGGTCGGCGCCACGTCGGCGAGGATGCCATCCTTCACCTGATAGAAAGGCGCGTCCTCCGCGACATAGACCACGTGAACGAGGTTGGTGGTGTGCGCGGTGTTAGGCGAGCCGTCGGCATTGCGCATGTACTCGCAGTTCCCGTGGTCGGCGGTGACGAGCAGTTTGCCGCCGAGGCGCAGGGTTTCCTCGACCACTGCCTTGACGCCGGCATCGATGGTTTCCACCGCCTTGATTGCGGCTTCCACCACCCCGGTGTGGCCGACCATGTCCGGGTTGGCGAAGTTGAGGATTACGAGGTCGTAGTCCTTGAGTTTGGCCACCACGGTGGCGGTCACCTCCGGGGCGCTCATCTCCGGCTTGAAATCGTAGGTCGGCACATCCTTGGGTGAGGGGATGATGACGCGGTCCTCGCCCTTGTTAGCCAACTCGACACCGCCGTTGAAGAAATACGTGACGTGCGGGTATTTTTCGGTTTCCGCAATGCGCAACTGGTTGAGCCCCGCGGCGGCGACGGTTTCGCCGAGCACCATTGCGAGGTTCTCCGAGGCGAAGACCGCCGGGCAAGTATAAGTCGCGTCATATTCGGTGAGCGTATAGTAATGGGTCTTGGGCGTGACCACGCGGTCAAAGCCGCTGAAGTCAGCTTTGAGAAACGCATCCGAAAGCTCGCGGGCGCGGTCGGCGCGGAAGTTGAAGAACAGCACCACGTCGCCATCACGGACGCGCTGGCTGTTTGCTGCGGTGAAGATCATCGGCGGCATGAATTCATCGGTCTTGTTCAGGCGGTAGTAATCGGCCACGGCCTCGCTGGCGAGGACGTCGCGCGGTTCGCCCTTGCCTAACACGATTGCGTCCCAGGCGAGTTTCACCCGGTCCCAGCGCTGGTCGCGGTCCATCGCGAAGTAACGGCCGATCACCGTGGCGATGCGGGCACCACATTTGGCGGCCTCGTCCTCGACCATGGCGAGATATCCTTCGCCGCCGGTGGGCGAGGTATCGCGGCCATCGGTGATGGCGTGAATCATGATGTCGGCCACTCCGGCTTGTCGGGCCAGTTTCACCATCGCGATGAGTTGCTCCTGATGGCTGTGCACGCCACCGTCGGAAACCAACCCGATGAAATGGAGGCGCGAGACCTTGGCTTGTTCCAGCATTGCAACGAACACCGGATTGGTGGCCAGGCTGCCTTCTGCGATCGCCTTGTTGATGCGGGTGAGATCCTGGTAAACGATGCGCCCGGCACCCAGATTGAGGTGCCCCACTTCCGAGTTGCCCATCTGGCCCGCAGGCAGCCCGACGTCGAGCCCGGAGGCACTGAGGAAACCTTTGGGATACTTTTCGAGCATCCCATCGTGAAACGGCGTGTTCGCCAGGAGCACGGCATTGCCGTCTTTGACTGCGCTTGCTTTGCCTCCGGGATTCACACCCCAACCGTCGCGGATGATGAGCACTACTGGTTTCTTGGCCATGTTGGGAGGCATTTACCCCGCTCCCGCCCCACGGGCAAGTCTTGATTGCTCATTCCGCCGCGGGTTTGAGCTGCAACTCCGGTTTCACATTCCGGTGGATCCAAACGCTCTGCACCAAGCCGAGCAGCAGCATGCAGATCACCACGAAAGTGCCCGAGTAGCTGACCAAGGGCAGCGGAATGCCGGTGATCGGCATGATCAACACGCACATGCCGATACTCTCGAAAATGTGCGCGAAAAACAGCGCGACAATCAGGCTAACCATCAATCTTCCGGACACATCCCGGCTGTAAAACGCGATGAACAGCCCTTGAATGAGCAACAAGGCGAACGCCGTGATCAATAAAAGGCTGCCGCGAAAGCCGAGTTCCTCCGCGATGACCGCGAAAATATAATCGTTGTGCGCGGTTTTCTTGGGGGTGAATCCCTTCGCATGCAAGGATCCCTGTTCGGCAGAGGCTTTCCAACCCACGCCCTTCCATCCGGCTTTCCCGACCGCCATCGCGATGTTGTGCGGCGCGTAGCCCTCGTCGGAGATATTCACTTCCTGCCCCTGCATCATGCGCAGCCAGGTGTCGATGCGTTGCGGCCCGCGCTCGGAAACCAAGGGCAGCGCCACAAAGTACAACAACGGAATCATGCCGGCCCCGATCAATGTCATGAACGACAGATAGCGGAACGGCGTGCCACCTATCAGCAAGGCGACGATCGACACCGGGATCCAGACCAGCGCCGAGCCCATGTCACCCATTTTCATGACCATCAGGAATGGCACGGCCGCAATCACCCCAATGATGCCGATCCGCATGAACGGCGCACCAAACCAGCGGTGGATCTTCGGAATGTCCTGAATCAGCCAGGCGATCAGCAGAATCCCTGAGGAAATGCCCAACTGCGCCGGTTGAAAGCTCAACTTGAACAACTCCAACTGGTGCACCGAGTCGTCCTGTTTCATGGCCATCACCATCAGCCCCAGGCTCACCAGATAGAACGGAAGTCCCAGCCAGCGGATCCACCGGTAATCGATGAACGCCACCGCGAAATACACGACACTGCCAAGCAGTATCCAACGCTTCTGCATCCACGCATAATAGAGTCCCGCACTGCCGAACTTGCTGAGAATCTCCGGGGAAACCGTAAGGTGCCGCGCCGCACTCTCAATCATGAACACACCAAAGATCAGAAGCCCGTACATCACAAATACGAGCACCCAGTTCATCCCCAGGATCTTTCTCAGAAACGGCGTCATCAGGAATCGCGGCGAGCATACGCCACCCGGCCCCCATGGCAAGGCGGGTGTGAATAATCCGCACGGAGAGGCGACACGGCGACCGGTGATCGCCGTTACTTGCCCCAATGATCAATGAGCGTTTGCGCCATGACCCCGGGCGTTTCCACCACGGCGATGCCGCATTCTGATAGAATGCGCATCTTGGCCCGGGCGGTGTCTTGCTCGCCACCGACGATGGCACCCGCGTGGCCCATCCGGCGGCCCGGTGGCGCGGTGGCTCCGGCGATGAATCCGGCGATCGGCTTCCGGCAGTGTTTCTGCGCCCAGCGCGCGGCTTCAACCTCGGCATTGCCGCCAATCTCACCGATTAGAATGATCGCCTCGGTTTCGGGGTCCTCATTGAACAGTTGGAGCACCTCCATGTGGGAAGTCCCGTTGATCGGATCGCCGCCGATGCCGACGCAGGTGCTCTGGCCGTGACCGAGCTGCGTGAGTTGCCAGACGGCCTCGTAGGTGAGCGTGCCCGAACGTGAAACCACGCCGACGTTGCCGCGTTTGTGGATGTATCCCGGAGCGATGCCGATGCGGCATCCGCCGTGGCTCTTGGCGCCGCGGCCGGGGGTCACAATGCCGGGGCAATTCGGCCCGACCAAGCGGGATTTCGAGCCGACAAGCATGGCTTTCACGCGCATCATGTCCATCACGGGAATGCCTTCGGTGATGCAAACGATGAGTTCGACCCCGGCGTCCGCGGCTTCGAGAATCGCATCTGCGGCAAAGGCGGGCGGAACAAAGATGGCCGACGCGGTGGCGCCGGTTTGCTTCATCGCCTCGGAGACCGTGTCAAAGACCGGCACCACGCCGTCAAACATCTGGCCGCCCTTGGTCGGAGTCACTCCGCCTACGATTTTCGTGCCGTATGCCAGCGAGAGCCGGGCGTGGAGCGTCCCGTAACTGCCGGTGATGCCTTGGACCAGCACCTTGGTGTTTTCGTCAATGAGAATGGACATGGGTCATGTGGGTTGTGATCAGTGATGCGGCGGGGGTTGGCTAACGGCGGCGACGATTTTGCGGGCTCCGTCGTCCATGCCCTCGGCGGCGACAATGTTGAGGCCTGAAGCGGCAAGCGTGGCTTGGCCAGCTTCGACGTTGTTGCCTTCGAGCCGGACCACCAGCGGCAGCGCAAGCCCGGTTTCCCGAACTGCGGCGGCGACCCCTTCGGCGACGATATTGCAATCCATGATGCCGCCGAAGATATTGATGAAGATGCCCTTCACATTCGGATCGCCGAGGATGATGTGGAACGCCGCAGCCACTTGTTGCTTGGAGGCGCCACCGCCGACATCGAGAAAGTTTGCGGGCTCTCCGCCATGGTGTTTGATAATGTCCATGGTGGCCATGGCGAGGCCGGCACCATTGACCAGGCAGGCGATGTTGCCGTCCAGACCGATGTAATTCAGAGCATGCGCGGCGGCTGCCACCTCCCGCGGATCCTCCTCGTCCCGGTCGCGCAAGGCGGAGATCTCGGGATGGCGCGCCAGCGCATTGTCGTCAAAATTGAATTTGGCGTCCAGCGCATACACATGGTCGTCGGCGGTTTCCACCACCGGATTAATTTCCACCATCGAGCAGTCGCATTCAATGAACAGCTTGTAGAGCGCGTGGAGCAGCCGGCCGAACTGGCGGGCGGTGGTATGCAAACCGAGATTCTGGCAGAGTTTGCGCACCTGATAGGCCTGCAGGCCCGCCAGCGGATGGACATACTCGCGGAGGATTTTTTCGGGCGAGCGGGCGGCGACTTCCTCAATGTCCATGCCTCCTTCGGTGGAAACGATGATGACCGGCTGGCAGGATTGGCGGTCCATCAGGATCGCCAGATAAAGCTCCCGGCGGATGGTGACGGACTCGGTGATCATCACCTTGCGCACCAAGCGGCCCGCCGCGCCGGTTTGTTTGGTGACCAGCACCTCGCCAAGCATCTGCGCCGCCACGTCACGCGCGGCCTCCGGGGATTTCACCAGATGCACGCCGCCTTGAAAACCGTTCTTGAAAATCCCCTTGCCGCGGCCGCCGGCGTGAATCTGGGCTTTCACCACCAAACTATTGATCGCCAGCCACTTGGCCGCGTCATACGCCTCTTTGGGCGTGGCCGCGACCTTGCCCCTGGGACTGGGCACGCCGAAACGGTCGAAGAGTTCCTTGGCCTGATATTCGTGGATATTCATGGGACGGAATGGGTGATGGGCAACGACAAGCGTTCGGCACCCTATTTCCTGCCCCACACCCGGTCAAGGCATCCGCAAGGATAAATCAGGCTCCCCCGCGGATCATCCGGCCCGCGCGGGTGGTGTTGGTCGATATCACCTCACGTCTCGTCACGCTCACGCCGCGCGAACACGAGGTGCTAGATCACATCGCCATGCAATGACAAGGCCACGCAATGGCATCGGCCGTCCCCACGGGGATTAAGTAGCCATGGACCGCAGTTGCTACAGCTTCAGCCGCAACTGCGCGCCCACGCTTGTGGTGTTGGCACGCGTGATGCCGTTGGCCGCGGCGTGACGCTCCCATTGGGAAACCGCCTCAAGCACCTGATCGATGATCCCAGGCGCATTCCTCACGTCTTGCGCCGCTGCGAGTTTGATGAGATCCTGGCGCGTGATGTTAGCCCCCTTGCCGTCCACGCGGGCGGCGCGGAAGCCGGATGCCAGCGGATAGGAGGCGAGGGTCAGATCAAAGGCGGGGGCCAGCCTCCAGTTGCCGGCGGCATCCATCAGAAATGCATGGTTGCGCCCGTGGTCGTCGTCATTGGCCGCAGCCACATTGAACACGGCCCGCCGGAAGATCTCGTCCGCGCTGCGCCGGTCGTCAGTTAGAGACCGCGCGGTTTCCATCAAGTCCGCGTAATCAAGGCCATCCCGCAACGGCGTATGAGTGAGCCCGGAATACGAATGCAAGTGCAGGCGCGTCCCTGCCGAGCCGCGATCAAAGCGCCGACTGAGAAAATGACAGGCACCCGGGGTTTCCAACAAGCGGGTTGCCGGGACCGTGATTCCGGCCGCACGTGCCATATCCGCATAGGCCGCTTCGATTCGGCCCTCCTGCAACACCGGTTCGGTATCAAACTTCAGCAACCAACCGCCAAACCCGGGCGGCGGCGGATCATCCAGCCGGATTTCCGCAAAATCCTCGGAGATTGCCAGCAGGACCTTCGGCTGCGCACCGCCGGGCGACATCCCGGAGCGCAACAACGCGGCCATGACCTCACCCGTCTCGCCACGGAGTATCTCGCGGGCGGCTTCCACCAAGGCCCCAAGCCCGGCCATCATGCCATCGTTGAAATCCGTCCCGTCCATGCAGGGCAAAAACGCCAAAGCACCCATTTTGCGATTTCCCTGGCAGGCAAGTTTGCGCAACGCCGTGACCCGGTTCCATGGAATCCCGCACCCCTCAAAATGCCGTTGCATCAGCCGTTCTCCCCACCAATCCGGAAGCGCGTCTTGAAACAGTCCATGGAGTTCACCAAACCCCGGAGTCGGCGTGCTCACCGCCCCTTGCGTCGAATTCGGCAGATAGATCGGTGAGAGTTCCCGCGATCCCGTCCGCCACGCGCCATCATATTCAAAAAACACGCGGCCACTCATGTCCTGATAGAGCCGGCCGACCCGTTCGTCGCCGCCACCCGCCCATTGCACTTCAAGCTCCATCGTCGGCTCCTTTCCGCTTCCGGCGCGGCGCGCGTTGCCGTTCGCTGCGTTTCACCGCCGCGATGGATTCCATCACCAAGGGCCGCGCAAACAACCCGCGCAATTCCCCATCCACCCCCAAGGCCACCGCCACCCGCACCAAGCGCTGCAACGAGCCCTGGCCCTTCGCTTCAAACAGTTTCAAGGTGGAAAGCGCCACCCCCGAGCGCTCCGCAAGTTCCTCCTGGGTCCAGCCTTTGGCCAGACGAACCCCCCGCAACCGCTGCCCGATCTCGCGAGTCAAGGTCACAGGATTGCGTTGTCTATAAGCCGCTATTTTGTCCACAAGCCAGATATTACGCTTTAAAAGCCAAAATTTCAACCATTATTTCATGCCCAAGCGCCCGTGCTCACGACCCTCCGCGACAATCTGGTGTCCGATCGGACATCGGATTGTCGCGCTCGATGCAATCACTCTCCATGGGCCGGGCGGCTCGGCACCGCAGCAAAGCGGAGATGACCGCAGGCCAACCGCCCCTCCTTGGAGACTTCCCCACCCACCCGCCCCACCGCGACAAATTCCAGGACGATCGTCATGAATTTTGTCGCGCCCGCCCTCTGTCATGCTGGAAGTTGCGCGTTAGGATATCCTGTGGTGAGGGTGGCCATTGGCTCGGAGCGAGACGCTCCGAGGACGGCCTGGAGCAGGATGCACCAGCTACGCTTACGCCTGCGCCTTGCCGATGAGCAGGAGGCGCAGGCCGTTGAGGCAGACCAGCACGGTGCTGCCCTCGTGGCCGACGACGCCTAACGGCAGCGCGAGGGTGAACCCGAGGGTGGAGATGATGAGCACCACGATCACGGCGCTGGCGAACAGCAGGTTTTGCAGCAGTACGCGTTTGGCGCGCCGGGTGTGGGCTAACAGCAGCGGGATGTTTTCCAGACGGTCGCCCATCAGCACGATGTCGGCGGTTTCCATGGCGACGTCGGTGCCGGCCGCGCCCATGGCCACGCCGATGTCGGCCATGGCGAGCGCGGGGGCGTCGTTCACGCCATCGCCCACCATCATGACGGTGCCCTCGTTCTTCAGCCGCCGGATGACCTGCAATTTGTCCTCGGGCAGCAACTCGGCATGCACTTCATCGACCTGCGCATCGCGGGCGATGGCATCGGCCACCATGCGGTGGTCGCCGGTGAGCATGACGACTTTTTTCACTCCTAGCAATTTAAGCTGGCGGGAGAGGTCGCGGGCCGCGGGGCGGATGGTGTCGGCCATGGCGAGCACGGCCAGGGCGGTGACCTCGTCGCCGACGCGCGAGCCGAGCCAGACGCAGGTTTTGCCATCGGCCTGCAGCGGTTGTGAGAGGGCTTCCAACGTTTCCAGGCCGCGGGCATGGAGTTCGCGGAAAAGCCGTTCGCTGCCGACCAGATAGCGCATGGCATCGATGGTGGCTTCCGCGCCTTTGCCGGCGGTGGATTGGAAGTCGGTGGCTGGTGGCGGTTCGATGCCGAGTGCGGCGGCGCTGATGACGATGGCATGCGCCAGCGGGTGTTCGGATTTCGCTTCAAGCGCGGCGGCGACGCGCAGCAGCGGGATGGCGTCGTCCGGCAGCGGGCTTGAAACCGGGTGGATCCCGGTCAGCGTGATCAACTCCGTTAGGGAAGGTTTGCCCACGGTAAGGGTGCCGGTTTTATCGATGGCGACGATGTCGATGTGTGCGGCGCGTTCGAGATGGGAGCCGCCCTTGATCAGGATGCCGCGGCGGGCGGCGCCGCCGATGGCGGAGAGCACGGTGGCCGGAGTGCTGATGACCAGCGCGCAGGGTGAGGCGACGACCATGATGGTCATGGCTCGATAGAACGCGTGGGCGAAGGTGGCGTCTTGAAAAAGAAAGGGCACCAGGAACACCCCGATGGTGAAGGCGATCACGCCCATGGCGTAATACTGTTCGGCTTTTTCGAGGAAGCGCTGGGTCTTGGATTTTTCCGCCTGGGCCTCGGCCACCAGTTTCACCATGCGTGCGAGGGTGGAGTCTTCGGATCGTTTGGTCACCCGCAGTTCGATGCCACCACTCTGGTTGAGTGTGCCGGCGAAGATCGGGCTGCCGATGGCTTTGGCGACGGGCATCGATTCGCCGGTGAGCGAGGATTCATCGACGTTGGTGCTGCCTTCGGAGAGCACGCCGTCCACCGGGATTTGTTCGCCGGGACGCACGATGACGATCTCACCGATTTCGAGGGTTTCGACCGCGACTTTTTCGCTCACGCCGCCGCGTTTGACCAGGGCTTCGCTGGGCCGCAGGGTGAGCAGGGCTTCGATGGCTTTTTGGGTGCGTTCCATCGCGTGCCGCTGGAGCACGTTGGAAAAGCTGAAAAGGAAGAGCAACAAGGCACCCTCGAAGGGAGCCCCAATGATGGCCGCACCGAGCGCCGCGAGCACCATGAGCACGTCCACATCGAGCACCCGCTCGCGCAGCGAGGCGATCGCCGAGCGCACGCCTTGCTGGCCGGCGAAAACGTAGGCCCCGAGGTAGAGCAGATGGTGGGTGAGGGGTGCGATTCCCGCCATCTTTTCCACGATCAGCGAGGCGATGAGAAACGCCAGGCCGACCCCGCACGAGAGTTCCTCGTTGAGTTCCCCGGCAAGGATTTTTTGCACCAGCGACCGCTGGTCCGCGCCATAAGGGGCGAGCGGCTTGATGTCGGCGCCGGATTTTTGCAGGTCGCCGGCGATTCGCTCTTCGGGTTCGATGTCGGAATCAAACGTGACCGATAGAACCTTGCCGAGGTAGGTGGCGGTGGCCCGCCGCACGCCGGGGATACGGCCGACTTTTTTTTCCAGTTTTTGGGCGCAGGCTTCGCAAGCGTTGCCTTCCAGTCGGAACGTGCATTTGCGGATTGCGGATTCGACCTGCGAGATGTGCTCCTTGAGAAACGAACGGACATCGCTTTCGCTCAGCAATGCCGGATCGAAAACCACGTCAACGCTGGCATGGAGCGGATCCGTGGACACCCGGATGATGCCGCTGTGCTCGGCGAGTTCGTGATCGGGTTCATCCACACACAGCGGGGTTGGCGGTTCTTTCATCATGAGTTCGACGACCATGGGATAGGCATGGTGCAGCGCACATCCAAGCAGATTATGCAAAATCCGCCGCCGGTCGAGAGCGGCGCAGCTCACCAGCCTTGCCCGGCGCACGACGGATGATTCCCGGGCCAACACCCAGATCTTGATCCACCAATCCCGGATTGCATCAGCCACGCTGCCGACCCTGGCACCGCGACAAATCCCGTGACGATCGTCCAAGAATTTGTCGCGCGCTTGGTGAGTTGCCGGTCAGAGTGCTGCGGGTGTGACGCGGGGCGTCCGGGTGATTGGCCCAGAGGTGTTGCGGCGGCCCTTAGTGGGTTCGCGTAATTGAGGATGGCGCTGGCCCGGATGAAGGATTGTCAAGACTGCCAATTTACAAGGAATGGATTGGTCGTAATGGATCATCGCGACCTTGGATTGGAAAGCAAGGAAACCAGGTCTCTCCCGGTCATCGGGCTGAAAACCAGATGGGTGAGGGGAGGCAGCCATCTGGGTTGCGGGGAAACATGATTGGAAGCCCCGGGAAGCCGGTGGCCGGGACTGACCAACAACGGAAAACCACACCGGCTAAGAAAGAACGAGTATGAACCTGCCAACCCAATGGAATCCGATTCACAAAGCCGACGAACTCAACGTCTGGCGTCCGGCGACGCGCTGGGATCCCCTGCGCGAGATGGCACGAGCCATCACCGGACGCGCGAAACCGCAGGGTGGCCGTCGATGGCGATATCGGCGGCCATTTTGATGATGTTAGGGATGGGTGGCGCCGCGATGGGCGGAGTTAATTTTGACCGATCAGGGCGGCGGCATTCTTGTGATTGATGAGCGGCCGGGCGAGCATGGCTTCGTAGCGGTCGATGTAGTGGCGAGCCACCTGGTCGTGACAGAACTCAAGTTTGCTGTCACACATGATCCTGCGGATTTCGCGCTGGCGGAGATCTGCGGGCAAGGCGAAGAATGCCATGGCTTGGTCGATGGCCCAACGGAGGCCTGCCGAGTCGTAATGCTCGAAGCGGAAACCATTGCCCACGGAAGTGTCCGCGTTGAGCTGACGCACGGTATCATAAATGCCACCCGTGGCGCGGGCGACGGCGAGGGTTCCGTAAATGGGCGCGATCATCTGAGCCAGTCCGCAGGGTTCGAACAAGGAAGGCATCAAGATGAAATCCGCGCCGGCGTATGCCAGACGGGAGAGTTTTTCATCGAAATTTCTGATGGCCACCCGCTGGTGGAGGGCGAAATCCTCGACAATTCTGTGGAACCAGATCCGGTGCGGACCATCCGCCACGACCACCACCTGGAGTCCGCTGTTCTGATAGTCAATAAGTGTCCGGTGCAGGATGTCGGTGAACAATTGCGGGCCTTTCTGCAGGGGATCCAGCCTGGACGGCCAGAAAAACACCGGCGCGGCGGGATTCACGGTCAGTCCCAGATGTTGCTGCAGCGCCTGTTTGTTAGCGGCTTTGCCGGTGGCGCAATCCGCGGCACTGTAGGTCCGGGCGAGCGCGTGGTCGGTGGCCGGATCATAGGAAGCATCCGGTGCGTTCAGAATGCCTGACGCGCAGTCGGCCGCTAGTTTGTTACGGATTTCGGACCGCACCGCGTCGGCCACCACCGAATGGTAGCCAGCGACGATTTCCCAGAGGAAGCGCGGACTCACCGTGTTGATGAAGTGCGCGGCAAAGATTCCGGAGGCCAGCATATCGACTGATAGATCGGCGCGGGCTTGTTCATAGCCGTTGGAAGGCATGCCATTGAAGAAAAGATGCATCCAGAACTCCGCCGCATCGATGCCGTTTTCCTCGATGCGCATGAGCGGCACCTCGCGGGTATGGATGTTGTGGATGCTGAACAGGCATTTGATGCCCCGCCGCCGGGCCATTGCGGGAATCAAGCCCGTCATCCAATCATTGCAATGGATCAGATCGGGCCGCACACTGGGAATGACATGATTGATCACCTCGCGCTGAAAGGCGAGGGCGATGTGCATGGCTTCGTCATGATAACCGCTGTAGACCTGATCCCGATAGAAGAAGATGCGGTCCTGGGCCAAGTGGACGTGCGACTCGGGAAGCACCTCATGGTATTTCCGCAGTTTGGTTTCATGCAGAAGGAGGATATTGCCGTCGAACAAGCGGCGGTAATTGGGCAGCGCGACATGAATATCAGCACCCTGGGCAAACAATGCCGAAATGAGTGCCGCCGAAACATCGGCGAGGCCACCGGCCTTGGCGACCACGCCATGCGCCTCGTCGCCCATGGCTTCCGGCAAATAACTGATTTCGGGTGTGATCAGGAGAATCCGGGGTGTCCGATATTTAGGGCTGGCGTTCATCCCACGTGGATGGTTGTGGTTTTCCCGGTTGAAAACCGTGATCGGATTGCTGATTCCCGGCGGCATTTGATGGGAGGAGGATTGTGGGTTATTGGGGTGCGGGGGGCATGGTTGTTGGGGCTGACAGGTATTCCATCTTGCCGTTAGGGACAGTGAGATGATGGCGGATGCATGCGGTGTTGGGTCTTGAGTTGGGAGGGTTTCAGCCCTTGTCAGCGTTCCCGAATGAGGAACCTGAAGAATTGGTTGGGACCAGTGGCCGGGCCGCTGAAGGTGGTGTTGCCACCGGGAAGGGCGATGCCTTGATTCGCGGGGATGTCCCAAAGCGACCAGTCCGTCAGGTTGTCCGATGACTCGACTTGCACGGATCGGTTGGCAGGAATGGTGAAATTGAGGAATACGTCCGGGCCTGCAAGATTCAAGCCGGGCTTGAGGAAACTGCTGCCGCTGAGCGCGAGCGTGCCAGCGAGGAATTCAGCCTGATTGGAAAAGCCATCGCCATCGGGATCCGCGGCCGGGTCACCATCCGGCGAAGTTGATGAAGCAAAGGTCGCCAGTCTCCACTGCTCGTAGGTGACCCGGCCGGGCAGCGAGAGGTTGATCCAATCCGTGACCAAGGCGATGTTGACCGGATCGATTTCATGGCTTCCGAGCGGTGGCATCCGGGTGAAGCCGCCACTGGCAGCCATGCGTTGCAGCACCACCGAGTGGGCGGTGTCGCCCGGGACGATGAGTTTGAAATCGCCGCCGGCTTGGTTGGTGTTGCCGTTGATGAGCCCGGTTTGCGTGAGGGTCAGTTCGTGGCGACCATCCCATGCGGTGGGAGTGGTGCCCGCAGCCCCGGCGTGGCAATAGGCGCAGTTGACCGCGAGATAGGAACGCACCCGGGCTTCGAGCGGATAAGCGGTTTCATCCGGGCGCAAATGGCGTGGCAGAACATTGCCGGATTCCGGGGTGTTGGCAAGGTAGCCGTGGTAACCTAACAGATCTAGCTGGTTGCCTGCGAAGCCGTTGATCGTGTTGTGCAGATTGAGCTGGCGGGTGTTGAATGACAATGCGTGCCCGGCCTGGGGCGAGTGGCAGGTGAGACATTGCGAGCGACTCGGGATGGTCCATTGCTGGATGTAGGGGGCGCCATTGACTGTTAGATCGACGGGAAAATCCTCGCCGCCGTCTGCGGCGAGCGTGGCTTCGGTGCCGGCTTCGTTCCAGCGATAGCTCACGCCGTAGGAGCCGCTGTCATTTTTCACGAGCAGGCGGGTTTCTATCCGTTTCAATGGCGCCAGCGGATTGCCGCGTTCGGTTTCCAGATCGAAATGTTTGATCCAGATTTGGCCGGAGGGGAAGGTCCACGAGCCGTCGCGGGACCAGGTCATCATGCTGGCTGTGTCGGGAATGATGAACCAGCGGCGTTTCAGCGCGTAGTCGCTCCAGAAGGTGAGATTGGGCGTGTATGGCAATACCCCCGGTGCCGGCGAAAGATCCGTTAGGTCGGCGAAAAGCCCCGTCGCGCTGAGTGTGGCCGGAAAGCCGTTGTCCGGAGTGGTGGTCACGATCCTCATGATGCGGCCACCGAAGTATTCGGAAACCAGGACATCCCCATTCGACGGGTCCGTGCCGAAAGTGGTTAGGCCGGACTGTCCGGCGATGCGCTGCACGGTGGTCACGCCGCCGGGACGCGTCAGGGCCCAGATGTGTCCGGCAATATGATCGCCGAAAATGTAGGCGCCGGTTAGGCTGGCAAAGCGGGTGCCGCGATAAACCACGCCGCCGATGATGCAGTTGCCCTTGAAGGTTGGATCTCCGGGCTGGGCGTTGTGGACATATTCATAGATCGGATCGGTCGAGGTGAATCCCGGCGGCGGCGAAAACGCGCTGTCATGGAGTCCCTCGCGGAACGCCCAACCGTAGTTCGCGCCTTTCGTGATGAGGTCCAACTCCTCGTAGGTGTGCAGCCCGACATCACCGAGCCAGATGTCGCCGGTCGGTTCATCGATGGAAAAGCGCCACGGGCTGCGAAGCCCGACCGCCCAGAACTCCGAGCGGACATACAGCTCGTTTTCAGGGGTGATTGTGCTGCCATTGAACATGCCATTCCAAGTGCCGCCCTGGCTGGTGGCGACCAACGGGTTGTCGATGGGAATGCTGTAGCGGGCGAAGAAGTGGCCCGAACCTGCGGGGATTTCATCACGCGGAATGGCGTTCACCGAACTGCAACCCTGGGCCGCCGCGGCGGGATTCGGGTGGGCATTCGGCTCCAGGTTGCCAGGCCTTTTATCCACATCGATGCGCAACATCGCGGAGAAGAAATTCAAGTCAATGTGCTGTGCATTCGGAGGCAATTCCTCGTTGAAGCCTTCATCGCCGATCGGATAGTAGAGATAGCCATCCGCACCGAAATGCAGGTCGCCGCCGTTAAGGCCGAAATCGCGATCCCGTTGCTCGATGAGGATGAGTTCCGAAGAAGGATCGGCCACGGGAGCGGGCTGGCCGATCTGCGCGGCCGGAACCGTGAAGCGCGAGAGCCGATGATACCAAACCGAGGGGTCGGTGGACTTTACGATCATGTAGGCAACGAAGAAATAGCCATTGGTCGCGTAGTTCGGATGGAACGCGAGGCCTAGCAAACCTGCCTCGCCATCGGATCCCGGGACAAAGCTTTCGGCCGGGGTGCGTGGCGGCGTAGCGATGACTTCGGGCAAGTCGAGCACCAGCGAGGAGGTCGGGGTGGCGGCCGTCACGTTGGGGATGACCAAGATTTTACCGCCGAGTTCGCAGACGAACAGGCGAAGCTTGTCGCCCGGCGGGCTGGCGAAGCAGAGCGGGTTGGTGAAGGAAACGCCCGGAAAGGCCGGCACGACTTGCACCGCTGTCGGCGGTGGTTGCGCCGGCACGTTGAGGCTGTTGTTAGGGAGGCGCAGGGACGAGGAGATCGTGATCGTGGCCGTGGCGGACGACGATTGTCCACCCTCGCCCGCGACACGGTAGGAAAAGCTCACCGGAGTCGTGTCCGTGCCGGAATGCGAGTAAAGTATTTCCCCTGGAAATTCGACCGTGGCGGTACCCGTTGTTGGCGGGGAAACGATCTCAAGCGTATTCGGATCGAAAATTCCGGAATCGTTGGCCAGCACTGCGAGGCGAACCTTATGTCCCGCATGGATGGTGGCGGAATCGTTCACGGCCACCGGTGCCGTGTCAGGATTCACCCGGATGACCCGCACGTTGTCGAGCAGGGCGTCGATGCCTTCGGTGATGGTGGAGATGTCGCGGAAGGTCAAGGTCGCCGTCGGACTGTTAGATACGAAGGTGTAGCTTCGCGGAGTCCATTGGGAGGTGTAGGTTCCGTTGCTGGTTTGCGCTACCATTTGCGACAGCAGATTGCCCGTTCCCTCAACCGTGACTTCGAGTTGTTGCTCCGCGGGGTTCACGCCAATCACGCCCATGTCAAAGGCCAGCGTGTAAGTGGTTCCGGGGATTGTTGCGAAGGTTTGGGAGAGCACCGCGTTGGGTGGATTATCGCTGGTATGGTTACCGTTGAATGAGACCAGCTTGGTCCCATCAGTCGCCGTATAGGGCGCGATCGATTCGATGAACGCGTTGCCGGTTACGGTCCATCCGGTGAAGTCGGATTCAAAGCTGCTGTTGCTGAGGCTCTGGCTGTTAGCGAAGTAAAGCGCCGTCATGGCACAGTCCGCATCCAAGGTCACCACGGTATTTGGATCCGTGGTGAAATCCACCCCGTTGCGCTGCCATTTGACGAAGGAATGCGGTCCGGTCGCAGCCGGGACTTTCAGGGTTACCGCTGATCCATCGGGATATTGGCGGCTGAATCCTGTCGGCCCGCCACCGGCACCATTCAAATCGGCCGGTTCCAGCGTCACGCTCACTCCGGTGTAAGGCATGGAAGCCACGGTGAGTGTGCGGGTCTGCGCCGCGCAGACGACGATACCATAGACGGAAAATAGCAACGAACCTAAGACACCAAGGGATTTTCCAAAGGTCACCATTGATTAGGGGGGATTGACTGAGAGTGGGAATTTCACTTAATTCCCTTGCATGTCAAATCCAAAGCCCGGGGGGCATGGCTTAGGATCGGCGCCAAAATGATGGTGACCCGGGCGGGGGCGCTTGGTTTGGGTGAAAGATCGATTGAAGCGGATGTCCGGGGTTGACGCGGACTAGGAATATCCGGGATCATTCCCGGCGGGACAGCCCACTCAATCATGGAAAACGTCATCATCATCGGCACCGGGTGCGCGGGATACACAGCAGCCATTTACACCGCCCGTGCGAATCTCAGCCCGCTTCTTCTTTCTGGCACCCAACCGGGTGGTCAATTGACGACGACCACGGAGGTGGAGAACTTTCCGGGCTATCCGGAGGGCATCATGGGGCCGGACCTGATGATGAAAATGCAGGCGCAGGCGGAGAAATTCGGGGCTCGTATCGCGTGGGCCAGCGTGGAATCCGTCACGCAGCGGGCGGATGGATCGTTCCTGCTCAAGGGAGGATCTGAAACCTTTGAGGCCAAGACCGTCATTGTCGCCACCGGGGCGGCGCCGCGCCATCTTGGTCTGGCGGGCGAACAGCAACTCATCGGCCACGGCCTGACCTCGTGCGCGACTTGTGACGGCGCCTTCTACCGCGACGTGCCGGTGGCTGTGATCGGTGGCGGCGACAGTGCCTGCGAAGAGGCGGATTTCCTCACGCGTTTCGCCAGCAAGGTGTATCTCATCCACCGCCGTGACCAACTCCGGGCATCCAAAATCATGGCGGACCGCGTACTCGCAAACCCGAAGATCGAGCCGGTTTGGAACGCGACTGCTAGCGAATATCTCACCGATGCAAAAGGCGAGATGCGAGCCGTGAAACTCAAGAACCTCGTCACCGGTGCGGAATCCGAACTGGCGGTGGCCTGCGTGTTTGTCGCGATCGGCCATGTCCCAAACAGCGGTTTCCTTGGTGATCTCGTGGCCAGGGACGAGAACGGGTATATCCTGCAAACCCCCGGCCGGACCTCGACCAAGACCCCGGGATTGTTCGCGGCGGGCGATGTGGCGGACCACTATTACCGCCAGGCGATCACCGCCGCCGGCCAAGGTTGCGCCGCCGCGCTCGAGACCGAACGCTTTCTCAGCGGCCATGCCTGAAGATCGCCAAGGCCGAATTTCGTATATTTTTATTGATTATCAGGAGGATTTTGATATTGGCGGGTCTTGCGATTTAGCAATTCAACCCAAGCAGGAATGAAAATACGGACCCTTGTCGGTGGTTTGGTCGGTCTGATCCCGGGTGCCGGGATGGCGGCAGGCTACTATTTGCCCAATCAGGATGCGTTTGCCACCGCCCGGGGCAACGCCTTCGTGGCGACCGCCGACAGTGCGGCAGCGGTTTACTACAATCCTGCTGGCATGACCCAGTTGGAGAAACCCGAGGCGCAAGTCGGAGTCTATGCGATCGTCCTGGGCAATCAGACGAATGCCGGTGGTCCAACGACCGAGGCGGAAAACGAACTTCAGGCAGTGCCGCATGTCTATTATGCCCAGCCCTACAATGACCGCCTGAGTTTTGGTTTCGGTTTGAACAGTCCGTTCGGTCTTGGCACCGAATGGGGGCGTGACACACCGTTTAGCCCCGTGGTGACCGAAGCGCGGCTGCTATTTGTTAGCGCGACTTCGGCGGTGGCATACAAGGTGACCGAGGAGTTGTCCGTGGGTGCGTCTGTTTCGCTGAATTATGCGGATCTCACGCTTGAACAAGGACTTGGGATGCCAGGGAGTTTCCTGCGATTTTCCGGGGATGACTTCAGGCTTTCCGGAGCGCTCAGCGTCCGCTGGCAACCCCATGAGCAGCATGCTTTCGGGTTGATCTACGCGACCGGATCGACGTTTGATTTGACTGGAGAAACCGAGACGAATGTGCTGGTGCCGGATTCAACTGCGGAGATGGAATTCATGACACCGGCCCGCCTTGCGGGTGGCTACTCTTACCGTCCAGCCCCCGGGTGGAATATCGAAGCGAACGTGGAGTGGCTCAACTGGGATTCGCTCAATGATCTGAAACTTCGTTCGGACACGATTGGCGGATCCATGCCGGTTCCTTTCGATTGGGAGTCCTCCTTCATCTATGAACTGGGAGTTTCCTACACGACACCGGAAGGTTACATTTTCGCCGCCGGTTATGATCTGAACAAGAACTCCCAACCCGACGCGAATTTTTCGCCCGGGATTGCGGATGCGGACCGGCATTGGTTCAATCTCGGGTTTGGCAGGAAGGGTGATATGTATACCTGGATGCTGGCCTATCAATTCGGTTATTCGAACCGGACCGTGGATGGCGCGACGGGAACGAATGCGTTGGCCAACGGCAACTATGAGGCCCGCCACCAGGCACTGATTTTTTCCTGGCAACAAAGCTTCTGATGCCCATGACGATCACCGAAACCATCGTGGTGACCGGCGCCAGTTCGGGAATCGGGCGGGAACTCGCGATTCAACTGGCCGCCCCTGGCCGGGAAATCTGGTTGATCGGGCGTGACTGCGGGCGTCTGGAGGAAGTCGCGGCTCAGGTCAGGGCCAATGGCGGGGTGGCGCAAGCCGTCCGCATGGACCTGCTGGATTTGGCTGCCGCCAACCGGTTTCTAACTGAAACATTTCCGGCCGGGAGGCGGGTTGACGAGGTTTATCTTTGCGCCGCCATCACGGTGTTCGGTGAGGTCAAGGACATCCTGCCCGAGGATTGGGATCTTCTCTATCAGACGAATCTCCTGAGTCCGGTCCAGTGGATTGTTCACTTCTACGCGAACATGGTGTCAGCGAGGGCGGGCAGGATCGTGATCATTTCATCGCTGGCCGCCCATGCGGGGTATCCGACCGCCACGCCCTACGCGACGACCAAGGCCGGTTTGCTCGGACTGTTTCGCAGTTTTTGGCATGAAGGAAAAGCGCACGGTGTTGCGTTTCACCTGGCGTCACCAGGCTATGTCAACACCAGCATCTATCAATCCGCGATGTTCCGCAAAACCTCATACGACAAAACCATCGGCGATATAGAAAGCCTTGGATTCCAATTCCTCACGGCAGATGAAACGGCAAGGAGAATTCTGCGCGCAGTGGGTCGCGGCGAGAAGCAGTTCGCGCTGCCGGCCTATGCGTCCCTGATGAAGTGGGTCGCTCCCCGTATGCCCTTCATCATCGATCTGGTTCACGCCAGGATCGTAAAACGTTTTCGACAGGCGTCATGACTCCCACGCATTCAATGGTTGGTTATTTCAGCGGCAAGACGGTGGTATTGACCGGTGCCGCTTCCGGCATTGGCAGGGCGATGGCGCGCTTGCTCGTCGGCTGCGGCGCCACGGTTCACGCACTGGACGCGAACCAAGCGGGTTTGAGCGCTTTGGCACAGCAGAATTCCGGGCCAGGCGAAATCCATCCGGTGACTCTTGATGTGCGTGACAGGGATGCCTATGCGTGCGCGATCCGTGAGATTGTGCGGGTCTCGAAGGCCATCGATTTTCTTTTCAACAACGCCGGCGTCACCCAATTGGGCGAGGCGCAGAACATCCCGTTCGAGCGCTGGAAATGGTTGTTGGACATCAATCTCATGGGGGTGATCCACGGGACGCAGTTGGTCTATCCGATCATGATTGCCCAAGGATCGGGCCACATCATCAACACCGCCTCGATAGCAGGTGCCACGGGCTACGCGACGGCGGCAGCCTATACCGCCTCCAAGGCTGCGATCCTGGAGTTTTCGCGATCCTTGCGGGCCGAGGCCAAGGGGTATGGGGTGCGCGTTTCGGTGGCTTGCCCGGGTTATGTGGACAGCGGGATTTTCGACCAGGACCGGATCATAGGTGCTGATCGTGAGGCGATGATACGGGATCTGCCGGTGAAAATGATGACCCCTGATGAAGCCGCCGGTCATTTGCTCAAGGGTGTGATGAGGCGCAAGAACAGCATTATTTTCCCGTTTTCAGCCCGCTTGCTGTGGTGGCTATCAAGCTGGGCACCGTCGGTGTTAGGTCCGTTCCAGCGGAGATTGCTCCGGGTGTTCCAGAGTCGGTGACGCGGCTTCCGGGTTGGCTCAAGCGATGGCTTGGGCGATGTTAGCGAATTCCTTGCGCTGGAAGTCGGTGGGGCGCACGCCATAGAAGGAGAGGAAATCGCGGGAGAACATTTTGGAGGTTGCGAAGCCCAGATCGATGGCGACTTCCTTGATGGGTGAGCCATGACGGAGCAGGTTGCGGGCGGCGACCATTCGTTCCTGGCGGAGCCAAGTCTTGGGATTGATTCCCAAGCCATCCTCAAAGACGCGGCGCAGATGGCGCTCGGAGACCCCGATCCGGTCGCACAGGCACGACATCCGGTATTCGCCTTCGCGGGCCATCTGGTTGAGCGAAACGGGCAGTGGTTCGCGGGCCAGGATCACGAGGATTCTTCCGTCTTTCTGGATGATTTCAACGTCGCGGCGTTTCACGTCTTTGGGATTTAGGGGGCGGCGGATTTTTTTCCGTTAAAGTGTTAGAGTGAAGTAGTGCTGGTTGATCGGACGGTGTTCCGACACCGTCTGTTTTTGAACAAACGTTTGAAACCAACCAACACTATGAAGAGAAATAAGG
>Ga0268284_1000578_pt1 | contig 23498 bp, 16 predicted proteins | sample saktaG_14_FD_190137 | JGI IMG/M metagenome (GOLD analysis project Ga0268284, IMG submission 190137) | Saline water microbial communities from Sakinaw Lake, British Columbia, Canada - sak_2013_06_06_40m | ecosystem: Environmental > Aquatic > Non-marine Saline and Alkaline > Saline ...
AAACAAGGATGGCTGCAGCAGTTTGACGACCGTGCAGTGCATGCGACTGTGGTCGCGCGCGGCGCGATAGGCGCGATAGGCCTCGGCGGCGGTGCGCAAATTCACGCCCAGCAAGACGGTCTCAATCGCTTCCGCGATTGCGGCGGTAGTGGGAGCTGTCGTGGGAAAGCTCTGTTCGAGGTGCATAATGACGGCGTCGGCCAGTTCCTGGGCAAACACCGCGGACGAGACGGCCGCGCTCTCGGCGGCCGCTTGAATGCTGCGCACCAAGTGCTGTCGCTCGAACGGCACGAGACGCCCGTCGCGTTTACACACATGCGTGAGTGCGACTCGTGCCATAACGGTGCCGCCGCGGTCGGTTACTCGGCTGCCGTGGCGGCTTGCACTTTGCGGGCCTCGTCCATGAATTCATTGACATCCTTGAATTCACGATAGACCGAGGCGAAGCGCACATACGCCACGCCATCCAGTTCGCGCAGGCGCTCCATCACCATGTTGCCGACCAGGCGTGCCTCGACTTCGCGCATGTGCTGCTGCTCGAAGTGATTGAGAATCCCGTCAACCAAGTCTTCCAATACTTTGATGCTGACCGGCCGTTTGTGGCATGCGCGCCGCAAACCGTTGATCAGTTTTTCTTTGCTGAAATCCTGGCGGCTGCCGTCGCGCTTGATTACTTGTAGTGGCGCCTCAATGACTTCATAGGTCGTAAACCGATAGGCGCAGCCAAGACATTCGCGCCGCCGCCGTATCGCACGGCCATTGTGGGCACTGCGCGAATCCACAACTTTGTCTTCCGAATATCCACATTTGGGGCAGATCATGGAGCAGGTCTCGTGTCGGGTTACATACTACGCCGCTACAGTGATGTTTTGTATTATACGCAAAGGCAGAGCAAAATACAACTGCCAACATTATCGCGCGGCGCGATAATGTATGGCGGGCGATTTCCCGGCATACACCCAGATCCGGCGGTGCAAACACAGAAGCCAAGGCAGCCCCAGCAAACATGACGAACGCACGCGCGCACGCGGGTTGGGCGGGTGGGTGGGTGCGCAGAGACCCCCACGCCCTCGCGGCGTGGCTGAAGAAGATTGAGCACCCGGTGACGCCGCCGGCCTTGCGGCCAATCTCTGCTTCCACCGTCCCGCCAACGGCGGGGACAGGCGGGGAGCGGCAGCACCAACCCCGCCGCCCTACCTGGGGATGTCGGCAGGAAAAAATGCCCGCAGGCACTTCGCAGCGCGCGACGCGAACTCAACCCGCAATGCGCGGGCGCAACCACGCAGCACTGGCACAAGCCACAGCCAACGCTGCCGCAAGCATGAGGGGCACGACGTAGATCAGGACACCATCGTCCAATCCCCACGATGGCGATATTCCGAAAATGTGATGGGCGTGTAGCCGCATGTAGAATGCCGCGTACAGCACTGCGCTATATGCGAACCAGCGCGGCGAGACGCCGGGCAAAGCCGATAAGAATGCCCCCGCCGGCATGAGCACAAGCACGACTAGGTCAGGCGTAGTCAGTCGCCATCGCCATCTAGGCACAGAAAACCAAGCGCTCAGAAGGACGACCAGCAATGTCCAAGCTGTCATGCAAGCCAACGATGCGATTTTGTTTTTCATCGACGTCAGATGGAAAACGAACACTTCCTCATTTGACACCGTTACACAAATGCTATATACTAATAATAGTAGTATATAACACTTTTAGTGAGTTTTTTATGTACCGACCTTTAGCGTTTGGCTTCATGGCAGCACTTGTTTCCTTTGGCTCGCCCTTGTTTGCAGCACCGGTCAACGATATGTTCACCAACGCCACGGCAATTTCCGGCGTCAGCGGCGCCGATTCGGGCACGAGCATTGATGCCACGAGTGAACCGGGTGAGCCGGCGCATTATGCGAGTCAAGGACCGTATCATTCGGTCTGGTGGAAATGGACTGCGCCCTCCTCCGGCACGTTTACGATCACGACCATGGGCAGTCCCTTTGACACCATCATGGCGACGTACACGGGCGCCACGCTGGCCACGCTGGTCCAGCTTGCGCAAAATGACGATGACCCGCAAAACGCCACCGTCACAAGTTCCAACTCGGTCAATGATGTGGTGCCCGGCACGCAGTATTACATCGCGGTTGACGGGTATGGCGGCGCGAGCGGCGCGCTTGCCCTAAACTGGTACCTCACCGCGCCCGCACCGCCCACCAACGATATGTTTGCCACCGCCACCACGCTCAGTGGCAATTCCATCGCGGCATCAAGCTCAACGCGCCTGGCGACAGCGGAGACAAATGAGCCGGCGCATGGCAGCGGCGGGCCGTTTCATTCGGTGTGGTGGAAATGGACCCCGACCAGCGCCGGCACCATGGTGCTGGACACCATCGGCAGCGCGTGTGACACCGTGCTGGCCGTGTACACCGGGCAGACACTTTCTACTTTGGTGCAATTGGCGGCGGATGACAACAGCGGCGGCGGCACCGCCAGTTGGCTTTCTTTTCCCGCCACGGGCGGCAAGGCCTACTATATTGCCATAGACACCAAGACCGTCGAAGCCGAAGGCTCCGTGCGGCTGAATGGTTCGCTGGAAGTTATTCTTGCCAATGACAACGATCTCGATGTTGGCTGGATTCAGCGCTTTCCGTCCCAGCCGTTTGTCTGGGGCAGCGCCAATCCGCGGCACGACGGCTGGCCGGCCGTGGACCAAGTCATCACTTGGCGCGCGTTCATCAAGAATTTCAGTACCACCACCTATGCCAATGTGCCGTACACATGGTATTTTGACGGCACCGTGCTCACGTCGGGCTATGTGACCTTAGCGCCGCGCGCGCACACACCGCTGGATCTGCCGTGGGCCTGGCGTTTTGAGCGTCATCTGCTTATGTGTGAAATTGACACCAGCAACACGATCCCTGAATTCTCGGAAGTGAACAATCGGGTCACGGTGTTTACGGATGCGCTTGCCTGCGGCTTATGGGTTGAAAAAGATGTCTATGACAAGTTTCACGCGTATCAAAAAAATCTGGCGATTGAGGCCAACAGTTTTGAGGACTGGGCGCAACGTCATGTTGTCCGCTGGAATCAAATGTTTGAACGCGCCGTCTATCCGCTGGACTCACCCAGCGGCGTGTATGACCGCATCCGCATGGATCAGATCAACATTGTGCCGGATGGTGCGCTGCCGATTAACGGCGGCTATGCCAGCAACAATCCTGACGCGACCAATCGCACGGTTGACTTGATGTGGGGCAAGAATGATCCCAATGAATACACCACGTTCAATCAAATCGGCGATGACAAAAATTTCTATTTTGAAGATTCACTCATGCATGAATTAGGCCATGCGCGCTATTTGATTGACACCTACGGCTTTAATTTCCATGATAATCCGGCCGTGAATTCGCCACAAGGTTCCTATTGGAGCAACACCCTCATCACCATCAACGGCGCGTTGATCACCGGCACACCCTACTTGCCGTGCCGTCCGCCATGGTGGGATTCAGTGTATTTTCCGACGGATGTCGGTGATGTGGGGTATGGCCTGATGTCCAGCCCGAAAAATATGGTTGACCGCTATAGCGCCGCGCCCATGAATTTGATCGCCGGCTGTCGCGCGGTGCAAGGCAACCAGAATTCGCCCGGCAACATTGGCGTCTATCTTGAAGACTTGCCGACCCAAAACTGGGTGACCTGCAGAGACAGCTTTGGCACGCCCCTTTCCAACGCAACTGTCAAGATCTACCGCGCCGGCGCCGGCAGTTCAGACTGGTATGGCAAAAAATTCAGTGATCCGCCCAGCCTGACATTTACCACGGACGCGAATGGCGTGGTGAATGTGGGCCGCTGCCCGTTTTCGCCCGGCACCATCGCGCACACCTATGGTTTGTCGCAAGGCGATATAATTGTGCGCGTCGAGCAGGACGGCAGGACCGGCTTTGGGTTTTTGAATGCCATGGATTTCAACATTGAATACTGGCGCGGCAACACCGCCAGCGCCGCGTATGACCTGCGCGTCGCGATGCTCAGCAGCAATCAAAACACGCTTGCGGGCATTACGCCGTATGACGGGTATGTCACGCCGTTCGGTTCCGCGTTTAACCTCACCGTCGTCGCCGGCGGTTCCAATAGTCCATCCAGCGTGCGCATTAATAATTCAAGCGCATCGTATCAATACGGCGCATGGCGTGTCAGCGTCACACCGGCCAAAGGCACCAACACCTACACGGTGGTCGCCACGTGGGCGGGCGGCAGTACTGATACACAGATCGTACATTATGTGCGGACTGACACGCAAGCGCCCGAGATCGGCGAAGAAGCGGTGGTGTTTCCCTATCCGTGGGCGCGGCTCGAAGCGGGCAAGGCAACCACCCTGCGCTGGATCGCGTACCGCGTGAAAGATGAAGCGGACGGGAACAGTGTTACGCTTACCACCCTGAGCGTTATTTCCTTGGCCACCACGCAGGAAGTGGCTGTGGTCGGAACAAATCTTGCCAATAATGGTGCGCGTGCGTGGACGCCGCCCAAGGCGCTTGCTACCACTAGCAACATGTATGTGCTGAAATTCAGCGTGCGCGATTCGTCCAACAACAGCACCAATCGCACGTTTCTTTCCAGTCCGTTCTTTGTGATTGACACCGCGCCGGTCATTGGCGTGGACGCCTTGGTCATGCCGGGCAGCAATACCGCGTTTATCTGCGAGCAACCGAACGCGATTACTTGGAATCAGGCGAAAATAACGGATGCTGCGGACGGCACTGCGCTGCTCATCACGCGCATTGCGGCATTGAGCGCGGTCACCACGGGCGAAGTTGCCGAATGTGCGCACAACATTTCCAATGCGGAGCAGACGGTTGCATGGACGCCGGCGGCCGGCTTGACGAATGTTTTGTCGGCATATGTGCTGCAATTCTTCGTGTCTGACAGTGCCGGCAACAGCACGTCGCGCGTGTTCTGGAGCAATCCGTTCTTTGTGGTGCCGGAACCGGGCAGCATGGCGGTGCTGCTGCTGGTTGCAGCCGCGTTTGCCACGCGACGCCGTTCGCGCGTTGTACGCGTGCCTGCACGATGACATTGTGCGCGAGCCGGCCAAGCTGCTCCCGCCCGCAGCGGAGACGGACCACCGCATTGATCTGACCGGCTCGGGTAGCGCGCAGGATAGCCAGACATGGCTGAGGTACTATGCCAGCAACGATGATTGCTGCGAATGGCATCCGCGCTATCCCGACGATGCGCTGCCCGTGCATGTTGATCCGCCGTACCGCCGCGATGGCGAACTGCCATCGCCGTCACCATGACCGTTACATGCTCGTGCGGCGCGATAATTCATCTGGCAGTTGCCTTAGCTAACCAAGCCAACGCCCAACAGCCGAGCACCAATTACTGACTGACCGTGGTGCCGCGCTGCCTGCTGCCGCAGCACAGCTTATAGTTCTAGCTGTTGCCGCACGTGCGCGCGGGTGTGCCGGGCGCGGGCGTTGCGCTGCGTTCCTGTGCGGCCAGCATTTGCATGATATTCGCCGGCGCTTGCTGGCGCGACAATAAATCGGCCATGACGCGCATGTGCGGCGCCGTGTGCGCATAGAATTTCTTGTAGCCGGCGCACAAATAATTGAGACCACCGTGGCCGGCGGCCGTCGTCAGAAAGCGATGCTTGGGACAGCCACCGTAGCATAGCCGCAGCCAGGTGCAGGCGCGGCACTCGGCCGGCAATGCATCAAATTTGTCACGGCCAAAGTGCTGCTGAAACTCAGCATCGGCCATGGCGCGCAGCGTGTCGGTCAGCACACTGCCCAAGCGATATTCTGGGTACATGAAATGATCGCATGAGTACACATCGCCGTTGTGTTCGATGATCATGGCATTGCCGCAATACTGGGCGCAGACGCACACGCCCGGCCCGACACCCACCACGTTGCCGAGGGTCACGTCGAAATGTTGTACATAGGTGGTGCCGACGTCGCGGCGCACCCATTCGTCGAAGATGGCGCACAGGAATGAGCCGAAGGCCGACGCGCTGACGCAATATTCGGGCAGGCTGCGCGCCTCGTGCTTGGCGCGCAAATGCGGCGGGCCCGCCAGCGTCAAGCCGGCCTGCGTGTCGCGCGCGCCGGGCACGCGCTCGACCAGCGGGATGAACTGCATGAACTGCACGCCCAGTTCCTTCAAACAACGATAGACCCGCTGCGGATGGGCAGCGTTGACGGCGTTGACCACGGTCAGCGAGTTGAAGGCGACCTTGTGCCGGCGCATGTGCTCGATGGCTTGCACGGCCTGCGCGAAACTGCCGTTGCCCGCGCGATCCACGCGGTAGTGATCATGCAACGCCTGCGGGCCGTCAATACTGATGCCGACCAGGAAATCGTGCTGGCACAGAAAAGCGCACCACGCATCATCGAGCAGCAGGCCGTTGGTTTGCAGCGCATTGGTGATGCGCTTGCCGTTGGCGTATTTTTGTTGCAGGGCGACGGCCTGCTGGAAGAATGCAACGCCCAGCAGGGTTGGCTCGCCGCCCTGCCAGGCGAAATGCACGTCGGCGGTGTCTTGTGCCTCGATGTACTGACGGGTGAAGGCATCGAGCACATCTGGCGACATGCGGAAGCGCGCGCCGGCGGGAAACATGCGCTGCTTCTCGAGGTAGAAGCAGTAAGTGCAGACCAAGTTGCAGGCTGGCCCAGCCGGCTTGGCCATGATGTGGAAGGGAAGCGCGGGCACGGGGGATGCCGATGTGCAGTGGGCGATTTACAAACTGTAGATCTCACCTATCAAGCGCGGGCGGCCCAGAGGATGCCGCGCTGCATGATCGTGCGCACCGCCGGAATGTCGAAATCCGTGGCGATGTGTCCGAGCGATGAATAGAACACGCGGCCCTTTCCGTACATGCGTGTCCAGACGACCGGCATCACCACGCCCTTGATCCAATCCATGCCGTCGTGTGCGCCGCTGAACGTCGTCGTCGCCAGCACGTTGTTGCGCGGATCGGTGTGCATGTAATACTGCTCGGACGTCATCTCAAAATCGGCAATGCCCTTGACCAGCGGATCGTTGGGCTTGACAATGTTGACGGTGTAGGGGATGATCCCGCCCGGATGGCCGACAAACTGGCCGCCGATCATGAACTGATACCCGCAGTTGTTGCGGAACGCATCGCCCATGCCGCCGTGCCAGCCAGCAATACCAACGCCGCCGCGCACCGCTTCGAGCAGGCCTTGTTCCTGTTCGCCGCTGATGGTGCCCATCGTCCAGCAGGGGACAATCACGCTCAACGCGTTCATCAGCGCGGCATCGCCATACGCATCCATGCTGTCGGTGACGGTGACATCAAAGCCCTGCTCTTTCAGCCACGGAATGAAGACGTCGACACATTGTTTGGGCTGATGACCGTCCCAGCCGCCCCAGACTACCAGTGCTTTACGCATACGTTTTCCTTGTGTAAGGTGGTTATGTTACAAACTTCATTTTGCGATGGTGGCGTGCTGCCAGAGCACGTCAAAATAGCTGCGCAGCGAATGGGCCACCGTGCGGTCGTTGATCAAGACGGCCTGCGGTACTTTGTCCCAGATGATAATGGCGACGTTGTCGGCGAAAATATTGAGGACCGCATGCGAGGCGCCGCTTTTGCGGATGTAGCGCTTTTCGGAGTAGGATTGCGCGTGGTGCTTGCGGTGCCGGCGCGTAATCAGGCGGATGGGAATGCCGCGCGCGCGCACCTGCTCGGTAAACCATGCGGCGACGTCCGGCATATGCTGTGCAAATTGGCCCTCGGAATCGAGCACATAATTCGGCTGACCGGCCGCGATGATCTGCTCGAAGACCAACTTGACTTCGTCGGCGCCGTAGAGCAGCCGCAGTTTTTTGCTGGCGTAAAAGTCGCGAATCGTGCTCTGGATCAAATGGCCGGCGATCTCGCGCATGCCGCCCTCGGGATCTTCCGGGATGATCACATGCGCCTTGCGCGCGCTCGGCCCGATGAACGCTTCGTGGGCCGGCCGCACAAACGTGCTCCATTGGTCCAGGACCGATTGCGCATCGCGCTTGCGCTCGACAATGTCACGCGCCATGCGCCGCGCCAAGCGTACATCCGCCGGCGTCTCGACATAAATGCGCAGCGCCATCATCCGGCACAGCTCGTCGTCGAGCAACGCGAAAATGCCCTCGAGGATGATCACATCCTTGGGATGCACGGTGGTGACGCCGCTGCGAATGTGGTCGGCGAACGAATAGCTGGGCATCGGCACCGCGCGCCGGGCCAGCAAGGCGCGCACATGGCGGCGCAGCAGCGGCCAGTCAATCGCAATGGGATTGTCGAAATTGACGCGGCTGCGTTCCGCCGGCGCCAAATGGTGCAGGTCGCGATAGTAGCTGTCGAGCGAAATGACCAGCACTTTCTCGCGACCGAGCTGTTCGGTGATGCTGTCCGCCAGCGAGGTCTTGCCGGAACCACTGCCGCCGGCGATGCCCAACAAGAGTGTCTTCATATCCACATGACCACGATGACGTGGCGAGTGCCACTGGCAACCAATGGCACGACGTTGGCGGTGATGCGTGGGCCAACAACGCTACTGCTGCGCGCGCCACGACAGCGGCCGTACTGTTCCGGTGCAGACATGGCGTCTAGCGTGGGTTACTCACGGTTGTTCCTGGGCGGCATCGCCCTGCTCTGCTTGCAGTTTGCGGAGTTCATCGCGCACCTGGGCGGCATCTTCATAGCGTTCCTCATCAAGTGCTTTCTGGAGGGCCTCCTGCGCGGCGGCCAGGCGTTCAGCCGGCGTTTTGTCGGCCGCCTCACGCGCGTCGTGCGACATCTCGACGCCGGCCTCGTCCATCACCGCGCGCGCGACACAGATCGGCGCATTGTTGCGCAAGGCAATGGCGATCGCATCCGACGGCCGCGCATCCAGGTGGAAATTATCGCCGCTGGTATTGCACAGCCAGATATCGGCAAAGAAGGTGTGCTCCACCAATTTGGTGATGGCAATCCGGCGAATCTCGCCGCGCAGCGCGTCGAACATGTTTTTGAACGTGTCGTGGGTCATCGGCCGTTCGACCGGCGTTGGATTCAATATCATCGAGATTGCCTGTGCTTCGGCCGGGCCGACCACAATCGGCAAACAACGATTGCTGTCGTCTTCTTTCAAGACAATGACAAAGCCGCCCGACTGCTGTGCGGGCGCAAAGCCGACCACACTGACATTGATCAAATCGGATTCTTGCATGACGGCTCCGGGGCTGCAGCGCGACAGTCTGCGGGCGGGACAATCCGGCGGCCCGCCACGCCGCGCAGCGCCAGGGCCAGCTCGTCGAATGAGGGCGCGGCCAGGGCGAAGGCAGTGGATTGTCGGCCGATATCTTCGAGAAAATGGGCGTCGGACGTGCGCACAAACGGCACGGACAGAGGCACGCGCCCGCGCCAGGTGCTGTCCTGGGCGCGCGGTGAAAGATCGCAGGCATCCAGCGTGACCTGCGCCGGCCACATGCCCAACTGCGAGAACACGCTGTTGATCGGCCGGTCAATGTGCGACGCGATGACCAGGCCGCCGCGGGCATGCACGTCGTCGTCGAGCGCATCCAGCGCCAGGTCTGTCGTGCCCACCAGCAGCCGCTCTTCGAAGCCCAGCACCTGCTCGTCCACATCCACAATCGGCTGATCGCCGAACAGCTCGGGATTGTTCTTGACCGGTGCCAAGTGCTGATGAATGAAATCGCCAAAGGTCACTGCTGTCGCCAATTCGGCGAACAGGCAGACGACATGGATTTCCTCGGTGGTTGTGACTTCGGCGCCAAACAAGGGCGTGATGCCGCCGCAGCGCGCGGCAGCGGCGGCAAAGGCCGGGCAATTGGCGGTCGTGTTGTGATCGGTCAGGGCAATCATGGCAAGCTGGCGGGCCTTGGCGGCCGCGATAATGCGCCGGGGTGAGCTCTCCAGGCTGCCGCACGGCGAGAGACACGAATGGACTTGCAGATCGGCACGATACACCCTCATGTCAGGCGGAACGAATACCCAAGGCGTACAGCCGGCCGGCGACCGTGAACGTGCTTTCGGCAGTCGTCAAGACGGTCACGTTGTTGTCGCACGCCGCGGCCAGCACATCGTTGTCCGGCACGCGCCCGTGGGTGATGATCACGGCTGCCAGGCCGACTAGGCCCGCGACCGCGACGACATTGCGGTGCACTTGGACGGTGATCAACACATTGCCCGGCTGGGCATTGCCGACCACATCGCTGAGCAGATCGGCGGCGTACGCGCCGGTGACCGCGCCATCCTGCATCTCACTCGTGACGGTGAGTCCCAACGCGCTGACGATTTCAGTGACATTCATATTCTACCTTCGGGCTAAAAGCAAGCAACTAATCAGTATAGCAAATCATCCGCAGACGTGCCACTGCACCACGCCAAGAGAAAGAGCGCCGGCGCCATGATCCCGATAATGTGAAAATCCAGATCCAGAAACATGTGCGCCACGACGGCAGTGGCGGCGGCCACACTCATTAGCTGGAGCATATCCGGCGCATCCGGCGCCCGGCGCACCCGCCGTAGGCCGACCAGCAGCGGCACGCCCAACGCGCCGACACAGCCCAGCGCGCCGAGCAGACCGTAGTCCGTCCACATGTTCAGCACCATATTGTGCGCGAGCTGGGTGTCTTCGGCGCCCGGCCGGCGATAGGCGGTGTAATTACGTGTGAAGCCGTCGCTGCCCCAGCCACGCAGTGGGTGGCGCGCGATCATGCGTGTGGCCGCGCGCCAGTAGTCAAGCCGCGCGCCGCCGGTCGCTTTCAAACGCTCCGGCAGGCGTTCGCCATAGCCCCACAGCAGCATACCCCCGGCCGCGACCAGCGTCGCAATGCAAACAGCGAGGCACACGCGCCGGGGCAAAACTCCCTGCCGCCACGCCAGTACCAGCGCGCCGCAGACCGCCGCGCCGGTCAGGCCAATGGATGCCTTCGAGCGTGTGAGTGCCAGCGTGACGCAGGCCAGCGCCAGGATCAGCAGCGCAAACGCGCGCACAATCCGCGCCGGCTGCGTCCACCAGAAACCAAGGCACAGCGGGATAACCATGATCAGGAAACCGCCCAAAGCGTTGGGATAGACAAACGTGCCGAAGACGCGCGTGCTGAGCAATTTTTTCAATGCGAAGATGGCGCGGGTATCGCCGCACGTGGCCAGCCAGTTTGAGTAACTGGCAAACGTTTCGTGCCCGTAGAGCTTGGCCTGCAGGGTGCGCATCTGGGCGAAGCCTCCGCAATACTGGTCGACGGCGCTCAGGCAGACAAAGCTGGTGGCCAGCAGCAGCGCAAATGTTGCCAATGTGTGCGCGCGCCGTGTCGTCAAAAAGGTCAGGGCCGTGACATACCACACCGCATACACTACCAGTTGCACGCGCATCTGATTCTGTAACCATTCGGGCGGCAGGGCGCGGTCGGCCAGCAGAATGCCGAGGATGAGTGCGAGCCAACTCAGCAAGGCCAGCCGTGCAGACGGCAGGCGTCGGCGTGCGCGCAGCGCCAGCATGATGGCGCCCAGCGCCAAGCCGCCCAGCGCCAGCAATGCATACCAGCCAAAACGATTGGGATACGACATGAAGACCCATTCCCAAAAGCCATCCGGCGTGCCGATGATGGCATCCGTGTCGCGCACCTGGGTATTGCCGAATTTCAGCGGCGCCACAAACAAAAAGAGGCTTGCCAGACAAACGCCGAGCGTGAAGACCGCGCGCGTCAGAGCAAAGCCGCCGCTGCCACCGCGGGCGTCCCCCTTTTCAAAAGGGGGCAGGGGGATTTTCTGCACATGCATAGTTGTCATTGTTCATCGACCAAGCGCAAATCTCAAATTTCAAATTTCAAATCTTTACCCAAAACGTAAAACCTAACACCTATAACTTTACACTCACATCCCCACCTGCTCCCACAGAATATCCGCACCGGCAAAGACCGGACCTTCGTGGCAGACGCGTTCCATGCCGCGCACGGTTGGCACGACGCAGCCCATGCAGACCCCCATGCCGCAGCCCATGTAGGCCTCGAGGCAGACCCACAACGGTGCCGCCGTTGCGGCGCAGATGCGCGCGACGGCTGCCAGCATCGCCACCGGGCCGCAGGCATACACAGGCCGGCGTTCGGCGCGCAGTAATGGCGCCAGTGCGTCGGTGACAAAGCCCTTCAGGCCGCACGAGCCGTCATCGGTGGTGAGCGTCAGGCTGATCTGTGCGCGCCGGGTGAACTCGTCCACCAAGACCAGCTCATCCGCGCAGCGCGCGCCCAGAATGACAGATAATGGCTGTAGAGTGCGCTCTGTCAGAAAATACAAGGGGGGAATCCCGATGCCGCCGCCGACCGCGTAGCTCGGCACATCCGGCAGCGCAAAGCCGTTGCCGCACGGGCCCAGCACGCGCACCTCATGCCCGGCCGTGTACTGCGCAAACGCGCGCGTGCCCGGCCCGACGGCCTTGTACACGACCGTCAGCAGGCCGGTCGTGGGCGCGACCGCCGCGATGCTCAAAGGCTTGTTCAACAATGTCGCGCCGCCCGTTGCCAGTTCGATGAATTGGCCGGGCAGTGCCTGCGCGGCGATCTCCGGCACATGCAGCACCAGCCGGTAATTCTGCCCGTTCAAATGCTGTTGCGCATGCACGCGCGCGGTCGTCCACGTCATTGAATATACTCCAGCAAACGATCCACATTGAAATATTTCTTGTAGGTCTGCTGCACCATTTCGATCTTCTGCGTTTCATTGGGCTTGATCTTGACCATCATGTCGTGCAGGACCGAGGCGACCCGATACGTGTCCTCGGCACAGGCGATGACCGGAATATGCGTGCGCTTGATGACCTGCAACACGTTGCGCCGCGGGCGCACGCCGCCGGTCAAGACCAGGCCGGCAATAATGTGGTCGTGATTCTTGGTTGTCGTGGCCAGTGAAATCGCGGTCAACACCAGGTCGTCACGATCACCCGGCGTCACCACCAGGCAGTTCTTGTTGAAATAATGCAGGGCCCGATGCGGCGTCATCGCGCCGATGACAATCTCTTGCACCGGGTTGTCGACCGCATCCGCGCCGTTCAACAAATCACCCTCCAACGCATCCAGCACATGCCGAAAGGACGGGCGCAACAAGGATGGCCGCTCCGGGATCACGCCCAGCAGGGGCAGGCCGGCGCGATCCAAGGCGCGTTGCATGTAGCGCGTAATCTCATCAATGCGCTCAAGTTCGATTTTGTTCAGCAACACGCCGATGATCGGCACGCCGTGCTTTTCGAACACGGCGCGGTTGAGCGCGATTTCATCAAAGGGCCGACCGATCCCGCCACACGCGACAATGATGGTCGGCGCTTGCAGCAACTCAGCCACGCGCGCATTGCCCAAGTCGAAGACCGAACCGACACCGGCGTGGCCGGTGCCTTCGATCACCACCATGTCGCTCGTGGCGGCCACCCGCGCAAAACAATCACAGACGCTGCGCTCGAGCGCCTGCGGGTTGGGTTGCTCGAGATAGCGGCGCGTGAACCGCCGGTCAACCGCGATCGGGCTCATGTCGCGCAAATCGCTGGCGCAGCCGTACACGTCGCGCATCAAGACGGCATCGGCATCAATCCGATGACCCTCAATCTCGACGTAGCGCTGGCCCACCGGCTTGATAAAACCGAGGCGCTGCACGCGCGTGCGCAGGACGGCCATCAGACCGATGCAGGCGGTCGTCTTGCCGTCGTTCTGGCGTGTGGCCGCGACATAAATGCGCGGCACTGCTGGACGTGAACTCTTCATAATCGGCTAGTATAGCAAAACGGAGCATTTCAGACGGCCGCGAAAAACGCGGTTGCTAAATACCGAATACCCGCACCGAACATCGCGCGGCAGGGCGGGCGGCAACGGTGGTATCTAGTGGCGCACGGCGAAGATGCCGTACGAGACGCCCTGCAGGTGCGCCGTCCAGGTGGTGTTGCGGCAGGCGATGGAGACGCCGCGACCAAGCAGCAATTCGGCACTGCCCGGCGCGCCTGGCACGGTGAATGACGCGCGCACCGGACGGTTGGCGGGATTGAGTGCCACCACGATGCGCGTGCGCCCGGTGCGGCGCAGAAAGATGAGCGGATACGTGTGTGGGCGGAGGAACAGCGGAACAAAGTTGCCGGCCGCGCTCCATTGCATGGGCGTGCGTGTGCCGGTGCGTTGATAGCCGCCTTCCTTGGAGGCCAGTCCGTGCGGCATGCGCAGGCCGATCTCATCGCCGTAATAAATGAACGGCACGCCCGGCATGGTCAGGATGAATGCCATGGCCACCTCGATTTCGCGCGGCGTGCGGCCGGCGCTCATGCGCGCCATGTCGTGATTGGCGCTTTGAAAGCAAATATAGCCACGTGCCTTGGTGGCGCGGTAATGGCGCAGATACTCATCCAGCGGCGCGGCGGCGTCGCCTTCGCCGCGGGCGTTGAAGTAAGCGCGGGTGCCCCAGGCGTCGCCGGGTGCGCGGAAGAGCGGATTGAAAATCGGCACGTTGAACTGGGCCACGAAATCCATGTGAAAGCCGGCGCGGATGGCGTTGATCGGATAGGACCACTCGGAGACCAGCGCAGCATCGGGGTAGTCGCGGTCGAGCATGGCGCGCATGTCCTGCCAGAGCTTGTTGGTCTCGCGCAGGCCCGGGTCGTTTTTCACGAGCGAATCCGCCATATCGACGCGGAAGCCGGCCGCGCCATGATCGAGCCAATGGCGCATTATTTTTTTGATTTCCGCCCGCACGGCGCGCGGGCCAGGCGCACCGGTGGGTTGCTGCCACGGTGCCGCCGGATCCGGCGTGCCGAAACCATAATTAAGCGCCGGCTGGCACCAGAAGAAATTGGTGACGAAATTGCCGCGCCGCTCGGCGTAGCCGTTGACCGCGCGCAGGCCGCGCGCGTCGTCCCAGATGTCCGAGGTCCAAATGTAATAGTCGGAGTAGCGATTGCGCTGATGCCGGCAGGAAGCCTTGAACCAGGGATGCGCGACCGAGGTGTGGCCGGGCACCAGATCGAGAAAGACGCGGATGCCGCGTGCGCGCGCCGCGGCGAACAGGCGCAGCAAATCGGCATCGGTGCCATAGCGCGGCGCCACGTGATAGTAGTCGGCAACATCGTAGCCGGCATCCAGGAACGGCGAGACAAAGCACGGATTCAACCAGATGGCGTTGCAGCCAAGCCAGCGAATGTAGTCCAACTTCTCGATCACGCCCGGCAGATCACCAATGCCATCGCCATTGGTGTCATAAAAAGATTGGGGGTAGACTTGATAGAAAACGGCCGTGCTCAACCATGCCGGCGCCTTCATGCGTGGTTCCCGCACGCGCGGCGGGCAAGGGCGCACGCCGCCATGAGCAGTGCGCCGCACAGGCTGCACTCCGGGATGACCGGCGCGGCAATCTCGATGAATTGATTGCCCGGCACACTGGCATAATTGACACTGGCGGCGGGACCATAGCCGGCGCTGCTGCCAGCGATACCCGGCAGGGACTGGTTAGCCAAATAGCCGGTCGCATAGTTAAAGATCACCGCCTGCAGCCGCACAGTGTCGTCGCGCTGGGCGGGCGGGATGCCGTGATAGAGCAGGTCGTACTGCAGCATGCATTCGAAGCCATTGGTGGCGTTGGCCGGATTGGCGGCGGTGTTCAGATTGTTAAAGGCCGCAATTCCGGCCAGCTCGTTGCTGATGAGCTGATAGCTGCGCTGGAACGGATCGAAGATGCTGTGCCATTCAGTCTTGTCGGACCACCACGTGTTGGTGTTGAGATCGATCTCGTAGTAATCAACCCAATAGTCGTACCAGGCGCCAATCGAGAAGAGCAGGACTTTATCCGGTGTGAAACCCTCATCAAACGTCAGGCCCTCGAGATTGGCCAGTTTGGCGGGATTGCCGGCGGTCACGGCCGGCATGACGTTGGTGCCGCTCGCGCGGCTGCCATCAATAAAGACGCACAAGACGCGTTCAGTCAGGCCCGTGTACATGTTGCCGCACACGCCGGCATACAACATATCCTCTTGCGAAAACGCGTGCAACCGGTCGAGTTCCGAACCAGTGCCGGGCACGCTAGCCTCGCCCCAGTTGCTGGCGGTGTCCTGCACCACCGTCGTGCCATGGCCGGCGAAATCGCCAGGAATATTCAAACCATCCACCAACGTGGCGGGCATGACGGTGACCGTGGCCAGCGTGGCGGTCACGGCGCCGCCGTCGCTGTCGCTGACTATGGCACGCGCACCATAGACGCCGTCAACGGAATAAGCATAAGTGAAAGTCGCGATGTTGGTGCTGAAACCGTTGCCGAGATCCCACTGGAAGGTATAGGGCGGCACGCCATCCAATGCCTGCGCCTCGAATTGATTGACGCTACTGAGCGCGAACAGGCGTGTCTGCGATTGGGAGGCGGATGCCTGCAGGATGCGTTGCATGCTCGGCGCGCCGATCGTGAGGAACTGCGGGCCAGGGATGAGATCGTAGCGGCGGTCCGGCGCCCATGAATTGGTCAGACTCTCGTCATTATGACTTGGTGACAAGGTCTGGTTGGCGACCCATTGGCCATCCCAACCGTCGATTTGCGCCATGATCTTGACCGTGTTGGTGGTCGGCGCCAACCATGTGAACGGAATGCTCAACTCGAAACCGAGATCCCATTCATGCACCCAATTGGTGCTGTCCAGATACCCGGCCGAGACAAAGGCAAAGATGACCCCTTCATTGGTAAACACGTACGGGTTGGGCGTGTTATTGTGCTTGCCCCATGAGGTGGATTGCTTCAGATTGATGTTGTGCCAACCCAAATGGCAGCCTTCATCAGGTTGCCCATTCTGCCAGCGCGTAAAGGTAATGGCAAGGTCGGGCGTGAAATTGGTGTCGAAGGTCATGCCGGTAAATTTGGCGCGCGCTTCGCCGTCAAGGTAGCCACTGAAATCGGGATAGACATTAGAGCCGGCATTGGGATCGACATCGAAGAACAGCGTCATGCTCTCCCAGCCAAGGTTTGCGCCGATGCCCAGCAACAGCGCCGTGTCGTTCGTCATGGCATACATGCTGGCCAGGAAGCGTTCAAAACCCCAGTTGGACGGCGTGTCTTGAAACGTGGCGGCGTCCGCCTGCGCAAAATCGCCGGTGATGTTGGCACCGTCAATGGTGATGGCGTGGGCCAGTGAGGCACAGGCGAATGCGGCGATGATGCATACGATTCTCATGTGGTGTTCCTGGAAGTTGGGTTACGGAAGCGAGGCGAAGACGCGGTGCAGTGCGCGGTAGTGGCGCGCCGCGATAAAGACGGGCAGGTTTTCAATAGTGGTGCGGCAGGTGACGTAGCCGGGGCCGGTGTGGCGCGTGCCCGACCAGGCATCCACCCAGGTGCCGGGCGGCAGCCAGACGCGGCGCGCCGCCTGCGCGGGCCCGGGCGGCGACCAGAGCAGGCGGCATTGCGCCTCGCCGGTATTTTCGTAATAGTCGAGCTTGATGCGACAGGTCTGTCCCTTGGTCAACGTGACCAGGGCCGTGTGCTCCGCCAAGGGCCGGTGCGCCCATTGGTCAATGACCAGCGCATCGTCCAGCCACAGGCGCGCGCCATCGTCGCAGGCGACCGTGATGGCGTAGACGCCGGATGTCGGCATCGGCCCAAGCGTGCCGTTCCAGCGCGCGGAAAAATGATCGGCGTCGGACGTGGCCGCGGGCTTGCCCTGCCGCCAGTTGAAGTCGACCGTGGCGGTGCGCTGCACAATAACTGGCGCGCCGCTGCACTGCATGTTGTTGAAATACTCGCCGCGCAGTCCGGGCTGGCCGTCCGGCGTGCGCAACAGCGCCGCGGGAATGGGTGCGCGCGGCGCCGGTCTCACTATCGGCGCGACCAGCAACGTCTCGCCAAACAGGTACGCATCGGTCACGTTCCATGCTTCCGCACACTGCGGATAGGCCCACGCCATGGGGCGCATCAACGGCGCGCCATGACTGTAGACATTGCTGGCCATGGCGAAGAGATAGGGCTGCAAGCGTTCGCGAATGGCGAAGTACTTCCGGGCGATCCGCTCCGCCGTGTCGCCGAAATACCACGGCTCGCGCGGCGTGACGCCGTGCAACTGCATGATGGGGGAGAAAGTGCCAAACTGGAGCCAGCGGATATACAACTCCTGCGAGGGCGTGCCGGAATAGCCGCCGATGTCGTGGCCCCAGAACGGAAAGCCGGCGATGGCCGCGCCGAGACCAAGGCGCACGAGTGTCGGTAGAAACGGCCATTCCGCCGGTTGATCACCGGCCCAGACGGTCGACAAGCCCGCGCAGGGCGGACTGGCGGAGCGGGCAAAGGTGATCCCTGCGCGGCCTGCTTGTGCGAAGGCGTCGAACACCGTCTTCTGATAATAGTACGGATGCAGATTGTGGAAGAACGGATCGGGCATGCGCTCGCCGCCATCGGTCTTGAAGCCGTCGACGCCCATAGCAATCAGCGGCGCATGCAGTGATTGCCACCACTGCCGTGCGGCGGGCTTGCGGAAATCAATCTTGCGCCCGCCCTCCAGCCAGGTCACCACCAACTCGCTGCCATCGGCGTTGCGCACCAGAAAATCGTTGGACCGGGCCACCGCATAGCTTGGCGCGTGCGTCCAAATGCTCGGGGTTTCCCACAGGACGACGTATACGCCTTGCGTGTGCAGGCCATTGATCCACACGGCCGGCTGCGGAAAACGATTGGTCTCGAAGGTGAAATTTTGCAGCGACTCCGCCCAGCACTCGAGCACGACGGCGCCGGGACGAAATCCACGCGTGCGCCCTTCCGCCAGGACCTGGTCGATCTCCTGGGCGCTCATGTATGAATTGCGCGAGAACCACGGCGTGAAAACCCACGGCGGCACCGGCCGCGGCCGGCCAACCAAGGCCGTATAAGCCGCGGTGATTTCTTGCGGCGTGCCGCGAAACACGTAGGCGTCAATGCCCGGTTCGGGCACCGTGATGCGCAGCGTGTGCGGATCGCTCGCGCCGCAATCCATCACGACCCGACCGCTGCAATTGATGAAAATGCCGTAGCCGCGCGAGCTAACCAAAAATGAGCTGACAAAATAGGCCGGATCGTGCGACGCATAGGTGTCCTCGCACCACACGACCCGGCGGGTTCCACGCACATTCAAATTGCCGGCGCCCACCAGCGCCTCGTTCGCCGTGAGCGCGATTGCAATGGTGGCATTCGTTCTGCCAATGGTCACCTGGGGCGCGGGCAGACCAACGTTGGCATGCCACAGATTGCTTGCCAGCACTGCAGTGACTAGCGGATAGGGGTGCGCCGGCGCGCCCTTGACCAGATGCCATGCGCGCACCGCCGCCGCACTGGTGGAAACGCTGACCGCACAGGCGATCAGCACCAGCACACCCAGGGCCTTCATCGCTGTCTCCACCATGCAGGCAGGCAAACGAGCAGCACGAGCGCCGCCATCGGTTCAGGAATATCCAGCGGCGCGCCGCCTTGGATGCCGCCGCCCACGCCCAGCCAGTTCCGGCCGCCATACCGCGCCGACCCGCAGTACAACGCCTGCGTGCTCGACGTGTGATACTCCAATGCGAGAAACGCGTCGCTGTTCCGATTGGTCGTCAGCACGCCGGGATCGTAGTACCAGTAATTCGCGCCGGCTTCTGTGGCATCGGTGTTGTACATCTGCGTCACATCATAGCTCAGGCAGGCGTCAAACATGTTGCGCGCGCCACCACCGCTCCAGCAAACATAGGCGCCCACCGCGCCCCGCAGGAACAGGTTGTTGATCCACCAATTCGTCGCTGTGCTGTCATATTGCGTCTGGGCGCAATTGCCATTCACATTCCAAATCGTGTTGTTCACAAAAATATTGGGCGTGCCGCCGGCCACGCCGCCATCCACTTGCACGGCCGGGCCGCCGACATCCCAGATCACGTTTTCGCGGATCTCGCTGGCGCCGATATCCAGCGCCAGCGCGTGACCGGACCAGCCATGGATCTGATTGTTGCTGATCACAAAGGCCGTGTCCTTGCCGCTGTTCCACGCCACAGTGATGGCATCCGCCGCGCCGCTGGCACTCATGCCCGGGCCGCGGATGGCGTTGTTGGCGATCAGCACGTCCGTACCGCCGCCATACTGGTTGAAGCGCAGCGCGCCGGCCACGGCGCCCGCGCCCGCCACGTGGATCCGGTTGCCGATGATCTGCGCGCCTTTGATCACCGTGTAGATGTCGGCATTCTCGCGCCCGCCAAAGGAGCCGTTGACGCCGAAGACAATTGCCGACGCGGCCGTCAGATTCGAGATCAGACACTGCGCAATCACTATGTTGCCGCCACTGGCCGGATACCAACGCGCGCTCGCGCCGACACTCGGATCAGCGGCATAACTGCTTTGGTTCGCCACCGCGACGGCCGGGCCGTTGCTGACCACGAACGCAAGGTTGCTGATCGTGCAATTGTAGCGCACGCCATGCAACTGCACCGGCGGATATTCGGCCACAATCACCGGCATGCCGTTGATGCCGGCAATGGTGATGTCGTTGGCCGTTGTGGCGTCGCGCAGGCGCTGGAAACGCGAGACCGCGCCGGCCGGCCCGCCGCTGTTGTAGACATAGCCGAGCGCGCCGTTGGTCGTGCCCGCATCAATCAAGACGGTGTCACCGTTGCCGTAGCTGATTGCTTGATCGGCCTCATAAATGGTGCGAAACGCCGTGGCCGGCGTCCGCCCGTCAAAGGTGTGTTGCGCGCCGGCACTAATGTAATGGGTGCGTGGCGCAGTGCGAAACAGCAGCATGCTCCAATATTGCAGGAAGGGCAGGGGACAGGTGACACACGCGCGCCCGCCAACGGGATTCGTGCTGAACGCCACCGCGACCGGCGCGCCGAGGGCATAATCGGGCGACACCAAGGTCACGCTATCGATCTGCCGGTCGGTGAAGTACTGAATCGTGGCGTTGCTGATCACGGCCGGCGCGGCGTAGGTGCCGTTGGCGTCGTTCCAGGCATTGGTGGTCAGTGACGTCAAATTGATCAGGTGCAGGATTTCCATGTTGCGCTTCTGGCGCGCAAAGCTCCAGACGTGCCCGGGCTCGTCCCAGGTGCTGAGCGGCAGCATCGCCGACGCAACATCGCGCGTGATGCTGACGACATCGCGGTCGCGCAGCATGTTTTGATAGGCGGTAATGACGTCGTAATAGCGGCGCAGGCGCATCATCAGCGTGGCGCTGGCGGTCTTCGTGGTGTTGGGGAAGTACTCATTGCCCAGCAAGCCGTGATCACCCAGTTCGAGATGCGCGCCGCCGGTGGCGTAGATGGCGGCGTCCGCCAGCAGCACCGACGTGGTGTTGAACGTGGCGGCGTTGCGATTCATATAGGCGGCAAAGACAATATTCTTCAGGTTGCCCGACCAGGTCCGGCAATGCTCAAACATCCACTGAAAGCCGAGATAACGGCTGTACGTCTCGCTGCTGCCCGGCCAGACTTCGACGTACATGAAGTCGACCGTGTCGGCCACGTTGGCGTTGCCCCACTCGTTCACGGCATTGAAGGTATAGCGTTTGCCAAGGCGCGTGCGCGCCGCGCTCAAAAATGAGCCATAGGCGGACGCCATGTCAATGCCGGCGCCCTCCCAACTGTAGCCGTTCCTGCCCAACTGGTCGACATGCCAGCCATCAAAGCCAAACACCTTGAAGACTTTTTCCTCCTCGCTGAAAATCCAGTTGCGCCAGTCGGCGTGGAGGGGGTTGAACACGTTGATGTACGGCGTGGCCCAGCTGCCGGGCAGCGGTCCGTGCGTCATCTGCGTCGTGTGCGCGGCGTCGTCATACAAGCCCCATTGCGGTTGCAGCCCATCGGCATAGCAGTTCGACGAGGCGCCATACAGCAAGTTGTAATTCATGCACGTCATGCGGCGTGCATGCGCGGCGGTGAGATAGCGTGTCACCGTCAGAAAACGATTGTCGCGGTTGGCAATGTCAGGCCAGCTTGACGCCGGATCGGCAACCGTGCCCGCCAACGGGATGTGGTGCTTGTAGTTCTGCCAGTCGTAGAACTGCAGCCCGTTGAGATGATAGCGGTTGAGCTGCTCGATGGTCGCGTTAATCTCAGTCGTGCTGAGCGCGCCGTAAGCGGAAAGATAGCCATAGCGCGGGAAGACGTGCCAGTCGGACGACACGTCCACGGCCGTGCTCAGCGGCGCGGAGGTCACGCCGCCGGCCGTGGCACTGAGCTCCAGCAAATAGCCGGTGAAATCGCGCGCGGGCGGCAGCCAGGCAAACGTTGCCGTGGTCACGCCGGCGGCTGGCACCAGCACGGGCGGCGCGGTCACCGTTGCGACCGGCGTCGCCAGCTGCGTCACCTGCACGGCGACGGTGCAGATGACGGCGGCGCCGCTGGTGTTGCGCAGCACGGCGCTGCCTTGGACCGTCGCGCCAGGCGCGTAGCGACTGGCGTCCACCCAGACGTCATCAAGTTGCACGGGTGCCGCGGTGGCAATGCGGATCATGACGGCTGCCAATATCAGCAGTGCCAAGGTGCACAAACTTCTCCGCGTGTTGCTGTGCATGCGGCAAATGTCCAAGGTGAGGTGACCGTGCGGCGGCAGCCAAGTGCGCTGCCGCCGTCACGATTCACACGCAGATCAGGTGCTTAACGGCGCGCGCGGACGACCAGACTCGCGCACAGTGCCAATGCCAGCAACGCGGCTGGCTCCGGCATGATCACCAGACTATTGGCGTAGAAGTTATTGTTATCCGAACCGGCATCCGTGGCGCCGCAGTACCACTGGAGTTCGTCCGCGGGATTGGGCATGGAAAAATCGCTCGTAAACTCGTTGGTGGTGCCGCCGCTGGTGCGCGTGAGCGCTACGCCGAGCACATTGCCGGCCTTCTGTTCGAAGGTGCAATCGATGATCGATTTTTCGCCCCAGACCCAACCAAGGCTTGTGCTGGGCGCATTCGTCACATGATAGTTGTAATCATCGCCGCCGATATTGACGTTGAAGATGACGCTGCCGCTGCCCAGAATGTCGAGGCCTTTGTTGCCGTTGCGCCAGTTGACTGTCAGCCGGCAGGAAAATTTCTGCCCGGCTACCAGCGCGCCGCCGGCAAACTGGCGGTAGCAGTGGACATAGTTGGCGCCGCCTACATTGCCCCACATACCGAACGACTGGCCGGACGTGTTGATGTCGCCGCAACCAAAGGTGGAGTCGCCAATCCAAGTACCGCCACTGCCTTCAGTGAAGATGTTCCACGCTTGAAAGCCGGTGCCTTGGTTGGCGCCGTTGGTGAAGCCGTCGCCGGCATAGTTCGCGGCAGAATCTGTGCCGATGGTCGCGGCCAGCAGCGCGCCAGCCGAGCACAGCGCGAGAAACAAAAGACGGTGTTGCATAGTTGTTCTCCTGACATGATGGTTAAAGGAGTTCATTGCGTTCCACTGCCGCGGCAAACGGCACTTGTGCAATGAAACCGGTTTCAGTATAGCATACTTTCGGGCGCGTGTCAAGCGCCCCCCTGTGTCAAGCGCCCCCCTGTGTCAAGCGCCCCCCTGTGTC
>Ga0268284_1000579_pt1 | contig 23475 bp, 23 predicted proteins | sample saktaG_14_FD_190137 | JGI IMG/M metagenome (GOLD analysis project Ga0268284, IMG submission 190137) | Saline water microbial communities from Sakinaw Lake, British Columbia, Canada - sak_2013_06_06_40m | ecosystem: Environmental > Aquatic > Non-marine Saline and Alkaline > Saline ...
ACTTAAAGGGCTCCGGCACGGACAACTTTCCCTTGATCCGAACCATGAACCACTTGGAGGGTCTCAACATCGAACCGGTCATGATATTACTGCTTGTAGGCGGCGCTTTTGTTGGATGGAATATCGGAGCAAACGATACGGCAAATTGCATCGGGCCGGTGGTGGGTTGCGGTTTGCTTTCCTATAAGCGATCCGTGACGCTGGTGGTGATTTTCAGTTTTCTCGGCGGCATTCTTCAGGGCCAAAACGTGATGAAAACAGTTGGCACGGGCATCATCGCGGCTGAACTCGATTTTGCGGCTGTTCTGACCGCCCTTATCTGCTCGGGCCTGGTGGTCATGGCCGCCACATTAAAAAAGCTTCCGACGTCCACCTCCCAGGCCATTGTCGGGGCAGTCGTAGGGGTTGGTCTTGAGCTACATGCAGACATCGACACCGCTAAATTATATGCCATTGCTGGGAGTTGGGTCCTTTGTCCGGTCCTAGTTACGGGACTTGCTTTTGGTCTTTCGCAGTTTCTAAGACGGCTGATGAGCATCATACCCGTCAGCGCAATGCTTATCCATAATGCGATGGGGCGTCTTGCTATTGTCGCATCCTGCTATGTTGCTTTTTCTCTGGGCGCCAACCACGCCGGGACCGCCATGGGGCCCATTGCCAATCTTGGAATTATTCCACCGATCGTTCTTCTGACGATCGGGGGAATTTCGATTGCCCTTGGTGCCGCTTCTTACGGCAAAAAGGTCTCCGACACCGTCGGAAAAGGGATCACTCCCCTGGATCTTCCTGGTGCATTTGTCGCCTTGATTTCTTCCGCATTTGGCGTCCATCTCTTTTCCATTTTAGGGATCCCGGTATCCACGTCATCGGCCATCGTAGGGGCCGTCGTGGGCGTCGGCCTGGTGAAAGGTGCCAGGACCATCAGCAAGAGTGCAATCACCACCATTTTTATCGGATGGGTGCTGACTCCAACTTTGGCAGCAGCGGCCTCTTTTCTGATATATGCGGGATACCGAATGATGTTTCACTGACGGAAATTAATATTGTTTCAAAACGATTTTTGCAGTATACTTTTTTTAATTCATTTCATGCAGCGCAAGAATAGCGCAACTTTTGAGGAGACAGCATGTTTATTTTCAAGAAAGAAAAAGAAGTTATCGCACTCATCGAAAAACATGCCGAAAAAGTCGAGGAATGCCTGACCGTGGCCAATGAAACGCTTCAGGCTTACATCGGCGGAGATATTCCCAGAGCCAAAAATTTGGCTCGCCAGACGGATCATCTGGAAACCGAGGCAGACATGATCCGGCACGAGATACGGGATAAGCTGTATTACGGGGCCTACATGCCTTTGTTGAGAGAGGATATCTATAAACTTGTCGAAAAGCTGGACACGGTGGCCAATTCGGCCGAGAAGTGCTGCGATGTCTTCTTGAACCAGCGCCCCGTCGTGCCAGAGTTTGTCAAGGCGGATTTTCTGACGATCATCGGTATATCTATGAATATCGGCGAGTCGCTCAAACACGCGGTGCTGTGCTATCTAAAAGGCATATGTCCCATGGAGATCTCCCGACAGCATGCCAAGGATATCGGCCTTGTCGAATCAAAGGTCGACAGCCTGGAATGGGACCTGACGAAAAAAATCTTTTCATCGAGCCTGGAATACAGCCACAAAATCCACCTAAGATACTGCCTGAACCACATCGTCACCATTTCAGACAAGGCTGAAGAGGCTGCCGATCATCTTGAACTGGTGACCCTCAAAGCTACGACCTGAAGCAGAGATTAAGCTGACTGACTGGATTTCTTTAGTTGTTCTTCAGGAATGAACCAACGGCAGATGGAAAAGCAGTGGCCGGGATTGTTTGAGCAGCAAAAAAGTTTTTTTAAGTGATAAGCTGCTCTTGTTCAAGACGTTAGCAACCGCCTTTCTTCCTGTAACAAAGCATCAGGCAATTCTGATAGAGATCCACCCTTTCAAGCGGTAATCCTTACAGGGGGAACTGTTGATTTTCCAAATAATAGAATCTTCACAACCCTACAACTTCAATTTGGGCTGAAAACAAGCACTTGTTATAGAGTCATCAATAAATGATTCTGGTCTTTTTAATTCAATTGCGCTATCTTGACTCATGGTGGTTGTATCCTTTCATGTTGAGCATTAAAAGTGCCGGATAATTATCGGGTATCAATCGCCAGAAAGATACACCACCTAATCTATTAAATACAACTTTTAGCAATAACCCGATCTTTTTAGCAAACACTTAAGGAGAGGAAGACATGAATATAACTGAACGTATCAAAGGAATTTTGCTTAGCCCAAAAGAGGAATGGCAGACCATTGCCGGGGAAAAGACAACTATTGCTGAGATATATAAAAACTATATTATTTTATTGGCAGCCATCGGACCGGTCGCCTCTTTTATAGGCATGTCCCTTGTGGGAGTCAGCCTGCCTATGGGAGGAACATTCAGGGTACCAATAACAACAGGTATCACGTCTGCAGTCGTTCAGTATGGTCTCACCCTGGTCAGTGTATATGCCCTCGCCTTTATTATTGATGCACTCGCCCCTACCTTTTCAGGGGAGAAAAATATCGACCAAGCCTTAAAACTGGCCACGTATTCTTATACTCCGGGTTGGTTGGTCGGTGTTTTTGCTCTCATCCCTAGTCTTGGGATCTTCGGTATTTTGGGGTTATATGGTCTATATCTCCTTTATCTCGGGTTACCTGTTCTCATGAAATCTCCAAAAGAAAAATCCATAGGTTACACGGTTGCCGTAATAATCGCAGCAATCGTGATTTTTGTTGTGATAGGCGCTATCTCACGAGTCTTCATTTCCTGACATACGCCGAATATGACTCTGTCTGGGATGCGATAAAATTGCCGCATTTACAGCATATTGACAATAGGGGAAGGCACGGGGACATTCTATAGTCCTCATGTCAAGTGTTTTTGTAAAATAATCAATATCAATAAGTTATAATCTTTGCCAAAATGCGGGCGCACTTCTCCCTTGGATCTGACATTTCTTTTCGGCGAGTTTCTCTTCTTTCGGCGAACTCACTGCCTGAGCGTTACGTTTATCCGACAGATGAATTCAAGTTGCAAGTGCACCACTTGATCTATTCCGGAACAGGTAAATTCAACTTCAAAACGTACCGTTTAAATCACCTTATGTTCCTATGTAAATTAAAGAACGCTCTAATTATTCAAACCTGCCTTCGGGGTAAGCTTTCCGCCGCGCTTTGTCTCCTGACAGCCTCTTGCGATGATGTGCTGAGAAACTGTACTTGCTGCATCAGATGGGCAGATGAGACATAAAATATCATTTAAGGTCTTAAGGATGGATTTTGTGAAAATTTATTTCTTAATTACAATGTTAACAATCAATACCGTCAAAAAACTGATAATACGACAATATGTGGAGGCCATGAAGAACACAGGGCGGAGGTTTTGGCCATTCTTGAGGAGCTCAGAGCCCGATCGAAACAAAACGCAGAATGAGGACGTCCGATTCAGTTATTCAATGTTGCAATATTGTACATAATATGTATAATTAGGCATGCCATTTGAATGGGATCCGGAAAAAAGTATTGCCAATAAAGAAAAACACGGTATTGACTTCGATACCGCCAAAACAATTTGGTCGGATGAAAACCGGATTGAAATTCATGTGTCATATCCCATGGAAGACCGTTGGATCATGATTGGAAAGACAGACGACAAACTAATGACTGCCGTCTTTACATTACGCGGCAATTTGATCCGTATCATATCAGTAAGAAGGTCCAGGAAGAAGGAGGTGGATCTTTATGAAGAAAAAGTCATTCGCAAAGAATAAAGAAGATTTTGACCGCCGCTTTGATGCCGGAGAGGATATCCACCAGCTCATTGATATGTCAAAAGTCAAAATAACTCGGCCCGGAAGGAAAGTTCGACTTACCCTGGACGTTTCGGAGGCACTGGTCAAGGATCTTGATGACATCCGGAACAGAATCGGCGTTGACCGAAGCGCCCTTATAAAGATCTGGCTTCATGAAAGGATAAAGCAGGAAATAACTATATCATGAGAAAGGATGTTATTTCAGGGGGCGGAGCGAGGGAACACGGTTAATTCATCTTCAAAGTGCACCACTTGATCTATTCCGGAACAGGTAAATTCAACTTCAAAACATACCGTTTAAATCACCTTATTCTCCTATGTAAATTAAAGAACGCTCTAATTATTTAAACCTGCCTTCGGGGAAAGCTTTCCGCCGCGCTTTGATTTCTGACAGGCTCTTGCCATGATGTGCTGAAAAACTGAACTTGATGCATCAGATGAGCAGATGAGACATAATTATTGTACACCTTAAACCGAAGCAGCGAGGTTATCGAGCAAATCAAAAACAGATAAAAAGTCTTTAATTGAGGAGCAATTGTGAAAACATCTTATTTCGGTAACAAAAGTGCGGCGGCAGATCCTATGGCAATCAGTATCGCCAGATGGCCTCCGAGATGGTGGGGATCAAGACGAAGATATAATTGCCCTTGCGCCTTCGGCGGATCTGCTTAAAAGAGCCAAAGCCGGGCTTCCCTGGCCGAAATATGTTGCTGAATACAAAAGAGACGTACTGGGCAAACTTGACCCGCAAAAAGTTTATGCCGAGCTTTCCGATTCAATCCTTATGTGTTGGGAGGTCCCGGGAGAGAATTGTCACCGTCGCCTTGTTGCCGAGTGGCTTGAAAAATCCCTGAATATAAAAATCCCCGAATTATAGATAAAAGAAACACAACACCATAGCTATGTCCGTTTTCAGAAAACGGGAGCTTAAATGGCGGTAATTTGCATTATATAGATCGATTATTTTCATTAAAAATGCAATTTTCAACAAACGATGAAAACAAATAATATAATGAAAATGCTTGACAAGAGAACATGTTTCAATATAAAAACATTTTCAACAAATGTTGAAAATGGCGATATAAATGAAAATTGAGTTTGAGAGTCTTGAACGCAAAGCAGAAAGCATCTTGAAACAATGCCTGGACAAAGTTCCCTTTGTTCAGATCAGTGATATCCAAAAAGAAGCCCCGGCGGTAGGTGCACGAATTGATTTTACTGTGGAGCTGACCGCTTATGGAATGAAACAGGTGTTGGCAGTGGAGGTCAAGAGAACCGGCCAGCCCAAAGCAGCCAGAGAGGCAATTAACAGCCTTCTTCGCTGGTTATCACTTAATGCCGGTGCATACGGGGTTTTCGTTGCCCCTTATATCTCGTCTCAAACAGCCGAAATCTGCCGACAGGAGGGAGTCGGATATTGCGATTTTGCAGGCAATTGTCTTCTGACGTTTGGCGGCGTTTATATTGAAAAAAGCGGGAACCCCAATCCTCTTTCGGAAAAGCGGGATCTACGATCCCTCTACTCTCCAAAAGCCGCGAGAATTCTAAGGGTTATTCTCAACAATCCCCGAAAAAACCGGAAGATGCAGGAGCTGGCCCGCGAGGCGGAGGTTAGCCTTGGACAGGCGGCAAACGTAAAGAAACTTCTCGACAGTCGTGAGCTGATAGAAAAAGCAGAGAATGGTTTTACCCTTCAAGAGCCGTATTCTCTACTTTCCGAATGGTCCCGGTATTATGCTTTTCGTAAAAATCGAACGAGAGATTTTTATTCTCTTAAGAGTATTCCGGATATCGAAGCAGAGATCTCCGATGTATGCAAAAGGAACAAGATTAATTATGCATTTACCGGCTTTTCAGGTGCGGCTCGTTTGACATTAGCTGTTCGTTATCAGCGGGTGATGGCCTATGTTGATGCTGAGGAAGATCAGTTATTAAAACTTTTTGAGTTCAAAAAAGTCAGCAGCGGAGCAAATGTAACTCTTCTTATGCCCTACGACGCCGGCGTTTTTTATGGTGTAACAACAAAAGAAGGAAGCCGAGTGGTATCCCCCGTTCAGTTGTACCTCGACCTGATTGGCTTCAAGGGAAGAGGCGAAGAAGCGGCCAATGCGCTTCTTGAAGAGGTAATCAAACCATTATGGTAACAAAGCGCGATTATACGGCAGAGGCGATAGCGGCAGCAAAATCGGTGCTGATCGAACTGGTTCATCTCCTCGGCGAATACCGGGAGAATACGGTCCTGATTGGCGGCTGGATACCGGAATTGCTGCTCTCCGGGAGAACGAGTCTCCATGTGGGCAGTATGGATATCGATCTTGCACTCGATCACCGGAGGATCGGGCCGGCCGGTTACAAAATGATCCGGGAGATTCTTCTCAACAGAGGTTATATCCAAGGGACTCAACCTTTTATATATTACCGGGATGTTGAAAGCGGGAACAAGATCATTCGTGTTCAGGTGGATTTTCTTTCCGGTGAATATGCAGGAACAGGCAAAGATCACCGGCATCAGAAAATTCAAGACTTGCTGGTTCGCAAGGTTCGAGGATGTGAGCTGGCTTTTGATCTGGCTCAGGAAGTAATTATTACCGGTGATCTACCGGGAGGGGGTCTCGACACAGTAAGTGTTCGGGTTGCCTCTGTGATTCCCTTTCTAATCATGAAAGGTATGGCACTCGATGATCGGCTAAAGGAGAAAGATGCCTGGGATATCTATTTCTGTCTGTTACACTATCCTGGCGGAATTGCCGAACTGGCAGAAGCGTTCAGGCCGCACCTTCAACATGGCTTGATACGGGAGGGAATAGAAAAAATCAGAAAACATTTTTCTTCACTGAATCATATCGGGCCGAAGTTTGTGGCGGATTTTGAAGAAGTCGAGGATACAGAGGAAAGAGCCCGTATCATGCGGGATGCATATGAGCGAGTTCAGACGCTTTTAGAGAGTCTGACAAACAATAAATAGGCTGGGGATAGGCTCCTGAATTATAGATTAACAAAAGAGGCAGGTTCCGGCCGCTATCAGAAAGGGAAATTTATGAGCATCTTTGCAGAATGCCCGACAAGCCTGGGAAAGCACCTGTTATCTTAAAAGCAGTCTAAAGGAAAACCCTCACCCATAGAGAAATCTATGGATTTTTTATTACATTCCCCCCTTCAACCAGTTATTGGAAAAAGTCCCACACCAAGTCCCAAACTAAAAAAAATAGGCCATAGCCATGAGCTATAACCTATTGATTTTATGGTGGGCCGTGTTGGAATCGAACCAACAACCTACTGATTAAGAGTCAGGTGCTCTACCTGATTGAGCTAACGGCCCGGATATTCTTTTTTTCCTTAAAAAAGCGGGTATGCTCGTACCAGCTTTAATTAATCTTGTCAAATTTTTTATGCATGTTTTAACCGAATGTTGCAAGAGTTATTTTGCGGCTTTATAAAAAATATTCAATATTTTTCTCTGCTTGAGCGTTTCCTCTCTTTTTTCCAGTCAACCTCTTTTCTCTTTCTCTGCAGCTCCGTCCTTCGTTTTTTCTCTTCGGCCTGTTCGATGTTCAGGAGATAACTGCCGGGCATGGCTTTTGGCGCAAATTTAATTTGCTTGTCAGCCGGTTTAGACTCTTCTTTCTGCTTGGGAAGGGGAGGGCCTGTAAAACATGGTGGCGGGATAAGGTCTGAGCAAAACAGATCTCCGGCGGAATAAAAGAGAACGCCTGCATCAAGAGCTTTATGCAAATGAACCGTAAGGAGCACAGGAGACTGATCAAAACGTTTTCCGATCCTTTCCGCCATCTCTTTTGTTTCCGACAAAACTACCCTTTCGCTCCCGACAGGATGAATTCCGTTTTCTAAAACAAAAGTATAGGCCTTTTTTCTGACACAGGTATAAAGAAGCTTCGGAGGATTAACGGCCATGACCTGCTTCGGAAGATCATCAATATTCTTTGCCCGGATTAAAGAATCCTTAATTTCAATCTGAAAGCCGGGCAATGAGGAGAGGATATCATCTATATGGAAAGGCCTGACGTATTTAAATCCTTCTTCCTCATTGACAGCCCGTATAAGTGATTTTATTTTTACGTAACCCTCATTGTCGGGGATGAGACCGAATTCATCAGGTCTTCTTTCCAGTATGTATAAAATAAGGGCGGCAAGTTTTTTAAGGGATCTTAATGCATCCATAATAAATATAGTGAACAGTTAATAGTGAAAAGTGAATGGTAAGAACAATAAATTCTAACTCTAATATTTTGACTATGCGTTTCACATCATTTATATATATTTTCGCATATAGGAGTCACTTTTTCAATTAATAATATATGGATCACCTCCGAACTACTCGGTGATCCTATGAGGATTCAAGGGTTCCAGGATTAAAGTGGCCGGAAAAGCGAGCGCATACTCCAAAGCAACACTGCTGAAGGGTATGGGAGAAAAACACTTGAACCCTTGAGCCCCCGAATCCTGGCCCCCTTTCTCTCAACCAATTGAGAGAAGAACCTAATGTATAAAGGATATAGTCTGAAAATGAAACGGGAAAAATCTCACAGGTTGTTTGAAGAGGCAAAGAGACTGATTCCGGGCGGAGTCAACAGCCCGGTACGTGCATGTAAATCTGTAGGGTCCGAGCCGGTATTTATCGACCGGGCCGAGGGATGCATGATTTATGATGCGGACGGAAACGCTTATATTGATTACATCGGTTCCTGGGGGCCCATGATCCTCGGTCACAGGCATCCTGCCGTGGTCGAGGCTGTAATAGCGGCTTTGAAAAAAGGAACCAGTTTCGGTGCCCCTACCGAACCTGAAATCAGGCTGGCAGAGATGATCATCGAAGCCGTGCCTTCCGTTGAAATGGTCCGCATGGTCAATTCAGGGACAGAAGCTACAATGAGCGCGATACGCCTTGCGCGGGGCGTTACAGGAAGGGATATGATTATCAAGTTCGATGGATGTTATCACGGGCATTCGGACTCTCTTCTCGTTGAAGCAGGATCGGGTGTTGCGACTCTTGGTATTCCCGGAAGTCCCGGAGTTCCGGAATCTTTTGTCGCAGGCACAATATCCCTTCCCTACAATGATATCAAAAGTATCAAAGAGGCTATGGGAAAGCACGGCTCAAAAGTCGCATGCATTATAGTCGAACCTGTTGCAGGAAACATGGGTCTTGTGCAGCCTGCAGAGGGATTCCTGGAGGCTTTGCGGGAGGTGACTGAAAAATCCGGCAGCCTTCTTATATTTGATGAAGTAATGACGGGCTTCAGGGTGGCTTACGGAGGCGCTCAATCACTGTATAAAATTATGCCTGATCTGACATGCCTTGGAAAGATCATAGGCGGCGGTCTTCCTGTCGGCGCATATGGCGGGAGGCGTGAGATAATGGAGCAGATTGCACCGCAAGGGCCTGTATACCAGGCCGGGACATTGTCCGGCAATCCTCTTGCTATGGCAGCGGGAATCGCAACTTTAACGCAGATAAAGAAGCCAGGATTTTATGACCTGCTGAACGAAAGATCAGAAAAACTTTTATCCGGAATCGCCGAAGCCGCGCGAAAGTCAGACATTAAGGTTTCCGTTGGAAGGATCGGCTCGATGCTCGGGATCTTCTTTACCGACAGGAAGGTAACGGATTATAAGAGCGCAAAGACGAGCGATCTTAAAATGTTTTCAGCTTTTTACAGGGAGATGCTGCAAGAGGGGATCTATCTTGCGCCTTCCCAGTTCGAGGCTCTTTTTGTATCTTCGGCTCACGCAGAGGAGCATATAGACCGCACGATTGAAGCTGCGGGGAAGGTTATGCATAGGTTGAAGCGAATATAGAATAAAGAATATCGGACATCGAATATAGGGAAACAGTTGTCAGTAGTCGGAGGGGATTCCGCCATAATGATTGGCGGACCTTCGGGAGACGAGAGGAGATAGAGAGGGTTTTCCCCTTGAATCCTTTATTCCCTTCGATATTCGAAATTCGAATATCGAACAACGGAGGCGGTATGGGGAATAATTTCAGAACAACGGTTTTGCTTGCGGTAATGACGGCTTTTATCGTCCTGGCCGGGCAGATAATGGGCGGCACCGGCGGAATGATAATCGCTCTTTTTATTGCAGCGGGAATGAATTTTTTCAGCTACTGGTTTTCAGACAAGATTGTATTAAGGATGTATAAAGCACAGGAGGTGACTCCTGGTGAGATGCCGCAGGTATATGATATAGTCCGGAAGCTTGCAGTGCGTGCCGGGCTCCCGATGCCAAAAATTTATGTGATACCGGAAAAATCGCCCAATGCTTTTGCCACCGGAAGAAATCCTGAACATGCGGTTGTTGCGGTTACGGAAGGACTTCTTGAATTAATGAACAGTGAAGAAATTGAGGGTGTTCTTGCCCACGAGCTCGCGCACATAAAAAACCGCGATATACTGATAGGTTCGATTGCCGCGACTCTTGCCGGGGCAATCATGGTGATTGCCAGCATGGCGAGGTGGTCGGCGATTTTCGGAGGATCAAGAAGCGATGATGAAGAAGGCGGCGGAGGCATCATCGGTCTTATTGCAATGTCCATAGTTGCTCCTTTTGCCGCAATGCTGATCCAGATGGCTATTTCCCGGTCCAGGGAATATATGGCTGATGCGGCAGGAGCAGGCTTTGCCGGTAATCCGAAAGGACTCTCCGGTGCACTGGCCAAACTTGGAGCCTATTCCGGAAGGCTTCCAATGGATGCCAACCCGTCTACAGCCCACATGTTTATTGTGAATCCGCTTTCCGGAAGAAGCCTGATGAGTCTTTTTTCGACTCACCCGCCTCTGGAAGAAAGAATTAGCCGACTCGGAGGTATCCGGATTGAAGAAAAAAATGATGATTCCGGAATAACCCGGGGTGAACAGGAGGCTAAATCTTTCTGGGACGGTCTTTCCCGCTGATAACCTTATTATATATATTTTGACAATTTCGAAAATAGTTGTAAAAGCGCTCTGCCTCAAGCGGATTCGTGATAAAAGTCAGGCTTTTTGCGAACGCGTAAAGGTTTATTTATTGAACTGTTTTTGTTAAAAATTGAACCGAAACGCGAGCGCATTCCCCGCTACTTGCGACGGGGATTTTCAATAAAATAAAAATAAATGCACACCACTATATATTGGGGTTATATTTTACTTGACATACAAGAAATGTTTGTTTATAGATTTTACAATAAATCGGCAGCGGCCTATTGTTCTATATTTCAATATTGTGATTCCAATATGTTATGATGCTGTTTAAGGGGCATTCCGGAAAGGATTTTTTGAAAGGTTTATGTAACGATACCGGAAATTGAAAATATTGAGGAGGAGCTGGCATTGATCGATGTTTCAAGCGACGAGAGGCTTGTTGAAAAGTATATCAGCGAGAAGAAAACCGAGCCTGCCGTCAAATTGCTGTTTGACATGATAATAAAATGCGCAAAGGGAAAGAATTTTTCAAAGGCTGAATCCTTAAGGGAAAAGCTCATGGAAATAGACCCGATGGCGCTGAGCGAAATCATAAGTTCTGCTGAAATAATTGAGGAGGAAAAAAGCGTATCTCTTGATAAGGCCCATATGAATATATGGTCCGGACTTTATGGGAAACTGACCCCTGAAGAGTCAAATGCTCTTTTCTATTCGATGAAAGAGGCTGTTTATAACGCCAATGAACATGTTTTCAAAAAGGGCGATCATAATTCGATGCTCTATTTCATCAACCAGGGCGAGCTGAAAATGGTGTATGAACAGAAAGGGAAAGAGCTCCTTTTAAAAAAGCTTAAACCCGGAGATATAGCGGGACAGGATACTTTCTTTTCTATCAGTGTTTGCACCACTTCCCTGATGACTCTGTCAAAAGTAAAGATGAATTGCATTGAAAAGGATGTTCTGGTCAGATGGAGCAAAGAGATTCCGACTCTTGAGCCGAAACTGAAGGACTATTCGCTGAAGATAGAGAGCGCTCATGACCTTTTGAAAAAAAAAGGAATGGATCGCAGGCTGGTAAACAGGCATAATATTTCCGGTAAAGTGGCGGTTCAGATAATAAATGCTTCCGGAAATCCAGTGGGAAAAGCTTTCAGAGGAGATCTTTCGGACATATCAGCAAGCGGTATTTCTTTTTATATTAAAACATCGGACAGAAAGAATGCCAGTTTTTTACTCGGCAGGAATCTTGACCTGATGTTTGCGGTTTCCGAGGATGTTGCTGATGCTTCGCTGGAAAAGATAACGCAAACCGGCACTGTAATCGGGGTGAGCTACCATCTTTTCAATGATTATATAATTCATTTGAAGTTCAACAAGGAATTGAGTTCGGTACTGGTTGCGGAGATTGAAAAGAGGGCAAACACAGGCAGCAAGCGAAAGAACTGATATTTTTTGCCGCCTGCTGAGGGAAGTTTCTATGAGTTGTAAATAAATATCGCAATTTGCTTAATTTTATTATTGACACATAAATGATGTTGCTTTAATTATTCGCCGAAATAAAATTGATATACTTGTAAAAAGTCCATCAGGAGATGGGTTTAATAAAACCAGATGAAAAAAGTCGAACAGACAAGATCGGAAAAAATGCGAAAAAAAGAATGTTTTAATTCTTTACAGCCTAGCGACAGACAGCCTGACCAGAATGATACGGATGAGCCTCCGTCGCTGTTTATGCCGATAAATGCCGGTACCGGATTAAACCGGCTTTTTGAACCTCCCTCTTGTCCTGACCGGATTTCTCAGTATCTGCCGGTCTTTTTCCTTTCAAAAAACAGCTTGTTTCAAACCCAGGTAAACGGGACTCTTTTCAGTACCCCCTTGAGGGGTACTCTTTTCAGTACCCCCTTGAGGGGTATTCTTTTCAATACCCCCTTGAGGGGTAGAATAACACAGGGAATAATTTCAAGCTTACTAAAAACAAAAACTTTACCAGTTCCTGCAAACGGGTGCATAAGAGAACTGTCTGCAAGTGCAGACGATTGTTTTAAAACGGAAGGTTTTATCATAAGAGATAAAAGAGGGCGTATAAAAACAATTATTTTTAAACAAAAAAGGAGCATGTGAGATGCAGAAAAACGCACGTTCAATAAGACGTGGTGATGTCTCCGGAAGGGCCATGAAAATTCCCGATTATCAGGCAATTCCATCCGAAGAGAGGCAAACCGACCAGAATGAGATTGATGAACCCCCGTCGCTATCCGCTAATATAAATATTGACGAAGTTTCAGGTTCCGGACAACCCGGGCTTGAATTGCTTCCAGTCCGTCCGATTAAACGTCCGCCCTCAAGAATATTAAGAAAACAATTTATTTTCCGTTCAACGCCTGCCGAATGGAACGACTGGCAATGGCAGCTTAAGAATCGTATAAGAAGTCTCGACAACCTTTCGCAAATTCTGACTCTTTCACAGGAGGAGAGAGAGGCGCTGGAGTTAAAGGGCGAAACATTGCCGCTTGCAATCACTCCTTATTACGCAAGCCTTCTTGACAAGACAAACCCGATGCATCCTTTGAGGCGTGCTGTTGTGCCGGTCAAAGCCGAGCTTTGCAAGTCTTTTGGAGAAGATGAAGACCCTCTGGGGGAAGATGCCGACAGTCCTGTTCACGGGCTCGTACACCGATATCCTGATCGTGTCCTGTTCCTGGTTACGGATTTCTGCTCGACCTATTGCCGTTATTGCACTAGGTCAAGAATGGTAGGCCGGTCGGCAGAAAAGCATGGCGGCGGGGCGAACTGGGAAGCGGCACTTTCCTACATAGAATCAAATACTGGAATCAGGGACGTGCTTCTTTCAGGCGGGGATCCCCTTACCCTTTCCGATGAAGCCCTGGAATGGCTCCTTTCGCGTCTTTGCCGGATACCTCATGTGGAGATAGTCCGCATCGGAACCAAGGCTCCTGTTGTGCTGCCTCAGCGCATCACCCCCAAACTGGTTAAAATGCTCAAGCGTTATCACCCCCTCTGGATAAACATTCATTTCATGCATCCGGAAGAGATTACGCCTGAAACCAGTGCCGCCTGTATCAGGCTTGCCGATGCCGGAATACCGCTTGGAAGCCAGACGGTTCTTCTTAAAGGAATAAATGATAATGTTGAGACCATGAAAAAGCTTTTTCACGGTCTTCTTAAAATCAGGGTTCGTCCTTATTATCTCTACCAGTGCGATCCGATTACAGGTTCCGGTCACTTCAGAACGCCTGTGGAAAAAGGGCTTGAAATAATAAAAGGCCTCAGGGGACACACTACGGGAATGGCTGTTCCGAGTTTCGTCATAGATGCTCCCGGAGGTGGTGGCAAGATACCGCTGTTGCCCGAGTATGTTATGGGACGCTACGGAGATGATATTCTCCTCAAGAATTATGAAGAGCTCATGTTCAGATATCCCGACACATCTTCAAAGAGACGGTTTGAAGAGGTTGTATACTGATGGTTGTTGGGATTACGTACGATCTGCGCGACGAATATATCGCTATGGGTTTTGGTGATGAAGAGACTGCCGAATTCGACCGCGCAGATACGATAGATTCCATTGAAAATACGCTGTCTGATCTTGGCTATGAAACCGAAAGGATCGGACATCTAAAAAAACTTGTGGAATTTCTTTCCGCCGGAAAGCGCTGGGATATTGTTTTTAATATAGCGGAAGGGCTTTACGGCATAGGAAGAGAGGCGCAGGTTCCGGCTCTGCTGGATGCTTATGAAATTCCATACACCTTTTCGGATCCCCTTGTCTTAAGCCTTACCCTGAACAAGGCCATGACCAAGCGGGTTGTGCGGGATCTTTGCATACCGACGCCTGATTTTGCCCTTGTAGAAAAATTGTCGGATATTGATTCCGTCCATCTGCCTTTTCCGCTTTTTGCAAAGCCTGTTGCGGAGGGAACCGGAAAAGGAATCAGCGCTGCTTCCAAAATAAATAACAGGGATGAACTGCGATCGGTATGCCTCTATCTTCTTGACAGATTCCGGCAACCTGTGCTTATTGAGATATATCTTCCGGGAAGGGAATTTACGGTCGGAATTATCGGTTCCGGGGATGAGGCAAGATCCGCCGGGGTGATAGAGGTCATTCTCAACCGGGAGGCGGAATGCGATGCCTATTCATATATCAATAAGAAAAAATATGAAGAGCTTGTGACCTACAATCTTGCTGATGACGAGATGGCTTCCGAAGCCGTAAGGGTCTCCCTTGACGCCTGGAGAGGACTTGGATGCCGGGATGCCGGAAGGATAGATATAAGGTCGGATGCCGACGGCAAGCCCTGCTTCATCGAGGTAAATCCTCTCGCAGGGCTGCATCCCGTTCATTCCGATCTTCCTATCCTTTGCAGGTTGTCCGGCATGAGTTATAAGGAGCTTATCGGTAAAATAATGGAATCGGCATTGATAAGGGTTGCCCGTTCAAAACAGGTAGCTACTCAGGCAGATAGGCTGTAGGCAGTTAGCCTGCAGGAGGAGATTATGCGCAGGGACTAACAGCCTTCAGCCTAAACAACCCGAATAAAAACGAAGGTTTTATTTGAAATGACAAAATACCGTGATTTTTTTCATGTAACAGGAGGCTTTGGGGGATGAAAAAAAAGATCGGTATTTTGTATCCGCACATCCATGAAAATGCAACTGAAGATGAGAAGGATGTGCTTGTACAGGTCAAAGCCATTTCGAAAGCCATCCGGAAACTGGAGTTTAATCCTGTTCCGGTCAATTTTGATCTCAACATGGAAGCCGTAGCCATTGCCCTGCGAAAGCTCAAACCCGCTTTTGTATTCAATCTTGTAGAGGCTGTTAACGGTTGCGGGAGCCTGATACACCTTGCGCCGTCATTACTGGATCATCTTAGGATTCCATATACCGGCTCAGGAACCGAAGCCATGTTTATAACTTCAAACAAGCTTGTTGGAAAAGGTTTTCTTAAAGCAAGCGGTATAGCCACCCCAAAAGCTTACACACACTCTTCTTTTAAGAAAGAGGCTCCTGTAAAAGGGGAGTATATAGTAAAATCAGTATGGGAACATGCTTCGATAGGGATGAACCATGAATCGGTTTTTACGGCAAAAAAGGCTTCCGAAATAATCTCAAGGCTAGAAAAAGCGGAAAAGCGGATGAAAGGCGAGTGCTTTTGCGAAGAATATATTGACGGGCGGGAATTCAACGCCGCGATACTGGCAGGCCCTGATGGGCCCGAGGTCCTTCCACCCGCCGAAATTCTCTTTATGAACTACCCATCCGGAAAGCCTAAAATCGTCGACTACCGAGCAAAGTGGGCTCCCGATTCCTTTGAATATCTTAATACCGACAGGGTTTATAATTTTGGCCCTGAAGATAAAATGATCATCAAATCGATTAAGACTACGGCAATAAAATGCTGGAATCTTCTGGCGTTAAAGGGATATGCAAGGGTTGATTTCAGGGTTGACGAATCAGGGAAACCATGGGTTCTGGAGATAAACGCCAATCCGTGCCTTTCGCCGGACGGAGGATTTGCGGTTGCATCAGCCCTGGTTGGACTCGATTTCCCAATGATTGTTAAGCGAATAATAGACGACATATGATAAGACCTTTGTATAACACCCCCTTTTGTCCGATTTATTTAAAGACTTGGTTTCTGGTCTCTGATTTGTAGTTTCTGGTTTTTTCTTTTAACCAGGAACCAGAAACTATAAACCATGAACATAAGCCTTAATTATCGTCTTCCTTGTACTTGGTCAAAATTGGATGTTCTTCAAAGGTCTTATTAAACCTGATATGTTTGGAGTATAATTTGACCATTTCCGGCAATCCACTCTTTGACCTTCGGAATTTGACCTTCCGCGAAACACCATCACAAGATGATCCTGAGAAAGTAAGGGCAATAGTCGAGGCTACGGGCTTTTTCTCGGAGGAGGAGGTAGAGATTTCTGTTGAGCTTGTCCGTGAAAGACTTTTGCGGGGTATAAAAAGCGGATATTATTTTTTATTTGCGGAAGATAATGCGGGTAAGCTTGTCGGATACACCTGCTATGGCCCTGTTACCGGAACTGAATCGAGCTTTGATCTTTACTGGATTGTCGTTGACAATGATTTCCAGAGGTACGGAACAGGGAAGCTGCTGGATTCTAAAACAGCGGCTCTGATAAAAGAGATGGGAGGAACAAGAATTTACGCTGAAACATCCTCAAGAGAGCAGTATGAGCCGACCCGGACATTTTACCGCAAGGCAGGATATCACGAAACAGCATACCTTGAGGACTTCTACGCTCCTGAAGACGGAAAGATGATTTTTGTAAAAAAGGTTGTGTGATTTGTCCGGTCTTTCGAAGAACATAATCCCTGATAATGTAAAGAAAATCCACCTGATCGCAGTATGCGGTACCGGGATGGGTGCTCTTGCCTGCATGCTTAAGGATATGGGTTATGAAGTGACCGGGTCAGACCAGAGGGTTTATCCTCCCATGAGCGATTTTCTTGTCCGGAAAGGTATTTCCCTGATGGAGGGATTCAGTGCCGATAACCTTTCGCATCGCCCCGACCTTGTTATCGTAGGAAATGCGGTGAGAAAGGATAATCCCGAGGCTGTCAGGATGATGGAGGCAGGACTCTTTTACTGCTCCATGCCCCAGGCATTGAACCGGTTTGCGGCAAAGAACAAAAAAACACTTCTTATAACAGGAACACACGGAAAGACCACCACCTCTTCCATACTTGCATGGATACTCTGTAAGGCAGGCCTTGACCCATCTTTCATGATCGGAGGAATTGTAAAAAACTTCGACAGCAATTACAGAATCGGGAATGGAGATTATTTTGTAGTCGAAGGCGACGAGTATGACACCGCTTTTTTCGACAAGGGGCCGAAGTTTCTTCATTTTGATTCTTCTATAACGGTGCTTACAAGCATTGAATTCGATCATGCCGACATATTCAGGGATCTCGAACACGTTAAACAGACATTCGGCAATATGATAGGAAGGATAGCTCCCGGCAACCTGCTTATAGCATGTGACGGGGACGAAAATATTGACAGCCTTATAAACGGCAGAGATTGCATGACGGAGAGATACGGAAGAAAGGAGGATGCTTCCTGGAAGCTCGGTTCTGTTTATGTGAAACCGCCCTGGACTTTTTTTGACGTGATAAAGAAGGGATATGTTTTCGGAACTTTTAAAACGAAGCTTGTGGGAGAACATAATCTCCTTAATGCTCTTTCTGTTATTGCAGTGGCGGATCATCTTTCTGTTCATGCCGCTGCCATATCTGAAGCCCTTGAAACATTTGAAGGTGCAAAGAGGCGGCAGGAAGTGCGCGGCGTGAAAAAGGGCATTACGGTCATGGATGATTTTGCCCATCATCCGACCGCAGTGAGAGAGACAATAAAAGCCGTAAAACCATTTTACGATTCAGGGCGGATAATAGCGGTTTTTGAACCGAGAACCAATTCGAGCATGCGCAAAGTCTTTCAGGATATATACCCGGTTTCGTTTGACGTGGCTGATATCGTATGCATAAGCAGGCCGCCGCTTCTTGATAAAATTCCTCCCGGCGAGCGTTTTTCATCAAAACTGCTTGTCGAAGATCTTAAAAGCCGCGGCAAAGACGCGCATTACTTCGACGATACTCAGTCCATAATCGATTTTCTTGTAAAAGAATCAAGGTCAGGCGACCTTCTCCTTATCATGTCAAACGGCGGATTCGAGAACATACACGAAAGGCTATTGAATTCATTATAAAATTCAAATTGCTTCCTTTTTTTGGTTGCGCCTGGGTTGCGTTTGGTTGCGTCTAATCCAGGTCATCAACCTCTGATTTAAACTGTCCCAGTATCCAATGAGCATAAACATCATAGGTTATTTTTATGCTGCTATGGCACAACTGATAACTCACATCGCCAATATTATGCCCTTTCATCAACCTTACTGTGTGAAGGGTAGCACTCTCCCGCTGAGTCTTTTCAAGTCAAAGGATTCATCAAAACCGAATGTTAGTTAAAAAACCTTCTTTATCAAAAAAAAGAAGTATCACTTGGAAGGACACTTAAGGTAGGCTTCGAAGACAGGCGTGGAAATGATCATTGGGAATATCGAGAGGCATAGAGGGTAATGCCGTTTAATCTTTCTTTGTCGGTTGTAGTCCTTCTAACAGGGGTTTCAACACCAGCAAGCGCTCCTGTGCAACCTTCCAGACGGTCTTCAGGTCAACCCCCATGTAGTCGTGGATGAGAACGTCCCGCATGCCAGCCATTTTACTCCAGGGAATATCGGGATGTTTTTTTCTAAATGATGTCGGAATGTGTTTGGCAGCTTCACCAAGGACTTCGAGGCACCTGATCACGGCGTTGGCCGTCTTTTTGTCTGCAGCAAACATTTCGTAAGACATTCCGTGGGTGAACTCCTCGGCATCGGAAATAGCAGTTACAATATCATCAAGGTAATCGGAGATCTCCCGCACTTTAGACATATTCGACCTCGGACAGGATACGTTTGCCAATGGCCGGCTTCAGAGCTGACTCCATGACCAGATCAACCTTGATACTGAGCTGGTTTTCGAGAAATTCACGCAAGTCCAAAAAGTCGAAGAGGTCGATATCACGGTTGAAAGCGACGAGTATATCTATATCACTCCTCTTGCTCTGCTTCTCCCTGACATAGGAGCCAAACAAGCCGAGCCGCTGGACTCCGTAATGGGATTCCATCTGGGGCTTGCTGTTTCTAATGATTTTGATTATTTCGTGCTTTTCCATAATTACTTACCTGTAACATTATACGTTAATAAAGTGTGGATTACACGAAGTTTGACGTTAGTCGCATAATGATAAATGATTCTTTGTTGAAAAAGATGAATCGGCATACTATGATTAGCAGCACATACCGCCAATAAGCTTTGATCAGTATTCCCCTTCTGATGTGGCCAATATATTAGAATCTTTATTGAATGTCAACGTGATTTAGGATCAAGTGATTTAGGATCTGAGGCTTTTACCGCTTGAAATCAGCTACTCTTCATGGCTATCCAGGTTTGTAAATTACAGGAAGCTACGCTGTAAACGGCAGTTTCAAGAATATTCACAAAAGCTTTTCGCTGCACTTTAATTTTATCGGATGCTTATTATAAAGATGCCCGAAGCTTTGAAAACAGGCTATTTTTCTATTCCCACTCTTGCCGGTACACCATTCTGAAAATAGTGCTTGATCTCCTTCATTTCGGTAACGAGGTCGGCCTTTTCGACAACCTCCGGGTCCGCGTCTCGGCCGGTTATCACAAGCTCCATATTTTCAGGTTTTGACGAGATCATATCAAGAAGATCCTTAACAGATATAAGGCCGCATTTCGCCGCCACATTGGCTTCTTCGAGTATGATGATATCGTAATCGCGTGAGGCCATCAGGCTCTTTACCTTTTCAATACCTGCCCGTGCGGCTTTTATATCTTCTTCAGAGGGCTTTCCCTTTATAAAGCGGCCCAGACCGAATTGTTCCACTGTAATCAGATCTGAGAACTTTTTCAGAGCCTTGATTTCGCTGTAATCGCCCATCTTGATGAACTGGGCTATATAAACCTTCATGCCCGCTCCGGCGGCTCTTATGGAAAGACCGATTGCCGCCGTTGTTTTGCCTTTTCCGTCTCCGGTATAAACCTGAACGTAACCTTTCATTTATTAATCCTCATTCTTGACGATTCCGTAAAAAGTCATATGCGAACGGATTTGAGATTTTTGGGAAATAGGTTTTTAAATTGCTGAGCGTTAAAAATCACAAGGCTTTGAGGGCGTTAGCGCCAACCTTCTTGTGATTTAGCGAAGTGATTTAAAAATCCCCAAAAAGCTCATTAAGTGAGCATATTTTGACTTTTTACGAAACCATCATTCTTCAATTTTTCTCAGAAGGTCGTTTGCCGAACATTCATTTTCAAGCAGCACTTTCACCGTGCTCCCCGATCTTGCTGCCGCAACTTCATTGCCTTCTATATCCAGAATGCGCTTTATGGTATCCCGCTTTACCGGCCCTTTTTTCCCGAGAATATCAACCGGATCGTTTAAAAAAAATTTGTTCCGGACGACAAGAACCGCAAAATTCCCGTTCTCAACGCCGGTCACTTTCCCAATAAATGTTCTTTCCGTTGCCGGTTTAATATCAAAGTAATTCGGGACGGTCTCATCCGCATTCCCGAAATAAAATCCTGTGCAGTAGTCTCTGTTGCTTATCCGTGCAAGTTCATCGATCCATTCGTCTTTTACATTATATTCCGAAGGTGATTCATACCAGGCGTCTATTGCCTCCCTGTAGATTTTGACCGCAGATGCAAGATAATTTATTCCCTTCATGCGCCCCTCGATTTTAAGCGAAGATATCCCGGCGTTTATCATCTCAGGAATGTGTTTTATCATGCAAAGGTCTCTTGAATTAAAGATGTAAGTACCACGGCTGTCTTCCTGCACCGGCATATATTTTCCGGGTCTTGTCTCCTCGACCACCGAATATCTGAACCTGCACGGCTGGCAGCATTCGCCCCTGTTGCTTTCGCGGTTTTCCATGAAATTGCTTAAGAGGCAGCGGCCTGAGTATGAAATGCACATCGCGCCATGAACGAATGACTCGATTTCGATATTGCTTAAGGACGCGATTTCTTTAATCTCCTTTAAGGACAGCTCCCTTGCCGTATTAATTCTTGTAACCCCCATATTTTTCCAGAAGAGAGCGGCCCTGAAATTTGTGGTGTTGGCCTGTGTGCTGAGATGAAGAGGCATTTCAGGCATAATCCTGCGGGCCTCACTCAGTATGCCGGGGTCAGCGATTATCACGGCATCCGGGGCTATTCCGGCAAGGATTTTAAGGTAATCCGAGATGGCTTCCTGTTCGCTGTTTCTCGAATATATGTTGCATGCCACGTATACTTTAACGCCCGCTTTCCGGGCAAAAATGAGCGCTTTTTCAAGCTCTTCCGGGGTGAAGTTTTCGGAAAAGTTTCTTAAGGAGAAATCTTTACCGGCAAGATAGACCGCATCGGCGCCGTAATGCACAGCGATTTCGAGTTTTTCAAAATTGCCAGCTGGCGCCAGAAGTTCTATACTGCTTTTAATCTCCGGTGCAATCATATATATTGAAACCTTTCCGATCCTTTAAGATTCACCTGAATCCGCATCGGGAGCGGAATCTCCTTCAGTCTGCCTGTTTTTACGAAATTGTGCAATTTGTCTTGAGATGGCCACAAGATTGCCTTTTTCGTCCCAGACCTCTCCATCCGACTCCAAAAGACCGCACGTGATAAAGCGGGTACGGAAAATACATTTAAGCCATCTGGTTTCGGGAATATTCCTTATATTTACAGATAACTCTATGGTAGGCACCCAGTCGATCAATCCCTGGCTGGCCATGACGGGAGGTGGAAAAGAATCCGCAATCAGAAGAACCGAAAGAATATCATATGGCCGGTCATCCTTGAATGTGATCCATCCCTTTTGCTCCGACTTTTCAGACAAAGTACCCTGCATCCAGCCGGCACATGCCGGGTCCAGCCTCAGGTCGATATTGTCGAAAAGGGTATATTTCGGAATTACGGGAATCTGAACGCATTTTTCAAGAGGAGCAATATCAGGCATTTTTGTTTCATATCTTTCGATAAAGCATCCGTTTTTCTTATCCGCAAAAGTTCCTATTAAGCGGATTTTTTCCTTTCCATTCTGAAGCAGTCTGACCTGAAGCCGGTTGAATTGGATCGACCGGGAAATTTCTTCCACATGCAAATCGGCATCTCCTGGAATGCACCGGGAAATATAATTGGCGGTTAAAATAGGAGTTGACCTCTTATCGCTGTGTTGCAGCGCGGCATTTACCATAATAGCCATGAGATATCCGCCGTTGGGGTTTTCGTTGATAGACCAGTTTTTTGCAACAATTCCTTTGAAAAAGAACTGTTCCTGTTGTGTCAGGGAAATATCCCGGTCAAAAAGATGCATATTCACACATTTTTTCCATTGCCTGATCTGTCACCCCCCCATACTATTCCTAAGATTGAACTAAACTGAGGTTGGAGCAGGTGAAAGTATCACGCAGATTCTCATACAGAAACAGACAAAGGTTAGCATTAGTTTGGCTGAATCCTGATTATTATTGGTACCCCCGGCAGGAATCGGACCTGCGGCCAACGGATTAGGAATCCGTTGCTCTATCCACTGAGCTACGGGGGCGCAAGGTGAAAGTGGATAGCGAATACCAGATAGATGATCAAAATTCAAGTGGTAATATCGACGGTTTCCTATAAAGGCGCATCATAATATTTTCCGGCAAAATTCCAAGTTTATTGCCATATCTGTGCTGTTTATGTTATTGTATCTGAAAATATTCCGGATTGTACAAATTTGCAATCTGTTAAAACAGCAAGGAGACAATAAAATGATTGGATTTAAGCGGATAAAAACTGTTTTGGCACATGCCTGTATACTTGCAACTCTTGTATTTTTGATATCAGGATGTGCTGCCTTGAGTCAGGATGAAAAAAACACCACTCCTGGTTCCCATTTCCAAAAAGATAAAAAGGATTTGCCGGTTTACTATGATTTTGGAGATGTTCTTGTTCCGAAAGAGCTGAAGATAGATACAGCTTCTTCATTTGTATACAAGGCGCCGGGTTTTTC
>Ga0268284_1000583_pt1 | contig 23306 bp, 21 predicted proteins | sample saktaG_14_FD_190137 | JGI IMG/M metagenome (GOLD analysis project Ga0268284, IMG submission 190137) | Saline water microbial communities from Sakinaw Lake, British Columbia, Canada - sak_2013_06_06_40m | ecosystem: Environmental > Aquatic > Non-marine Saline and Alkaline > Saline ...
TTGTTTTTCTCATCCTCCTTGAAGAAAAGATCCGTAGCGCCGTACTTGATGAGATAGGAGGCCGCCGCATAGGCATCCTGGCCTACCCTCGGATTTCCGCCGAAGTCGATCCACGGAATCCCTTCGAACTGGAGGTGGGAAGCGGAAACAAAGGCCATGGCCCAGTTCTTTTCCACTATGGCCGACGAGTAATTGTAATATTTCGAAGGATTGATACCGAAAAGCGGGTTGTCGCCGGTAAAGGCTCCGGCAATTTTTTTCGGGTAAAAGAGAAGGTCGTTGCCGATCAGAAAACCATGGCTGAACATGACAAGTCCTTCGGCCTGCCGGTTAACGGGATAAAAAACCTCGATGACAACCTCGATAAACTGCGGGATTCGCCAGTCATACTGTATCCAGGTATGGATACGGTCGAAACAGTAGTTGTTGATGCGAAGAGGCTGCATGGCAACGGGGGGTTGAAGGGTTTATGAAGATTTAACCAAAAAAATGCACAACAGTGAAACCTCACCGGAACCGATGGCCCGAAGAGGTTCTTTGCTTATGGGTTATATAAGCATAATACCCGTAAAAAAGGAGATTGATGCCGAGAACGATCGCTCCGAGCACGAACTGAATATTCCGGGTGAGCCCCTCAGGATAGATGACGGGCAGAATATAGTGATCAATAAACCCGCCGCGGTAGCCGGTCTGGTGAGCCAGGGCCCGAAAGCGGTTCTCAAGAGGGGTAAGCGGACAGACCAGACCGCGCCATTCGCTGATAATACCCCATATAGCGGCGGGAAGGTGAAGCAGCACAAGAGGCCGGAACCTGAAAAACAGCAGCGCACCGAAAAGCACAAAGAGGATGAACCCCGCATGCAACAGCATGATGATATCGGCTGCAAGAGCAAAAAGCATCAGTATTCAGGTTTTATTGCATGTTCAGAGTCTTGCCCCCCCGGAAATCTCGATAATCTGACCGGTAATGAACGACGCATCATCGGAAGCGAGAAAAAGCGCGCATCGTGCGACATCGTCCGCCGTGGCGACACGACCGAGCGGATAGCGCTCTGCGCACTCCCGGCGGAGCGCTTCCCAGCGTTCGGCACCGAGAGCGGCGACAAAAGCCGGAACCTCGACAAGGGCCGGAGCAAGCGCGTTGACGGTTATACCGTAGCGGCCGAGCGACATGGCGAGCGAACGGGTAAAGGCGTAAATACCGCCCTTTGCCGCCGAATAGGAAAACTGGTTCGGACTGCCGCGATAGACCAGCGAACTCATATTGACAATCCTGCCGAATCCCCGGGGCTTCATCATCCGTGCCGCTTCCCGACAGGAAATAATGCAGGACTTGAGATTCAGGTCAAGATTGGCACTCATTTTCACATAATCTATCTGCTCGACATCAGCGGCCGGTTCACAGTCGCCGCCGGCAATGTTGACCGCAATATCAAGCCTGCCGCAACGCTCCTCAATCTGCTTGTAGAGCAGGCGGATTTCATCCTCACGGGTGACGTCGGCTTTCAGCGATATGCCGCTCCCTCCGGCACCTTCAAGGAACTGAATGGTTTCCCGGCATCCGGAAAGATTGATATCGCTGGCTATCACAAAAGCCCCTTCAGCGGCAAAGCGGAGCGCCGCCGCCCTGCCGATTCCGCCCGCTGCTCCGGTAATGAGGGCAATTTTGTCAAGAAGACGCATAATCGACTCCTGTTGTTAGAGCGTCAGGAAGAGATAAGGACATTTTTCCTTTCTGAGGCTGATCCGGCAAAGAGCTTGAACCCCATAAGACTGGTCATCGACTGAACCGCGCAATTGATTTTTCCGATAAACAGGTCAAGATCGGTGACTTCATGGCGCTCATCCGCCGCCGCCTGCTCCATAAATTCAAGAAACTGCTCATAACGAAGCTCGCCGATCCTTGACGACCAGGAAAGATCAGAGATGCGGAATGCGCAGAGTGATTCATCGATGACAAAAAGGTCGCCGTGCTTGAGCATCTGTATCCAGTAGTCAAGATCAATGGTGTAAGGGACAACGGCGCTGTAACCGTTCGTCTTTGCAATCAGTTCGGCAGGAAAAAGACCACAGACCGGCTCTCCGATGATATTGGTCCCCATGCGGATCATCTTCCTGATCACCTCAACAGGTTCCTTGCGTCCGCCGTCAACAAAATTCACCTTTTTGATGAGGGTCTTTCCTTCGGGATCAATAATGGTCCTCTGACTGCTTACCAGACTTACCCCGGCATTAAGAGGGTCGTCAAAGACCGCGACCTGCTTTTCAAGGCATTCAGGATAGAGAAGGTCATCGCCGCAGACAAGCTTGACATACTTCCCCCTGACCATGCTGATAGCCTTGTTCCAGTTTCCCTCGGGACCGAGATTTTCCGGATTTCTGAAAAGCCTTATCCTGGAGTCGTTTATTGACGCCGCTATATCATAGGATCCATCCGTCGAATGATCGTCATAAATCAACAGTTCAAAATCAGTGAAGGTCTGCGAAAGCACCGAGTTTATCGTCTCGCCGATAAAGCGTTCGTTATTGTACATCGGTATCGTCACCGTCACATACGGCCGGTTCATAGCACCCATAAAGTTATCCTCCTCTTGTGAACATCCGTCCCGAATCGTCATCCGGGCTTCAACGGTCAACTGTCCATAAGATCGTCTGTTTTTTCTCTGTCCGGATAAAGTTCCGGGCGGAGATTAACGGTTAAAAAAGAGACCGCGCAACCAAACACAACACCCGCGGCACCAAGCAGCATATTACTGTCCAGAAAGAACGCAAGCATCATGACTGTTGCCGACAAAAGCATCACGGTAAGCTGTTTAAAGGCTTTTTTCCTGGTATCCTCTCCGATCAGTGCGGTGAGAGCCCGGCCTGTTCTGAGCAGGGCAAGGGAGTTGGATCGGACGATCGATGGTATGACGATATAGATCATACCGATAAAGGAAAAGGTTATCCAGCCGAGCAGTGCGGCGTGGGTATGGGAGTGATAAATCCACATTCTCTCGATACGAAGAGGGGGGATGGTCCCGAAGGCGATCCCCTTGAGAAAGTAGATATTCATGATCCCGTATGCGCTTGTCGTAAAAAGGAGGGCAAGACCGCTCAGAAGAAAAGCAAGGGCCGGATGATGAAAGTTCTTTTTGAAAAACCGGTAGAGGTAGAATGCAAAACTGCCGAGCAGGGCCATGACGCCGAAGAGCAGAATATGGCTGACAAGCATCATTGCAAGATAGTGTCCGGCAAGAATCACGATCAGAAAAAGCAGGACACCGCCGACAAAAATATAGAACCAGAGGCTGAAGAGTCTCCGCGCCAGCTCCCGCTTTGAGGAACGGCTCCAGGCATAGGTGTAGAGAAAACCCATCACGCTGATGCTGAGAGGAAAAGAGGAACCGAGAAAATATGAGGACTGGGTGACAAAAAACGGAATGATCTCCTGAGCGGGATAGGCCTCCTTAAGGCCGAGCGCAAGTAGTCCGAGATTGGCATTCAGGAGAAAAAGAACATCAAAAATGTAGTAGCGAACCGAAACCTCTTTCCATATTTTCGGAATTGAAAGCGTGGTAAAAATCTCCTTCAGCGGTATTGCGACCAGAATCATGAGTACCAGCCCGGTCAAAGCCTTCAAAAGCGGCCATTCCATGGCAACGGCAACCGTAATCATGACCAGAGCGAACAGTACCGCATAGATATACTGCCTCTGTTTTACGGGGTCGATTTTCAGCTCGGGATAGATAGCCGCCGTCAGATACCGGTTGAGAATGAGAATGGCGAGGTTCCCGAAACCGATAAAAAAAAGATAGGGATGGAGCTTCAGAAAAAACATATTGCCCAGCACGGCGCCGGAAGCACCGAGAAAAACAGCAACAGCAACTACAGTTACTGAAACTGAAAGAAAAAGCCGGGCAACACTGCTCAACTCTCCATCAAAACGGCGCGGATTCATTCAGGTTCCGGTTTTTTAATTTTTTCAATTCCACTACGGCTATCACAGAGAGAGCGATCAGCGAAAAATTCAGCGTCAGGGGATTGAACGGCAGCGTGAACATATCCGGTTCAAACAAGGCGACGTAAAGCAATAATCCCGTTAAAGTTAACATATTGAGCCAAAACACCCAAGCCCTGGCGGCAAGAAGGAGAAGTCCGAACACGATCTCGGCAGCGCCTATCCACAGCAAGGCCTCACACGCCCACTGATAGACCGGTATAAGATGGCCGAGCAGTTCGATTTCACCGCTGCTCCGGCAGACTATTTTAGGCACCGCACCCTGATAAATCCAGGAAAAAGCAAGTGCTGCACGACAGATCAGAAGTGTCGGAGTCTGATAGCCGAATAAACGCAAAGCCTGACCGGATGTTGTAAAAAACTTCATGGTACTATAAGATAACAGATTGGTGCCTGTGAATTAAAAATGAATCCGGCTTGAGGCCGGGCGGATTTATTGCCCGGCGGATTTTCGAACATTCCTGCGCATTGCCGATAACTTTCCGCTCATGGTATCAAACCATACATAAACGACAGGAATAACAAGCAGGGTAAGGAACATGGAGCTGAAAAGGCCGCCGACAAGGGCGACGGCAAGACCTGACTTCCATTCAGAACCCGAACTTCCGGAAAGCGCAATCGGCAGAAGACCGAAAATCATGGTCAGGGTAGTCATCAGAATAGGGCGCAGCCGCTCCCTTGCCGCTTCAGTGATTGCCGGATAAAGTTCCATACCCTCACTTCGGAACGTGTTGATGAAATCAACGAGAAGAATGGCATTTTTTCCAACAAGCCCGACAAGCATGATAATACCGAGAATCGTGAAAATACTCAGGGATTTTCCGGTCAGGGCAAGGGCAAAAAGAGCACCGATAATGGCCAGCGGAATGGAGAACATCACAACCATCGGCCAGACAAAGGAGTCATAGAGCGCGACCATTATAAGATAGACAAAGATAATGGCCACAAGGAAGGAGAGCATAAGTGTTGAATTCGACTCACCCTGCCTTTTCAGATCCGACTCATATGCTGACGAGACTGTCGCAGGCATAATCCCTTTTTTTTTCATATTCGCTAAAACGCGTTCGATATCTTTACCGACACTTCCTACGGGACGGTTGATCACCTGGGCCTTTACCCATACTGCGTTGTTGCGATCCCTGCGCTGAAGCTGCGTATAACCCCGCTCCTGCTGAAACGTGACAAACTGGCCGAGACGGACAAGATCACCCTGAGAAGTACGGAATGTCAGCCTGTCAAGTAGAGAGGTATCATGCCGGTAAGAGTCATCAAGCCGAACCCGTATATCGTATTCATCTGCACCCTCACGGTATTTTCCGGCGTCATCTCCGGCAAACGCGGTACGCATGGTTGATCCGACATCGGCAATGGATAGCCCGAAGGCCGCCATTTTTTCACGGTCTACATGAACGCGCATTTCCGGACTGCCGGTCTGGGAGGTCAACTTGACGTCGGTGGTGCCTGAAATGGTTTTCAGGCTGTCCCTCAGGTTTTCAGCAACCCGGCTGACCTCGCTTCTCAACGGGCCGCTGAGAATGACAATAACAGGAGTTTCATTGGCGGTTCCAAAAATACCTATCGGGTTGATGCTTGCCTTGAGACCCGCAATATCCTGCAGATTGCTGCGGATTGCCTGCATAACCTCATCAGTCGAACGCTTCCGTTCCTTCTTCGGTGAAAGCCTCACATTCAGTTCCGCGATATTATCGGCACTCTGGTTAAAAAAACCTTCACTCGACGCTCCGACATTTACCATCACCTTTTGAACTTCAGGCATGACGCCCAGACGCCCCTCAACACTTCTGGTGAGCCGGTTTGTCTCTTCAAGATTGGTGCCCGGCTCAAGTTCCAGCTTCACGGCAAACTCCCCCCGGTCGGAAACAGAGATAAACTCTCCGCCTATTAATCCGAAAGCAAGAAGGCTGAAGGAAGCAAAAAGCAGAAAGAGCGCGCTGAAAAAAACTTTACGGGGATTACTGAGGCTCCATTGAAGAAGATCAATATAGAACTCTCTCAGACGCTGAAATTGACGTTCAAAAGCTATGGCAAACCGTTCAAAAAGGTTGCGGCCCGAAAAATTTTCAACTTTGGAAAACCGGGAAGCAAGAAGCGGTGTAAGGGTAAACGAGACAAGAAGACTGACAAGGGTGGAGATAACCATAACAACGGAAAACTCACGGAGAATATTGCCGACAAGACCGCTTACCAGTGAGAGGGGCAGAAAAACAACCACATCGACCAGGGTAATGGAGAGCGCCGTAAAACCGATTTCATTTCTTCCGGCAAGCGCTGCTGAACGCGGCTCTTCTCCCCGCTCAAGATGACGGTATATATTTTCAAGCACAACAATGGAATCGTCGACAAGCACCCCGACGACAAGCGAAAGGGAGAGCAGGGTCATGAGGTTCAGCGAGAACCCGAAAAGATACATGCCGATAAAGGTTGTGACAAGCGAGGTCGGAATAGATACAAGCACGATCATGGAGTTGCGCAGACTGTGCAGAAAAAGCAGCATAACCAGCGCCACAAGCGCAACAGCAAGCACAAGGTCCTGCTGCACGGCGGTAACCGCTTCAAGGGTAAAGGTCGAGGCATCCTGCGCAATATCAAATGAAAGATTCCTGTCACGATAAAGCGATTCAAGCCGTGAAAGCGCAATTCTGGTCAACCGGCTTACATCAACCGTATTGGCATCACTCTGCTTCATGACCAGAATCCCGACAGCGCTTCGCCCGTTTACCCTGGACAGGGTGGTGATCTCACGGAATCCATCCTCGACCTCGGCAACATCGCGCAAAAAGACAGTTCCTGATTCTGCGGAAGAGCGAAGGGAAAGGTTCTTCAGCTCTTCAAGGTTCGAAAACTTGCCGGCAAGCCTTACCACAAACTGCCTGTCGCTGTCATCAATTTTTCCGGTCGGGAAATCAAGATTTGCCTTACCAACCTCCCTGAGCACATCGGGCACGGTCAGACTGTAACTCTCAAGCCGATCAAGGTCAATATTGACCTTGATCTGACGCTCACGTCCTCCAAGCAGGTAGACCTGACCGACTCCGTCAACACTTGCCAGCTGCGGCTTGACGTTATCCTTGAGCATACGGTAAAAATCCGTATCCGGAAGTGAAGAGGTTGCTCCGATTCGCAGAACCGGAACCTCATCAAGCGCAAATCGGGTGATAACCGGCTCCTTCGCCTCATCGGGAAAGGCGTCGCGCACCTCGTTGATCTTGCGCTGAACATCCTGCAATGCCTTGTCGATATCGGCAGAATTGGAAAACTCGATAGTGACAATCGACAACCCTTCAGTTGAGGTTGATGTGGTGGCAACGATTTTTTCAATGGCTGAGACAGCTTCCTCAACCTGTTTGGTCAGCGATGTCTCAACCTCTGAGGGTGACGCCCCCGGATAGAGTATGGATACGGTGATAACGGGAGGCGTCATTTTCGGCAGCAGTTCATACTGAAGCTGCCTGTAGCTGAACAGACCCAGAATGGCGAGCACGGAAAAGAGAACGATAATGAGCGTCGGCCGTTTTATGGAGAGTTCTGTCAGCGTCATGGTGGCCCGTCCGGACTGTTTTTCCGGCTGATAACGGTCACTTCAGTCCCATCCTGAAGCTCATTCTGACCACTGATCACGACACTGTCGCCTGGCGAGAGCCCCCCGAGAACCTCCAGATGTTTCTGCTGCTCCATTCCCGCGACAAAATGCCGCAAAGAGACCCTGCCATGACTGATCACAAATACTTCCGGCGTCCTGATACCGGACACCAGCGCTGCCCGGGGAACCAGCACCGCTTCGCGCTCCCCCGCACCTGAATAGAGCACCCTGGCAAACATCCCTGACCGGAAAACAGCTTTTCCGGGGTTCAGCAACCAGACTTCCACCCTGTAGGTATGATCTCGTCCTGCCTTGTCACTCATCGATCCGACACGACCTGTGAAACGCTCTCCCGGGTAGAGATCGCTTGTAACGGAGAGAGGAGTTCCCGGGGGAAATTTCATAATCTGGCGTTCAGGCACATAAATTATGATCTTCACCTTCGACATGTCAACCATGTGCGCAACCTTCAAACCCTCGTGAACCATTTCACCCTGCTCGACAGAACGGGATGTCACAACGCCTGAAAAAGGAGCTTTGATCCTTGTATTCCGGTATTTCCGGGAATCTGAAATCCACTCGGCTTTCGCCTCATCACGTTGAAGCTGCACGGTTTCAAACATTGATAGCGCTACAGCACCCTCGCGATACAGGATTTTATAACGTTCAAAATCCAGTTCCGACTTCCGGTAACGGGCCTCGGCTCTTCTCATCTGTGCGGCCGGAAGCTCGTCATCTATTACAAAAAGCTCAGCTCCTGCAAGTTTGTGTTCTCCGGGTTCGGACGAAACCCTGCGAACCAGACCTCCTGACTCGGAAAATATTTCAGCCTCCCGGAATGCCTCGACAGTGCCGGTCGTGCTGAAACTGTCACGCACCGCAGCTTTTGTTACCAGAGCAACCGAAACGGGAATGCGGTCATAAAATTTTACCCGATCCGTTTTCCGTGGAGCACGGTTCTGAACCAGAAGAAAAAGAGCCAGAACAACCAGCATGAACAGTGCGGACGATATAATCCTGTTTTTTTTAAGCCATTCAGCTATTCGTTGGTAACTCTTCATTATTCAAACTGCATCAAGTGATCAATGCGGGCGGCATTCATATGCTCCCCTTCAGAAAAGACTGTAATTCCCGCAATAAAAACCCCCATAAAATGTTTTAAAAGATAAAAAAAAGCGAACCACTGTTCGCTTTTTTCACCCTCTTGCCCCTGAAAAACCGGTAAAACCGGAGAAAACATGATCGTCTCAGCAGAAATGGCTGGCTATGGAACAGGAAATGTCCGCCGAAGCCTTGACATGCTCAATAATGGAAAGAATACCTGTCAGATTCGTAATATTCTGATCATTGACCGATGACTTGATCTTGGCAACCGCATTCTCATAAAGGTCATCTATCTCCTTCATCATGACAAGGGTTTCGCTTGCATGTTTGGAATTGCCGCTAACAAAAGCCTCAACCGCTTTCTTGATCATTTCGGCCGTAATGTCTCCCATCGGTTTCAGACCATACTCATCCTTGTGCAGATCCTGAACATTGGCAAACTGCACATACCCTGCCTTATCGGCAATATTAAGGGCGAACTGCGCCAGTTTTTCAAGCTCGCGCAGGATCATCCTGGCCTGATTGACTGCCTTGAGCTCCTCTTCGTTAAGATTCTGGAAGGTGGCATAGGCAAGGGTAAGGTACTCGACCTCGAACTTCCCCTTCCGGATATACGCTTCGTCAAACTTGAAAGCAGAAGAAGCGAGCTCGACGTTTGTTTTTGTTGATGCCCGGATACTGAGCATCAGATTATTCTCAACATTCGAAGAGAGCTTGGTAAGCTTCTGTTTAAGCGATTCAAGCTGTACATGAACCGTACCCTGGGGTTTCATGGAGAGGCTGAACTTCGCCGGATCGATTTTGATGGTAAATGCTTGCGGAGTTTCTGCTGTTTTCGGTGATTCACCGAAAATTTTGCCTAACAGGTTAGCCATAGTAGTTCAAACACCATGCTTATGTTAAAAAAATGTAAAGTGGTGTTAATTTAGCTGACCTGCAAGATTATTTGCAAGAAAAAAACAAAACCACTCCGGCTTCTTTCGCACACTCTGATGCCGGTCACTCTTCTGTGGATTCTATAAGGCTTTCATAGAACCCCTCTTTATGGCGGACGATTTCACCCGTAACCAGATAGATCACCTCGTGAGCTATCCTGGTGGCATGGTCAGCCATCCGTTCGATATAGCGGGAGATGCTTAATGCGGCTATGAGCTGGTCAATATCCGAATCCGGGTTTTTCATCAGCTGCGTTACCGTCCTGAACACCTTGCGATGAATTGAATCTATCTCTTCATCCATGGCACTGACTCGTCCGGCAAGTACGCGGTCTTTTAAAACAAAGGCCTCGATCGACTTTTTCACCATGTCGCCGGCATGGAGTCCCATATTTTCAAATTCAAACGACTCAAGCATGTCGGGACTGATTTCAGGCATGCGGTCGATAATATGAACGGCAAGGTCGCCGATGCGCTCCAGGTCGTCGTTGATCTTGATAATGGTCACTATGGTGCGCAAATCACGGGCAACCGGCTGCTGCAGGGCCAGAAACGCCAGACAGCGCTCTTCAAGGTTTACCTCGGCCATATCGATCTCGTCATCGACAAGCCTGATCTGGCGCGCGCCCTGTTCGTCCTGATGCTTGACGGCATGCAGGGCATTGAATAAATTTCCGACCACTTTGTCGGAGAGTTGAACAAGAACCTCGGAGAGTTCTCTTATAAGCTCATGGACCGGACGTTCTGACATAGTCGTGATGGGGTTTCGTTAGCTGAATCTTCCGGTAATGTAATCTTCCGTCATCGGATCCCTGGGGTTGGTGAAGAGCTGTGCGGTCGGAGCCTGTTCGACCAGTACGCCCTCATAGAAAAACATGGTGGTGTCCGACACCCTTGACGCCTGCTGCATGTTGTGCGTCACGATCATGATGGTATAGCTGCCCCGAAGCTCCTGGATAAGATCCTCGATTTTGGCCGTGGCTTTCGGATCAAGCGCCGAGGTCGGCTCATCAAGCAGCAGTACCTCAGGTTCAACGGCAAGCGTCCGGGCAACGCACAGCCGCTGCTGCTGTCCGCCGCTCAGGCCGAGGGCGTTCTTGTCGAGACGGTCGGAGACCTCATCCCAGAGGGCGGCTTTTCTCAGGCTGCGCTCAACGATCTCCATCAGCTTTTTGCGGTCATTGATGCCATGCAGTCGCGGGCCGTAGGCGATGTTGTCAAATATCGACTTGGGAAACGGGTTCGGTTTCTGGAATACCATCCCGACCTTCTTGCGCAGCAGTACCTCATCGGTGAATTTTCCGTAGACGTCATCGCCGTCAAACAGCAGCGCTCCGGTGGTGTGACAGCTCGGCACCAGGTCGTTCATCCGGTTGATCGAACGCAGAAAGGTGCTTTTGCCGCAGCCGCTCGGCCCGATAATGGCTGTGACATATTTTGAGAGAATATCGGCACTGACTTTCTTGACCGCCTCAAACTCACCGTAGTAAATGGAGAACTCCCTGGCTACGATATGCGGTTTGCCGCCGCCGGTTATTGTTTTCCTTGCAGGGGGAAGATAGATCTCCCGTGTTGATTTCTGATCCGGAGTACTCTCTGCAGGTTGTCTGACATCAGCGGTCATGAGCATGGTTCCTCAGCCTTTTAATTTTTTGGAGATTCGCGCTCTCAGCACAATCGCCGACAGGTTCAGCAGAAGCACAATGCTTACCAGCGCAAGCACCATGCCGTACTGCACATGACGGATCTGGTCGGCGGCTTCATGTTCGCTGGCAAGATTGTAGATGTTCCAGGAGAGCGCCGGTGTCGGTGATGAAAAAACATCGGCAAGACCTATGGCCGAACCGACGCTGACCGCTGCGGTGAAGATGATCGGGGCCGTCTCGCCGGCAGCCCGCCCGAGACTGATGACGCCGCCGGTCAGTATGCCGGGCAGCGCTGCCGGCAGAATCACGGTGGATATGGTGTTCCATTTGGTGGACCCGAGACTGAGCGATGCTTCACGGTAGGTTTTGGGGACCGCAAGAATGGCCTCTTCGGCTGCGCGGATAATGGTCGGCAGTATCATGATGGCAAGCGTCAGGGCGCCGGCAAGAACGCTTTTGGATTCGGATACCTTCAGGGTGTTGATGAAAAACGCAAGACCGAACATGCCGAAGACAATACTCGGAACGCCGGCAAGCGTGCTGTTGGCGCTGCGCAGCATGCTGTTGAAAAATCCGGGCCTGGCATATTCGGTAAAGTAGACGGCCGCAATGACGCCGAGCGGAAAGGCAAAGATCATCGCCCCGACGGCCAGAAAAAAGGTGCCCTGGATTTCAGGCCAGATACCTCCGAAAAAGTGCGAATCAACCGAACTGTCCGTCAGAAATCCCCAGTAGACCGTAAATTCGGGAATGAGCATCTGCTCGATGTTATCCCGGACAAAGGGAAAGAGTGCGGCAAGCGTGGTCCCTTCAAAACCGGCAGCCCGGCTGACGAAGTACTCTTTGGCCATAACTTCGGGATTGGAGTTATCCCATTTTGATTCATAGAGCAGGTCGTGCAGCTTCGCTTCGGCTTTCTCCCACCGGGTCTGGCCGTATTTAAACCGGCTCAGCATCGGTTCGGGGTCTCCGGGAAGAGGGCCGAGCAGTGCCTGCAGCGCCGTTCTGACCTGGGAATATTTTGACTGGTATCCGGCTTGTTTCTCCGCATCCATCGTCTCAAGTTCCCTCTCGAATCCGGCAAGCATGTCGTAGACTTTCGCCCGGTATCGCTCCGATGAGGCGATCTGCGAGGCAAGCTCCCGGCTGTCGCCACGCCTGAATTCCGTTTGCAGCATCTTGCGGTGCTCAACCGTGCCGGTAAAAAATACCGCGCCGATCCCGTTGCCGAGAATCGGTAGAACGACAATCATCAGCGCTGTGGCCATAAGAATGATCGAGCCGATGCCGACGGCGGTAAACGAACGGTCAAGTATTTTTCTGGTTCCGATATTCATATCATCATGGTTTATTGGACAATCGCACCCTCAGAGCATGGCCGGGACCTTCACTGGCCTGAAAGAATTTTCCGCTGCCGGACAACAATGCGTTCACTGACCAGATTGCTGATGAAGCTGATAACAAGCAGCAGAAGACCCATGGCGAACAGCACGTGAAAACGAGCCGAGCCGGTCACCTGGTCGGCTTCACCCATGTCTCCGGCTATGGTGGCCGTCAGCGTCCGGATTGCTTCGAGATAGTTGAACCAGGGTTCGGGAATATGCGAGGAGTTGCCCGACGCCATCCAGACAACCATCGTCTCTCCGAGTGCGCGCATGATGCCGAGAATCACGGCGGCAAGAATGCCGCTGCTGGCGGCAGGAAGAATGGTCTTGATGATCGTTTCCGCCCTGGTTGCGCCAAGAGCGTAACTGCCCTCACGAAGTTCCCGGCCCACCGCCTGAAGGGCATCTTCGGAAACGCTGACTATCGTCGGCAGGGCCATGAAGCTCAGGATAATGGAGACGTTCAATGCGTTGGTGCCGGTCAGAATCTGGATCGCGTATAAGGTGGAACCGACCTTGTAGAGTAGAAATACCGACAGCAGGCCGAATACGGTCAGCAGGAGCCCCTGCATCTGCTGACGTCGGTTCTGATCCCTGATTTTGGCGGTCAGAAGGTCGGAAACAACGATAACGGCAAGAACCAGAAACGGTGTGACCAGTATCCACCACGCCCACATCAGAATCGGTCCCCCGTTGTTCTGCAGAAGAGGGGCCAGAACAACAAGCGCAAAAAATCCGAACGCAACCGATGGTATGGCGGCAAGCATCTCTATGACCGGCTTGGCATACTGCCGGATCGAAAACGGCAGTATGTCACTCAGGCATATGGCCGCGGCTACTCCCATCGGCACGGCAATCAGTGCTGAACCGAGCGTCACCATCAGACTGCCGTAAATAATGGCAAGTGCGCCGAATTCGGCCGGATCATCGGCGGGGTACCAGTTCGAACTGGTAAAAAATTCACTGAACCCGCGGATCCGGAAAAACGGTACGGCATCGCGGGCAACAAAGTAAAAAATAAACAGAACCACAATCGCCACAAACGAGGCTACAAGCAGAAGCGTGCCCTCTCCGGCGGTTTTGGCCGCCTTCTGCATCATGCGTTTACGGGCGCTTACCACAAAGGCGGTTGATGGCTTTCCCGTTCCGGAACTCTCTTCAGACATGAATGTTGGATTTTATCTTGATGCGTTCCCCTGGCTCAACCCCGTATCATTAATGATGTCGAGCCTAATCTATCTGCTTTCGACATCGATTCCAATCGCCTTATGTTACAAGTATGAAACATCTCTGAGGTCCGCAAGACAAAAAAGCCGGCATGATAATTAACCGGCTGTATAAAAAACAAGCTGCTGGATGAGATAAAAAACGATCTCAAGGGTTGATAAAGCCAAGCTCGCTGATCATTCTTTTCCCGTCAGTTGTTTTCGGCAGGTCGATAAATTGCCTGAGAACTCCTGCCGGCTGGCCGTTGGTATAAAAATAGAGCGGTCTTGCTACCTTATAGGTACCGTTCTTCACCGTTGCCACGCCGGGAAGAACACCGTTCACGGCAATAACTTTTATGGAACGGTCCACAAACCCGAGTCCGACAAAACCTATAGCCGAAAGAGTTGTGCCTACCCTGCTTTTTACCGCTCCGTTACTTGACTGGGTTTCAGCATTCCCGGTAATCTGGACATTTTTACCCACAACAAGTTCCTTGAAAGACTCCGCTGTCCCGCTGTTGGATTCCCTCTGAATAACAACGATGCGGGCATTGGGACCTCCGACCTCTTTCCAGTTGGTGATGGCACCCCTATAGATACTGCTGATCTGGGCTTTCGTCAGTGATCGCACCGGATTTCCGGGATGGACAACCATGGAAAGGCCGTCAAGGGCAACAACATGAGCTACAGGATTGACGCCTTTTTTTCTTGCTGCAGCGATCTCCTGTCCTTTCATGGCACGCGACATGGCTGCAACAGTGCAGGAGCCGTTAATCAGGCTTTTGGCTCCGTTTCCGCTTCCCGATTCACTTACGGTGACACGCACTCCGTATTTTTTTGCAAAATATGTGGCAAATGATTTCGCCAGAGGACCGACCGTAGTGGAACCGTCCAGCACAATGGTTTTAACAGCCGCGTCTGCCGTGGAAACTGCGGCAAAAGAGAGTATGACAACAAGAAGGAGTAATTTTCTTAACATGTTTCAGTGGGTTCTGTTACGTTTATTTGGCGAAGAAATGTCGAGTCTGTTTTCAGTTTACAAGGCCAATCACAGAGAGTACAACGAACATCCAACCGGCAATCTGTCCGTTTCATCTAAAGATACTCTCCGGCGGGATAACTTTGAAATAGCAAGTTCAATAAAGATATCCGGCAGGGAGCCGCAAGCCGGCAGACTCCCGTACTTTCAGGTAAACAAATGTTATTTTGACCTCAGCCCTGTTTTTATATTTTTCAGTCACCTTTTCACTTGCAAAAACCTCTATGCCGGAGACCTGGAACAGTTCTGAAAAATTCAACCGCGAGGCGGCGCAATGGGATGAAAACCCTCATCGCAGGGCTCTGGCCATTGCAGTTGCCAATGCAATCATAACGGCTGCCCGTCCCGCAAAGAGCACGCATGCTATGGAATTCGGATGCGGCACAGGTCTGGTAACCCTTGAAATTGCGCCGCTTGTGCATACGCTTACGGCCATTGATACATCCGCTGAAATGCTCGGAGTGCTTCAGGGAAAAATCCGGAATGGCGGAATATCGAATATTGAAACAAGACGCATTGATCTGACGGCGCCTTTACAGCACCCCTCTGATTCCGCAAAACGCTTTGACCTGATTTACAGCAGTATGACCCTTCACCATATCGGAGATACCCAGGCATTTCTTTGCCGGCTCTCGAACATGCTCAGCCATGGGGGGGGAATCGCCCTGGCTGACCTTGACCGTGAGGACGGACTGTTTCATGACGACCCGCTGGAAAAGGTTCACCACGGTTTTGATCGAGGGGAGCTTGCCCTCCTGCTTGAAGCGGCAGGATTTCAGTCTGTGAAGTTTGAAACTGTTCACATTGTCGAAAAGCAGAACAGGACGGGAAAGTCAGCAGCATACCCTCTGTTTCTGGTTACCGCCACAAAAGCAGCATCCCTATGACCTTGAGCCATTCAAAACCCGGATACCCCCATGACCTGTAAAGCAGTTATATTCGACCTGGACGGCACCCTGCTCGACACCCTCCAGGATATTGTCAATACGCTCAATACCGTGCTTGCTGTGCACAATTATCCCCGGCACAGCATTGAAGAGTGCCGGTATCTGGTCGGGCACGGCATGAGGGAACTGGTCAGAAAAGCCATTCCTGAAGAAGCCGGAACCCCGCAGAATATCGACCTCATGCTTAAGGATCTCATGACGCATTATGCGGAAAACTGGAACAGACATTCAACTCCCTATCCCGGCATCGGCACTCTGCTTGACACTCTTGCAGAACGGAAAATAAAAACAGCGATCCTTTCAAACAAGGCAGATCACTTTACCCGCCTTTGTGCCGGGTTTCTGCTTAAGGAGTGGAATTTCGATGTTGTCATGGGACATCACAGCGGTATAGCCCACAAACCCGACCCTGAAGGGGCCCTGCTTGTCGCCGGCATGCTTGAAGAAAAAACCTCCGAAATCCTCTATGTCGGGGACAGCGGCATTGATATGCTGACCGCAACAAGGGCAGGAATGTACCCTCTCGGTGTTCTCTGGGGGTTCAGACCCGAAAGCGAACTGCTGGAGTTCGGGGCAAAAGCCCTGGTCAGGCATCCTGAAGAGATCATCGGCATACTTGACAAATGTCAGGAAGAATAATCCGGCAAGGATGAACACCGGCCTTGGGGATATTGCGGAAATACGACCTGTGAGAGGTCAGGCCAGGAGGTGAAGGCGGGAAAAAACATAATCAAGAGAGTCCTCATTCAAAACTATCCTGAAAAAGCCCGTCGATCCGAGTTCAAAAGGCCGGTTGTCCCGGACACTGGTGAACTTGCGGCTCTGTTTGCCGTTATACCAGTAGACAAGCCTGATTTTGTTTCCCTCTATTTCAAGCGCCGTGATGCCGCGTTTGCCTAAAGCGCAGCCCGAGTTGAAAATACTTGGAATGGTGATGTTGTTGTACAGTCCGCTCCGCAGACCGATTTTCTTTCCCTGCTTGTAACACTCATCAAGCTCGGTTTTCAATGCCGTGATTTCCTGCTCTATCGCTGAACGCTTTTCACCGCCGGCTGCAGGATATGCCCGGCAGAGTTTTTCGATTCTGAAATTTAAAAAATCCACCTTGGAAAGCGATTCAAACAATGGGCGATGGGTATGGCCTATGACGGAAACAATTTTCGACTGGTTTGAAAACTCATAGATCGATTTTTCGATAGCGAATCTTCGACGGCTGTTGTAGGCTATGGAAAAGTTTCTAATGCCTGCAGGTTTGGCAATATAGCGGAGAAAAAAGACCACGGACCGGCTGACAATCGGGTAGGTCTCCCACAAAAGTACCGACGCCTGATGGCCGTGAAAAAGCAGAAGGGTTTCATTGCCGTAATGAAATTTCAGCGATTCGACCATTGATGAAGCAAGCCGGTACTCCTTCTCATCAAGCAAAGCCGCATCGTGATTCCCGTAGGTTTTCCAGAAAAAGCCGTTCTGCTCAAACTTCTGAAACAGGTCAAACAAATCACTCCACTCCGAAGTAATGCTTTCAAGAGGAAACTTGAATAGTTCCTCAACATCGCCGTTGAGTACAAGACTGTATTTTTCAGGCAGATAATAACTGCCGAGCATGGTGCTGACCAGTTCGGAGTTCCGGCGGAACTCATCGCGTCTGCCGCCGTTGCCCATGTGCAGATCGCTGAGAATAAGTACCCTTGACGTATGATCAAGATTAACCGGCCTCGCTTCGGTAAGCAGGCGCTCAAGGTGGGGATGTTTTTTATTTTGGAGCCTCATAGTTTTTAACTGCACTACCTCACCGGCTGAGGGTAAACCCCGGGGTTTCCATGCCTCAATGGCAAATAAAACCGGTTGCCATTAGTTCCGCCAGCCGACAAGCCTTTATTGCCCGTTCAGGAAAATTGTTCCGACACTCTTTTCTGCTTCGATCAGTTTTTTTGTGATCCGGGAACGGGCATTCTTTTACTGATATACTTAAAAAAAAGTAACCCCGCAATATCGGTATCCCTGCAAATGCATTCCGTTCGGATCACCAGCCGGCGCTGAAAACGTTTCTTCTGAATACTACTCATGACAGCCCCCCATTATTCCGAAAAAAACATCTTTCATTTTACAGCATGAAACGCAACATCCGGGTAAATCAGGATACCTCCCCTCAGTATGCGTCCTGTTCATCCTGAGACCCTCATGCCTGAACCGGAAGGATTGCAGAAACGAAAAAAATAGCTTTCTTGTATTGCGTATCGCGATAATTTCTCATCAATTTTTCAACCCGAATCTTGATCGCACCGGAACGATTTCGTAAAATCCGTCAAATGCTGCTTCATCGGCAGCCTGATCTGACGGTTGTGATGGATAACGTCAACAAGGCTCACAACCTTTCAGCCATTATCAGAAGCTGTGACGGTGTCGGCATCAGTCAAATCCATGCCGTTTCCTACCGCAAGACAATTTATGCCGAACAGAGCGCTGCAGCGGGAGCGAGCAAATGGACCTCACTGAACCTTTATCATGACATAGAATCGGTTTACACCAGGTTATCCGAATGCGGCATGCAGATTCTTGCCGCAACAAATAAAACGGGATGTATTGACTTCAGGGATGTCGACTATACCCGTCCTACCGCTCTTGTTGTCGGTGCCGAATGGGACGGGATTTCGGAGGAGGCCATCAGGGGAGCTGACAACGCAATTACAATCCCGATGCTTGGCATGGTTGAATCCTTGAATGTTTCAGTGGCAACAGCGGTTATTCTCTTTGAAGCGCAACGCCAGAGAGCAGTGAAAGGAATGTATGACCGGCCGGGACTGAAACCGGACAACTATGAGCGGATGCTCTTTGAATATGCCTACCCTCGTCTGAGCCGGGAACTCAAAAAAAAAGATGCCCCCTATCCCCTGCTCGATAATGATGGCAACATTCTCTGCGGAAAGTCCGGATAATCACACAAGCCGCCGGAGTTGCCGGCCATTTCCGTTTCAGGCGGAAGAGAAAACCGGAAAGTATTAATCCCGTGCTTCAACTATTGCCTCTTTTGCAGAAAAATTTTTAACTTACCGTTATAGTATGTATCAGATACAGGAAAAAATAGTTTCATGCATTTTTTCTTTAAAACTCTAAACCTTAACAACTATGTCAAACGGATCAAACGTTAATTACTCGGATTCAATCAACTCTCTGATGGAGAGCGCAGGAACCCTTGTCCAGAAGCAGATTGAAATGCTGAACGGCGGACTTAAAGTAGCTTCACAGGCAATTGAGCCTCTTGGAAAGACAGTTACCGAACTTACCGCAAACGTGGTAGGCACGTGTAACCAGGTATTGCAGAACGTATCTTCAGCTATTGCTCCTAAAAAGTAATCACCTCTTTGTTAAAAAAAGCACCCTGTGCGTTCTGCACAGGGTGCTTTTTCTGTTTTCCCTCAAAAAAGATTTTCACGGACAATCCTGATCGCCGTTCCCTCTCCGGCCATCGCGAAAGCACCAATCGACAGCAGAAGAAAGATCCCCTGACTTCCGGAATTTTTCACGGCAGGCCGGAGGCTGCTGGCAGATGTCTAAAAAACGAAGAAGCCATCATTCAGCGTATCGACTCAAGAAAACGTTCTGCATCAACCGCGGCCATACATCCTGTTCCAACAGCGGTAACTGCCTGGCGGTAGGTATAGTCCTGAACATCTCCGCAGGCATAAACGCCCCGCACCGAGGTTTCAGTCGACGACTTTTTTGTCACTATATACCCGTAGTCGTCGGTTTCAAGCTGCCCGTTGAACAATCCGGTATTCGGAGCGTGACCGATAGCAAGAAAGACGCCATCACACGAATGTTCTGAAAGTTCACCGGTCAGAACATTTTTAAGTCTGATTCCTGTTACTTTCTGGCCGTCACCGAGAATTTCATCAATGACCTGGTTCAGCATCGTGCTGATTTTAGGATTTTTACGGGTACGGAGAGTCATGATCTTCGAGGCTCTGAACTCTTCACGGCGATGAACAAGGGTAACATGGGAAGCAAATTTGGTCAGATAAAGGGCCTCCTCCATGGCCGTATCACCTCCGCCGACCACAAAAACACGGCAGTCACGGAAGAAAAAGCCGTCACAGGTTGCACAGGCTGAAACTCCCCTGCCCCGATAGATGTTCTCCGACTCTATGCCGAGCCATTTGGCATTCGCTCCGGTAGCAATAATGAGCGCCCGGGTAAGAAATTCGCGTCCATCCTCAAGCACAAGGGAAAAAGGGCTCCTTGAAAGATCCACCTCGGTGACACTGCCGCTTACGAACTCCGCGCCAAACTTTGCTGCCTGTTCACGCATTCTCGCCATAAGTTCCGGTCCGCGGATACCTTCCGGAAAACCGGGAAAATTCTCGATTTCCGTAGTGATCATAAGCTGCCCGCCCGGCTGGAATCCCTCAATGATAAGCGGTTTGAGATTTGCGCGCCCTGTATAGATTGCTGCAGTATAACCGGCCGGGCCGGTTCCCATGATAATGAGATCGCGTACGTCACTCTCCATGATGAAGCCTGAGGATGTAATTAGAGGGAACGAAACCTGTTATCCAGGCATTCCGGCCGGGATAACAGATTACTGTATAGCGGTGATATCAGCCGATTTGCTCATCGATTTTCTTGGAAATCTGATTTTTCGGCATGGCTCCAAGCATCTGGTCAACAACCTGACCGTTTTTGAAGATGAGCAGTGAAGGAATACTTCTTATACCATACTGGGCCGCAGTGGCTGGATTCTCGTCAACATTGAGTTTTGCAATTACAGCCTTCCCCTCGTAATCACCGGCAAGTTCCTCTATAACCGGACCAAGCATCATGCACGGACCGCACCATGCCGCCCAGAAATCAACCAGCGCTACCTTATCAGAATCAAGAATCTCGGCTTTGAAGTTCTGGTCTGTCGCTACAAGATATTTTCCACTCATTTGAATTTATTTACCTGTTTAAATTAGTGCTGATTACAACATTTACATCAAATACAATTGTCCAGTCAAGAAAGTAATAAAAAATAATTATTAAATAAATCCGGCTACCCGGAAATCCGCACATTGTCAGGGCCGAGAATTTCCTCAAGTTTTTCAATGGTGCTCTCCGCCGGATCGATCGGTGTACTGCGGGCAAACATCGTGATCGTTTCGATATTTTCGCCCGACTGGGCTTTCACTTCGAATTCGACCGGCGTTCCGCCCCTGTGCGAGTCAAATATTTTTTTAACCCCGGCAAGTTTCTCGAGCTGCATCTGGTCATCAGCATCGACTTTAAGAATAATTTTCCTGACAAGAGTGTTTCTGACCTTTTTGATCGGCACGACCTCCCTGACAAGCAGCTTGAGCATACCGCCGCTCACCTCTGCCTCCGCGATGAGCATCAGTACTTCTTCCGGCTTAATCAGATGCCCGTACTGCTCGTAAAGACTGGCAAAAACAGTAAAGTCAGCCTTGCCCGTAAAATCTTCAATACATCCGAACAGCATCTGTTTTCCTTTCCTGTCCTGGTAGGGCTTCACCGAGACGACAATGCCGATCACTTTATACTGCTTTGAAGCAACGACCTCCTTTGTCTGAAGCTGAAGCGTTGCAAATGCCTGCCAGTCACGGCGATACGGCGAAAGAGGGTGATGACTGAGGTAAAAACCGACCAGCTTCTTTTCGTGAAGAAGCTTTTCAGCTTCAGGCATCATCTCGGCCTGATCCATATCGGGATAGTGCTCTTCTTCAAGCAGCGCCCCCTCCTCCGCAGTAAAAAATCCGCACTGCCCGAGCGTAACCGAGCGGTTCTGCATCTGCCCGAATTTGATTGCTTTGTCGACATTGACAAGAAGTCTCTGCCGGTGCTGATCTATCTCGTCAAGTGCCCCGGAAAGAATCAGACACTCAAGCGCCTTGCGGTTCATGACTCTCAGATCAACGGATACTGCAAGATCAAACATATTGACAAAATCGCGTTTCCTGCGAAGCCTTGAGGTAACGACAGCCCTCGCAGCTCCTCCGACCTGCTTGATTGCACTCAGTCCGACGCGGATAAAAGAGCGTTCGTTAACATCTTCAACAGAAAAAAGTGCGTCACTACTGTTGATCGAGGGCGGAAGAGTCGATATGCCGAAGCTTTTCGCCTCATCAGTCAGGTGTTTCATTCGCTCGGTATCACCGATTTCGCTGTTCAGAACGGCCGTCACGAACTCAATCGTGTAATGAGCTTTCAGGTATCCCGTCCAGTATGCAAGCACCCCGTAAGCCGCAGAATGGCTTTTATTGAAACCGTATCCGGCAAACTCGGCCATAAGCTCAAAAACCCTTGTTGCAAGGGTATCGTGAACCCCCTGCTGAATTGCGCCCTGAACAAAATCAACCTTGTATTTCTCCATGATTTCCGGCTTCTTTTTTCCCATCGCCTTCCGGAGATTGTCCGCCTTTGCAAGCGAAAACCCGCCCATGACCTGGGAAATCTGCATCACCTGTTCCTGATAGACGATAACGCCATAGGTTTCCTTGAGGATTTCCTCAAGCATGGGGTGCATGTAATCAATAGCCTCCCTGCCGTGCTTGCGGTCGACAAACAGATCCACTGCATTGCGCCGTTCATCAATCCTCGCATTGAGGGCGCCGGGACGGTAGAGCGCGCTCATGGCGATGATATCACCGATCTGGGTAGGCTGAAGACGGGTCATATAGCTCTGCATGCCCGACGATTCGAACTGGAAAATACCGGCCATCTTGCCTTCCTGAAAAATCCTGAAGGTTTTCCGGTCGTTCATGGGTACTTTTTCAAGCTCGATATCGAGATTGTGCCTTCTTTTGATCATCCTGAGCGTTTCATCGATAACGGCCAGGGTTTCAAGGCCGAGATAGTCAATCTTGAGCAGTCCGGACGTTTCAATCCAGTTTTTGTCAAACTGGGTAACGACCTGCTTTTCATCAATAGCGTCTGAAGCTTTTCCTCTGACATGATCGGGTTCATCAAGATCAAACTCGTCAGCGAATTTGCGAACCTCAGTCTCAATTTTGTTGGATACATAGAGCGGAACCTGCTCTTCAAGCGGCCCGTCGGTAATAACAACCGCGCCGGCGTGCATGGAAACGTTTCTTGCTCTTCCTTCGAGAGCACGGGCATACACCATCAGCTCCCTGTTTTCCTGGGTGCTTTCCGAATATTGCTTCAGTTCCTTTGCTTCACTCAACGCTTTTTCAAGGGTGATGCCCGCCTTGACCGGAACAAGTTTGGCAAGTTTGTCCACCACGGAGAGCGGAACCTCAAGAACCCTTCCTGCATCACGGATCGCCGCCTTAGCTCCAAGGGTACCGATTGCAATGACTTTTGCAACACTCTCCGTCCCGTATTTTTCAACCGTGTATTCAAGAACCTTCTGCTTGCCTACAGGAGTAAAGTCAATATCGATATCAGGCATCGACGAGCGTTCGGGATTTAAAAAACGCTCAAA
>Ga0268284_1000584_pt1 | contig 23283 bp, 17 predicted proteins | sample saktaG_14_FD_190137 | JGI IMG/M metagenome (GOLD analysis project Ga0268284, IMG submission 190137) | Saline water microbial communities from Sakinaw Lake, British Columbia, Canada - sak_2013_06_06_40m | ecosystem: Environmental > Aquatic > Non-marine Saline and Alkaline > Saline ...
GGTCACCCGCGAGTGCGACAACTCCGGCAGCGCATCTTCGGCGAAGAACGCCGCGCCACTGGTCTCGTGCGAGTCGCACGGCGCGCCGCCGGTCAGCGCGCATAGGAAAAACAATTTATAAACATGATATGGCATCAGCGGCGTGTGGCCCTGCGCATCGCGATCATACACGGCAATGACTTTCGTGACCGTCGCGTCAAAGCCGGCCTCTTCGCGAATCTCGCGCACCACGGCCTGCGCCGGCGTTTCGTTCACATCCGCCCAACCACCTGGCAGTGTCCAGCGCCCATTGTCCAGCGTTTCGCGCACCAGCAGGATTTTGTCGTCGCGAAAGACTGCGCCGCGCACATCAACTTTCGGCGTCGCATAACCGTGTTCCTTAGCATGCATCGCCAGCACGTCGTGCACGGGCATGGTGGTATGCTGCGCCAACATTTCGGCGGCGATGACGCCGATCTGCTCGTAGCGGTCGCGCTCATACGGATTGTCGGTGAAATGCAAGCCGGTCTGGCTGAGCGCCTGCAACGCCCGCGCCCAGGTCAACCACGGCGGCGGCGTGGTTTGCTTGCCTTCTTTCGAATGGTCAGTGGTCATTGGCTGCTTGGAACTGGCTCGGCTAGCTAAGGCACCAGCCTAGTCCCGTCAAAGGCGGCGATCCCGCCACCGGCGTGGATCCGCCACTGGCGGGATCATCGGTCACTTCTCATTTGTCAACGTTCAACGCTTACTAATGAATGCGCTTTCTACTTTGCAGCGTCCTTGTAGCCGCCCGCGGCGAGGGCGGCTTCTGCAGCCACGGTCAGCGCCCGCGGCCACAATTGGCATGACACCTAGTTAGCGCATTCATTAGTAACTATGAACGATGAACCGTGAACGCTTCACGCAAACAGCGCCCCAGGATTCAGCATGCCGCTTGGGTCGAGCGCGTGCTTCACCGCGCGCATCTGCGCAATGCCCTCGTCACCAAACATGCTGCGCAAACATTCGCGCTTCAACTTGCCAATGCCGTGTTCTGCCGCGACCGTGCCGTTCAGCGCTATCGCCTTCTCCGCGAACGCGCGGTACAACTGCTTTGCACGCGCCAGCTCGGCCTCGTCGCGCGGCAGGATGTTGACGTGCAGATGATTGTTGCCGATGTGCCCAAACATAACATATTGCAGGCCGGTGTTGTCCAACTGTTCGTGGTAATACTGCATGATCGCGTGCAACTGCTCATCCGGCACGGCCAGATCGGTCGCGATCTTGTGCAGCGCCGGCAGTGTGCGCTTGCGCTCGCCAATCATCTGGTTGATCGTTTCCGGCACGGCGTGCCGCACCAGTTTCATCTTTTGTATCTCGGCGTCATCCATGCCGGCCCACGCCGTTTCGGTGGACGAGCCATGGCAAATGAGATATTGTTCAAGCAGCTCCATCGCGGCTTCCATCGCATCCGCACTAATGGCAAACTCCGCAAACACAGCCGCATCCGCCGGCGGGATGTCCGGAATGGTCTTGTCCGACGGTGTGCGCCGGTCGCGCAATACTTGCAGCGCACTGGCGCCGAAATACTCGAGCGCCTCGACGTCGAAGATGCCTTGCCGGATCGCAGCGCGCAAGGCCACGACAAAATCAAGCGCCTGTGGTTCGCTGGCGAAGAACGCCATGATGCTCAGCCGCGCCTTGACGCGCACTACCACATCTATTTCAATCTCGGCAATGACGCCCAGTGTGCCTTCACTGCCGATGAACAGGTCAATCAGGTCCATCGCCGGCGCGGCATAATAGCCGGCGCAATGCTTGGTCGCCGGCATGCTGTAGGAAGGAAGCGGAATACAGTAATTGCGCGGCTCCCCTACTACCACAAGTTCTGGCGGAATGGTCAGCACGCCGTCGCGCGCAAACACGTTGCCGCGCGGAATATCGAGCACTGTGCCGTCCGCCAGCGCCACGCGCAGCCGGCGCACAAACGGGCGGGTCGCGCCATACTTGAACGTGCGCGCGCCGGATGCATTCGTCGCGACCGTGCCACCAATGGTCGCGGACATCTCGGTCGGGTCGGGTGGATAGAACAGACGAAGCGTGCGTTCTTTCAGCAGCGCCACGGCGGCTTGCGCGCGTTCCGGCCAGCGGCTGGTGTAGAAATAGAAATTATTGTCCAGGCTCTCTTGAATGCCGCATAACAAGGCACCCGGCTCGACAATCAGACTCCAGGTGTCCGTGTCGGGATGATGCACCAATTCTTTCTGCATGGACATTTGTTCGAGCGACAGCACCATGCCGCCGCTGAGCGGCACCGCGGCGGCGACAATGCCTGTGCGCGCCGCCGAGACAGTCACCGGCCAGCCGTGCGCGCGCGCCAAGGCCAGCGCGGTCAGCACGTCCGCTTCGGTTTCCGGCCACACCAGCGCATCGGCACGCGCCGCCGTCACGCGCGATTCATCGCGCAGATAGTCGGGGTGCTCCGCGCTGATTTCTTCCGCTGATAGGATCTGTTTCATGAGGGAATTCTTTCGTGGCGAAAGAATCTAGGGTGCGGCGTGAAGCTCGCTGTGGCATTCACTATTTGAAATTCACTATTCAACATTCGGCACTTAGTGCGCAAAGAATCTATCAAGCGCGGTATCCCACACATGCTTAAGCTGCGTGACCGGCGCAGTGATCAGCACCTTCTTGCCATCGTTAACCTGCAGTGTGTCGCCGCCGACGATGCCGAGCGTCACTGCTGCCACGCCATGTTGGGCCGCCAGTGCGCGCAGCGTTTCGACCTGCGCCGGCGCAGCGCTCACCACGATGCGCGACTGCTGCTCGCCAAACAACAAGGCGTCCAGACGCGGACAGGTGGCGCGTAGTTCGGCCACATCAATCCGCGCGCCCAGTGGCGCCGGCATGGCGCGCACATGGTCGGCCGGCATTGTAAAGCAACATTCAGCCAGTGCGACGGCCAGCCCGCCTTCCGCGCAGTCGTGGGCCGACGCAAGCAGTCCTTGGCGAATCGCCGCCAGGCAGCAGTCCTGCAGCGCTTTTTCTTTGGCCAGGTCCATCACCGGCGCCGTGCCGGTCTTCAGTTGGTGCGTGCGCCGCAAATACTCGCTGCCGCCCACACCGTGCAACGGATCATCCTGCCGCCCGTCCAGCACCACAATCATGTCGCCGGCCTGCTTGAACCACTGCGTGGTGATGTGCTCGGCGCAGGCAATTTGCCCGACCATCACGACCAGCGGCGTCGGATCAATCGCGCCATCGGGGCTTTCATTGTACAAGCTCACATTGCCACCGGTGACTGGCGTGGCAAAGATTTTGCAGGCTTCGACCAAGCCGGCGATGCATTCGGTCAGTTGCCAGTAAATCTCCGGCTTGAGCGGATTGCCGAAATTGAGGCAATCGGTCAAACCCAGCGGCACGCCGCCGGAACAGACAACATTGCGCGCACTCTCCGCGACCGCGATCCGCGCGCCCACGCGCGGCTCCAGATAACAGTAGCGCCCGTTGCAGTCGGCCGACAATGCCAGATATTTGTCGGCATCTTTCAACCAAAACACCGCGGCGTCACTGCCGGGCAGCACCACCGTGCCGGTGCGCACCATATGGTCATAGCGCCGATAAACCATCTTTTTGCTGCCAATCGTCGGCTCGGCCAGCAGCGTGGTCAGGACCGCCGTCAGGTCGCGCGGCTGTGGCACGGCGTCGAGCCGCCAGGCATGCACGGTCTTCAGATACGCAGGCCGTTCCGCCGGCGGGCTGTACAGTGGCGCATCCTCGGCAATGTCGCGCGCCGGAATTTCCGCAACCGTCACGCCGTTCCATTTCACGCGCATCACGCCGTCATCCGTGACCTGACCAATCTGTTCGGCGTGCAAATCCCATTTCTCAAAAATGCGCTGCACGTCGGCCTCGCAGCCCTTGCGCACAATCACCAGCATGCGCTCCTGGCTCTCCGACAAAAGAATTTCGTAGGGCACCATGCCGCGCTCGCGTTGCGGCACTTTGGCGACATCAATCTCGATCCCGCTCCCGCCACGGCAGGCCGTTTCGCAGGTGCTGCAGGTCAAGCCGGCCGCGCCCATGTCTTGAATGCCGACCACAAAGTCGGTCTTGTACAATTCAAGGCACGCTTCGAGCAACAGTTTCTCCATGAACGGATCGGCGACCTGCACCGAGCTGCGCTTGGCTTCCGACTCCTCGGTCAATTCGGTCGAGGCGAAGGTTGCGCCGTGAATGCCGTCACGCCCCGTTGCCGCGCCGACGTAAAACACCGGATTACCCACGCCCGTCGCGCAGCCGCGCTGCAATTCTTCATGGCGCATGACGCCCAAGCTGAAGGCATTCACCAGGCAGTTTGTTTCGTAGGTCTCGTCAAAATAGACATCGCCGCCGATGGTGGGAATGCCCATGCAATTGCCGTAATGGGCAATGCCGCCGACCACACCGTCAATCAAATGGCGCACGGCCGCCGTATCCGGCCGGCCAAAGCGCAGCGAATTCATGTTGATCACCGGCCGCGCGCCCATCGTGAAAATGTCACGCAGAATGCCGCCCACACCGGTGGCCGCGCCTTGAAACGGCTCGACCGCCGACGGATGATTGTGCGATTCGACCTTGAACGCGACCGCCCAACCGTCGCCGATATCGAGCACACCGGCGTTCTCCTCGCCGGCCTTGATCAACACGCGCGGGCCGCTTGTCGGAAACGAGCGCAGCAAGCGCCGCGAATTCTTGTACGAGCAGTGCTCCGACCACATCACCGAGAAAATGCCGAGCTCGGTGTAGCTTGGTTCGCGGCCGAGGATGGCGCAGGCACGCTGATATTCTTCGGCGGTCATGCCATGGTCGGCGATGACCGCCGGCGTGATGGCCGGGTCCTGAGGCAGTCGTGTTACCATGCAGCACTTCGGGTAGTCATTAAAAACGAGGCGGCAACGCCGCGCATAAGTATACCAAAAAGGAAATTCGTTCGTGCACGAACGAATTTATAACGTATCGTGCCGCGCGAGAATGTATTGTTACTTCTGTCGGATATAGTCTCTGTATTTGCGCTGCACTTCGATCCGGTCAGCCAACAGAAACTTCTGGTCGCGCGGCAGTTTACCCAACCTTAACTCCGTTCGCCGCGAACGGAGTTTCTACACATTAGACGTCAAAAGCCTGCACTAAAGCCCCCGCACACACCGCAAGCCAAAGTAGTAGTTCGTCTCGTCCGGAGTGTTGCCGTAGCGATACGCGACGCGACAGTCGAAGGCGAAGCCGCTGAGCCAACTGCCGCCGCGCAGCACGCGAGAGGTGCCAGAAGCAGGCCCGCGCGGATCACTCGCCGGCGAACTCGCGTAGTAGATGCCGCCATACCAGTCCCAGCACCATTCAAACACATTCCCCGCCATGTCATACAAACCATAGCCATTCGGCGCGAAATACCCAGCCGGGCTGGTGTAGGGAGAGCCGCCCGGCGTGAACAACGGATTGGAGCCGTCCGGGCCTAAGTCATATGGATAAGTTGTATTACCATAATAATTCGCCTGCGCACGCGAGATTGTCTGCACATCGCTCCACGGGAAGCGCATGCCAACCGCGCCGCCGCGCGCCGCTTTCTCCCATTCGGCCTCGGTCGGCAAGCGATAGCCATTCGCAGTCCATTTCACCGCATCGTTCCATGCATTACTGTTACCAGCCTTATATATGACTGTTTGAGCGGCATCCAGATAATAGCACGGCGTCAGGTCTTCTTTCTGGCTGCGCGCATTGCACCATTTGACGCAATCATACCAGCTGACGGTCTGCACCGGATGCGTCGCCGCTTTGCCGGAACCAGCGCCAAACGTGTAGCCATTCGCAAGCGCCCAGGTGCGCACTTCATGCCACTGCTGCGACGTCACCAAATAGTTGTCCATGTAAAACGCGCCGAGGGTCACCGTGTGATTCGGCCCGGCATCCGTCATTTGAGATTCATAGGCCAGGTTGTTCGTGCCCATCTGAAACGGGCCGGCCGGGATCAGCGCCATGCTGTCCGACGCCCACACCCGCACTCTCGTGTAGGGATAATTGTTGGTCGGCAACGTGTCTCTCATGGCATACCAGAGAATCTGCTTGGCCGTGCCCGTCGCCACATTGTTGCCCACATCCCCGATGAAGTTCGTGCAGGTGCTGAAAAACGACGCGCCGGCATTGGTGGAGATGCTAACCGCCACAACATTGCTCAGCGCACTGGCACTTGCCAAATCATAACCGATCGTCACGATTTTCTCGGGCGACACGACGGGTTGGCTGGGAATGGTGACCGTGACGGCGGCCACGGCAGTGAATGCGCTCAGCGCGAGGGACAGAGCGATGGCAGTGATGGGTGTTGTTGTTTTCATGGTTGGTCTCATGGCAAGTGGTTACAGATTGTTATGAACATTCGTGCCACCACGCAGCATTTGCGGCGCGGGGGCCGCTCCCTGGCTCGGTATTCGGTGCACAAGCAGAACTAACCATCGCGACACAGAGATCGCTCCCATCCACGCCGGTGGCGGGACGGCGGGACGCCGGATCAGAGCCGCTGCAGCAACAGCCAGAGCGGCAGTGCGGCGGCCAGAATCAGCGCCGGTTCTGGAATAGTTGTGTCCAGCGCAAAGTCCTGCGATTCTGCTTGGCCCCAGTCGGCCAGACATGGCACGGCGCACAGCGCCAGCATTGCCAGCAATAAGATCACTTTCGTTCGCATCACTCTTCTCCCAAAAGCAGTTACTTCTCAACGCAGATTAACCATGGTAGCACAATGATGAGCAGTATGCAAGCGCAGGCGACGCGTTTTGTTTCTTGCGTTTGCCTGCCGATTCTGTTAGACTAATCGCCTTGATAACCGCCTTAGTCGGCATTGCATGGAATGCATATGTACTTTCTCGCACCACGCGAAGCCCAGCAATGGAGCGCCAACGCCCGCGATGTTCTGGCGCACACGCTCGCGCCGCCCGCGCATGTTGCCGCGGTGCGGCCAGCCTTGCGCGCCGCGTTTCACTTTTATGTCGGGACCTTGTGCGCGGCGCATGCGCAAACGGACGCTGCGCTCACCTGGCTGCGCGCCGGCGCACTCCTGGAAGATGACCTGCTGTTTTCAAGCGGCTTCCTGGCCTCGTTCCTCGAACGCCATCGCCGCCTGGTCATGCCGGCCGTCGTCTTCGCGGATCCGCAGCCGTATCTGCATTTCATCAGCACGCCGGCCATCAAAGCAACGCGCGCAAACTTTATTGCATCGGCCGTGACTAGTCTGCCGGCCTTGGACCATCCGCTGCGGATCATGGACATCGGTACGGGTGACGGTTCGTTGCTGGTCGAATTGTTGACGGCCGCACAGGCGAGAGGCACGCAGCTCGACATTGGCGAAATCTTATTGATTGATGCGTCCCCCGCCATGATAGCCCACGCGACCAAGACCCTGTCCGGCGCATTTCCCACCACGCCCATCCGCACCATCACCGCGCGCTTCGAACAGGTCGCGGCGCAGCTCGATGCCCATTACGACGTGGCGCTCAGCTCACTCGCCTATCACCACATGCCGTATGAAAAGAAAGAGCGCCATCTGCGCGAGTTGAAGCCCTGGATTGATCATTTCATCATCATGGAATTCGACGCCAATCACGACACACCCGAACTGCATTCGCCAGAACTGGCGATCTCGCTCTATCAATCGTACGGGCGCGCCATGGATTTTGTGTTTTCACACGATGCACCGGTGGACGTCGCGCTGGCCAGCGTGGACAGTTTCCTGATGGGCGAAGCAGTCTCATTCCTGACGCAGCCGCGCGGCGTGCGCAGCGATTATCACATGTTGCGGCAACAGTGGCATGCCTTGTTCCGCGACGTGCTCAATCCTGAGTTCACCTGCTGGAACGATGCCACGTGCTATTCCGACCAGTACTTCGACATGTTCACGCTGCATTACGGGCGTGACCAAGAATAGCAAACTTTGCCACGAAGACACCAAGACACGAAGAAGCAACAAACACAATCGCCGTTTCCAATCGACATTTTATGTCGTTTGCAGTGCCTGCTGTGGCCACGCCGCCCGGCGTGCATGCTGCCGCTGCAACTTCTTTCTTCCTCGTTCGCCATGCGTCATTCACCCCGAACGGTGGCCCCTTTATACATTATCGCGCTGCGCGAGAATTTCCTCATGCCACCTGCGTCTTTTTCAGCAACTGCAGCACATTCTTGCCGTCGCGCCGCGCGTAGGTCACTTCATCCATCAGTTCCTGCACGAAGAAGATACCCAAGCCGCCGATCTGACGCTGCTCGATCGGCGCGTCAAGGTCGGGCGTCGGCGCGTTGAGCGGGTTGAACGCCACACCGTCGTCCTCGATCGTGGCGCGCACCGCCGTGCCGTCCACGGTCAGGCGCACCAGGATCGTATGCGGCGCGTCGTCATCATACGCATACAACATAATATTGCTGACGGCCTCTTCGAGCGCCAGATTCAGATCATGACAACAGCGCGCATTCAGGTTGTGTGCCGCACAGAATTCCGTGACCGCGTCCGTCAGACGCGGCAAGGCCGCCGTGTCGTTGGGCAGCGTCACGTCGCGCACACGATCCGTGGCTGGCATCTTCGTACTCCGCAAGGTGAGTGCGGCACGTTGCGCGCGCCGCAGGTGGCGTCAGGCCGTGGTGGCGCCGCTGGCCGTGCCGCGCAGTTTCTCGAGCGCCTTCTGCTGCATGACCGTCAGGTAGCGATCGGCCTCGTCCATACTGGCGAAGACGGATTCCTTCGGCAGCGCCTTGACGATGTCAAACACGGCCTGGATCTGCGGCTGCAGATTGGTCATGGTGAACACGCCCTTGTTGCCCGCGATGTTCTTCCACAACTTGAACACGACGCGCAGCCCGGCGCTGCTGATGTACTCAACCCCGGCCATGTCCAGCACCACCATGGTCGTGCCGCCATTGAGCAACGGCGTGATCTTCTGCTCGAATTCTTCATGCGTGACGGTGTCCAACCGGCCTTTTGGCGCGACAATGTGCCCGCCCTCCGGCCGTATCTTGATATCCACACTGAGTGCCATAGTCATGCTCCTGTGCTGCGGTTAATGTACTTGCTATATGATACTAACTTTGCGCACCGCTGGCCAGCGGCATGGTGCGTCGGTCTTTGTCACTGAAACCTTCTCCACGTTGGTCGTGGCTCCCACATCTTCACGCCGCGCCGGCCTCCGGCTTGTAGCGCATGGCCAGCGCGGTGATGTCATCGGACTGTGCCGCGGCTCCGGCAAACTGCTGGACGGCTTTGACCACGGCCGACACCATCGCCTGGGCCGCAGCCGTGTGGCACTGACGCAGCACGTCATGCAGGCGTGCCTCGCCATAAAAGCCCTGGCCATCGCTTTCCGCTTCCGTCACGCCGTCGGTGTAGAAGAAGATCGCATCGTGCGGCTGCAGCGTGACGGTTTGCTCGGTATAGGTGGCATCCTCAATCACGCCCAGGACCGGCCCGGCTTGGGTCTGCAGCGGCGCAATGTCGCCGGCGGCGCGCACCAGGCAGGGCGGATTGTGTCCGCCATTGGCATAGCGAAACGTACCGCTGGCAATATCCAGCACACCATAAAACAGGGTGACAAACATGGCCGAGTCATTATTGTCACACAGCATCATGTTGACTTCCTGCAGGCACTGCCCCGGCGGCAGATTGTTCAAGGCCCGCGCGCGCAGCAACGTGCGGCTCATCATCATAAACAGGGCGGCGGGGATGCCTTTGTCGGCGACATCGGCGATGACCAAGCCGAGATGTTCATTATCCACCAGGAAATAGTCATAAAAATCACCGCCGATCATACGGGCCGGGATCATCGTGGCAAAGAGGTCGAATTCGTGGCGGTCGGGAAAAGCCGGGAAAGTCTGCGGCAGGATCGACTGCTGCATCGTGCGGGCCAGTTCGAGCTCGTGCTGGATGGATTCAAGGCGGCTGTGCTCATGCACGGCCAGGCGCAACTGGACGACTTGTTTGATGGTTTTTTCGACGGTGATCTCGAGATCGGAGAAGTCAATCGGTTTGGTGAGAAAATCAAAGGCGCCGCGGTTCATGGCCGTGCGGATATTGTCCAGGTCGCCATAGGCGGAGACGACGACGGCGCGCAGCACGCGATCCAACTCGCCTATTTTTACCAGCAAGGTCAAGCCATCCATTTCCGGCATGTTGATATCGGTCAGGACGACCTCGATGTCGTGTTCGTGTTTGAGACGTTCGAGGGCCTCGACGCCATTGCGGGCAAAGAGGAAGGAATAGGCGCCGCTCTGAATCTGTTTGCGGAATTTCTGGCGGATCAGCAGTTCAAGATCGGCTTCGTCGTCAACCACAAGAATCTTCATGCAGGTGCTCCGGGTGGGGTTTGTGCGCGTGGCAGGCGGATGGTAAATTGAGCATACTCACCCTCGACCGAATCGAGCAGGATTTCGCCATGATGCTCATGCACCACAATATCGAAGGTGATGGAGAGACCCAAGCCGGTGCCTTTGCCGGCCGGCTTGGTCGTGTAGAACGGCGCAAAGATTTTCTCGCGCAGGGCGGCCGAGATGCCCATGCCGTTGTCGCGCACACTGATGTCGATATGCGCAGCGGTCGCCTGGGTGCGCACGGACACGGTCGGCATAAAGCCCGCGCCGCGCTTGCTGCGCGCGCTGAAGGCCGCGTAGCAGGCATTGTTAACCACATTCAGCACCGCGCGGCTCAAATCCTGCGGCACCACCAGCAGGCTGCCGACGGCCGGGTCGAAGTCCGTCTCAAGTTTGACATTGAAGGTCGCATCCAACGCGCGCAGCCCGTGATACCCCAGATTGAGATATTCGGCCACCATGGCGTTGATGTCAACCGGCATGCGCTCACCGGTCTTGCCACGCGAGAGCAAGAGCATGCCGCGCACAATGCTGTCGGCGCGTTTGCCATGTTCGTTGATCTTGCGAATATTCAGTTCGATGTCATCGAGCAGTGCGCGGATGTCGGCCTGCGCCGGCGCATCACCCGTGGTCGCATTGGCGGCCAGCGCTTCACGCAACTCACCGAACAACTCGGTGCTCAGTTCGGCGAAATTATTGACGAAATTGAGCGGGTTCTTGATCTCGTGCGCGACGCCGGCGGTGAGCCCGCCCAGCGATGCCATTTTTTCCTGCATGACGATCTGCTGCTGCATTTCCTTCAATTTCTTGAGGGCGTCCTCGACCTCCTGATTGCGCTGGCTTAGCTCCTGCGTACGCTGCGCGACCAAGGCGTCCAAGTGCTCATTGTGCTCACGCAGTTCCTCCAGGAGCTGCTTGTGCTCGCGGAACACTTTTGAGACCGTCGCAAACCAGGGCGTCCAAGCGGCCGGCACCGCCGGCGCAGGCGTTTCCGGCGCGTGGCTGGCCTGCTCGATGTGTGCGACCAGCAGCTCAGCCGGGCGAATGAACTCGCGGCGCGTCAGGTGGTTGGTGATCATGAGCATGGCGGTCAGGCCGCCCAGCAACGCGCCCAAGATCAGCAGCGCCCGCAAGAAGATCGGCCAGAAAATGGTCCAGGAATTGGCGTAGAGGAGTAACTGCCACGGCGCGTGCGAAAGCGCGGCACGGGCATACAGGACACTGTAATCATAGTGCAGCACGCCCGCTTCGGCGCGCAGCAAGGTGTTGGTCAGCGCCACCATGCGGCCGGGCAGGATATCGGCGATGTGTTTGATCTGCGTATCGGTCGAGCGGATCAGGCGCGGATGCGCCAGGGCCTCGCCGCGGTCACTGACAATGCACAAGGTAATATTCGCAAAAGGAAAATCACTGATGATGCGGTTGAGCGCGTCGAGGGTGGCATCGGCGCAGACCGTACCGATAAAGAGGTTGTTTTCATACACCGGCGCGCCACACGTGACCATCAAGCCCAAGCCGCACTCGTCCACATATATGCCGGTCCAGAAGCGGGTGCGCCCCGGATTGTTGGTGGGCAGGCCAAGCGTAAGAAATTCCTGTTTGTAGGTCGTGTGCGAATAGCAGTACTTGGCGCTGGGCGTCCAAGGGAAGATATTGATAAAATATTCGGTGCCGACAAAATACGACCACGCTGCATTCGGGACGTTGGCGCGGGTGATGTCGAACAGCGGGTTAAGCGCAAGGGCCACCGCGATCTGGCGATAGAAGGCGGGCGTGCGCCCGTGGATCGAACCCAAGCCCGTCAGGTTGGCGATATTGGTCGTCATGAAGGGCGGCCGCACGTCATCGAGAGCATAAACGCCGCGTGCCGGCGCATCACGCAGTTGGGCGGCCAAGCCGGTCAGGTTGGTGGCATCGGGATGCTCCACCCAATAGCGTTCGGCGAACATGCGCATGGCATTCACATGATCGGTCGTGCTTTTCAGGAAATAATCGACCTGTGCGGCAGTCTGCCGGAAGCGCTCGGTGATCAAGCGTTCCGCGCTGCGATACTCGGCACTGATGTAGATGATGAAGAGTGCCAGGGAAATCAGGACGACCACCACGTAGGTGACGCGCAGAATCCGGCGATAGCGGCGAAAAAAGTCCATAGCGCCCCTATTATACATAGAATGCGCGCAACACGTCAGCCGCACTTGAGTCAAGCTGTTCAATCCGGCGCAGTTCCTCGAAGCGCGCGAGCAAATCCGCGGCGCGCAAGGCCCGCTTCGCCGCGCCACAGATGTCGGCAATAATCTGGCCGCGATGCAGCATGATCAGCCGATCGCCGAGTTCGACCGCCTGATGCATCGAGTGGGTCACCATCACGGTCGTGAGCCGTTGCGCGGCCACAATGGTGTGGGTCAAGCGCACGACCAGGGCGGCCGACTTCGGATCGAGCGCAGCGGTGTGCTCATCCAGCAAGAGCAAGTGCGGCCGCACCCACGTGGCCATCAGCAGGGTCAGCGCCTGGCGTTGTCCGCCGGACAGGCCGGCGATGTCATTGCCCAGCCGGTCTTCAAGTCCCATGCCGAGGCCGCCGATGCGCGCGGCGATCTCCGCGCGCGTGTGCGCCGACAAGGCCCAGCCTAGGCCGTGGGTCCGCCCACGCCGGGCCGCCAGCGCCACGTTCTCGGCAATGCTCATGCCCGGCGCCGTGCCGCTCAACGGATTCTGAAAGACCCGGCCGATGATGCGCGCGCGGCGATGTTCGGGCCAGCGCGTCACCTCGCGCCCCGCCAGCAGGATGCGCCCGCGGTCCAGCATGACCGTGCCCGCCACGGCGTTCAGCAAAGTGGACTTGCCCGAGCCATTCGTGCCGATCACCACCACGAAGCTGCCCTCTTCGATGGCCAGCGAGACGCCGCGCAGCGCCAGCACCTCGTCGGGCGTGCCGGCATGAAAGGTCTTGTGCGCCTGGTGCATGCTAAGCGCGGTCATGTCTGCTCCCGTGGGCGCCGCAGGCGTAGGGCGCCGAGTTTGCGCAGCAGTGACGGCAGCACCAGCGCGCCCAGCACAAACAGCGCGGTCATCAGCTTCAGATCGTTGGGATTCAGGCCCCAACGCAAGGCGATGGCAACCAGCAATCGAAACAGCACCGAGCCCATCACGGCGCCGACAATGGTAATGCCAAGCTGGCGTGTATTCACAATCGCCTCGCCAATGATGACACTAGCCAGGCCCCAGACAACCATGCCGATGCCCATCTGCACATCGGCGAAGCCCTGGTATTGCGCCAGCAGCGCGCCGGACAAAGCGACCAAGCCATTCGACAGCGCCAGTCCCAAGACGATCATCCCGCCGGTGTTGACGCCCAAGGCCCGCATCATCTGGGCGTTGCTGCCGGTCGCCCGCATGGTCGTGCCCAGATTCGTGCGCAAGAACATGTACAGGAGCAACGCCACCCCGCCGCTGACCACGCACGCCACCCCCAGCATGGCAACGTCGCGCAGCGGCACGGACCAGCCGAGCCACACCAGCGCCTCCGCGCCGCCGGTCAGCCGCAGCGCCTGGTGCTCCACCACACTGCTGATCGTGCGGACACTCAGCAGCGGCACATTGCTGCGGCCCATCACGTGCAAATTGACGGAGTACAGCGCCGTCATGACCAAAATGCCCGACAGCAGCCCGTGAATGCCGAACACCGTGTGGAGGACGCCGGTGATCATGCCGGCCAGGCAGCCGGCCAGCCCGCCCAGCAAGGTCGCCCAGAGTGGGTGCACGCCCTGCACCAACAGGATCGCGGCAACGGCCGCGCCCAGCGTAATCGAGCCGTCCACGGTGATGTCCGCAAAATTGAAAATGCGAAAACTGATGTAGACGCCCAGCGCCAGCAGCGAGAGCAACAGGCCGATGGTCACGGCACCGATTAGCAGGTTCATCGCGTGGGCTCTGCCGGGGTGATCGAGCCCAGCGGACCGGCCCACAGCGCACCGCGCACCAGCATGCTCTCGCCCGCGCCGGCGATCGCCCGCGGATCATGCAGCAGATGCAGCATGCCGCGCAGGCTTTGCTCCTGGAACAGCGTATGCACCGTGGCGTGCAACGCCAGCGGACCTTGGGGCAGGGCGCGGTAATCAAACACGGCGGCATGCAAGTGCCCCAGCAGCGCGGCCGGCGCTGCCAGCGGGCGCAGGAATGGCTGCAGGCATGCCGGCGCGTCCCGCGCGACGATGCCGACAACCAAGGCCAACGCGCGCTCATGCGCATGTTCCGGCGTGAACGCAAGCCAGTCACGAATATCGGGAAACGCAAATTGCGCGCCGCCGGCCGCGGTCGGTGCGCGGCGCAATGCGGCGCCGATCAAGCCGGCCGATTCGGCGATCATCACAAACGCGATCTGCTCGACGGCGCAAAGATCGAGCAGCGCCTGCGCAATTTGTGAGACTGGTGTGCCACGTTGCCCGGCGGCCGTCTCGAAGCGCGCATGCAGGCCCAGCGCGCCATCACATTGCAGCGCGTACAACACATGCGCATCCGGCTGGATTGTTGCGCTGGCCAGCAGGTAGTCGGGCGTGCCGTCATCATCGGTGGGCAGATATGCAACGGCGCCGCTGACCGCCAACAGTTCGCCGCAGCGCGGGCGGCAATCCGCGGCATCGCGTCCGCAGGCGCCCACGCCGAGCACCAGCCGGTCACGTGTAATCGCAATGCGCGGCAGCACCTCCGGCGCCGCCGCGGCGGTCAGCACGCGCGCATCCCCGATCACACGGCAGGCCACTGCCTGCACCGGCGTCTGCGGATAGGTGCTGACACTACAGTCGCCAAATGTGTGGCGCGTGAGCGTGACGGGCGGCGCTTGCGGCGCCGGCGCCGCGTGGCGCGCGGGCGGCTCGAACAAGGCACCCAGTCCGCCCATGCGCAACACCGCCAACACCGTGTCGCTGGCCGCGCAGATGCGCAGGCCGCCACCCAGTTGCTTGAGCGACTTGAAGTATTTCACCAACACCCGCACGCCGGCCGAGCTGATATACTCGACCGCCTGCATGCCCACCCGCACATCATAGAGGCCGCGGCGCACAATGTCATCGAGCTCGGCTTCGACCGTGCTGACACTGGCCGCATCGAGACGCCCGCGGGCGTTAAGCGTCACATAGGTTTCTTCGGTCGTGCGTTGTAGCTCAATCATAAGGATTGTAAAAAAAAGCCGTACTCGGCGCGCCCATTATAGCGTGCTGGCCGTGGAAAGTAAAGCGCCGCGTCATGCTCATCCCAACTCGAAACTGGTGATGCCAAAGATCTCGTTGTCTGGCAGATCCGGCAGGCCACCACGGTACATGCGCGCCGTGGCAAACACTTCCTGCATGCCGTACTGGCGCGCCAGCGCAACCGCGGCGGGATTCGTGTCCGGTGTGTCGAAGTACACCATCGCGCCCTGCGTGTGCACACCCAGCACGCCTGCCAGCGCATCGGCAACCGCCATGCTGTCGGCAAACAGTGGTCCGAGTTTGTAGCCCGTCCGGCACGGGCGGACCACCCCATAGCCGCGCACCACATCCGCCTGTAGGTAGGCGTAGCCATGATGCCCTGGCGCGTCCAGCCAGTGCTGCAAAAACTGTGCGCGCGGCGCGGGGAAATGCCGGCGGTCATACGCCAGCAGTGCGTCCCACGCCACCTCTCGCACCGCCACAACATTCGCGCTGCCGGCCGCGTGCGGCAACACGCCGGCGTGACGAATGTTTTTGCACTGCAGACAGAAGCCGTGCGCCACATAATTCTTCGTTTTCTGCAAGACGCCGTCGACACCAATGATGCGTTGCCCCAAATACGCCAATGCCCGCTGGGCCAAGCGAATGCCGACCAGCCTGCCGCGGCAATCCGGCGCCACAATATACAAGCCGATGAAGCCAAAGGCGGCATCGTAGGCAACGGCGGAGATAAAGCCCACGACCCGTCCCGCCTCGCGCGCTACGAAAAAGCCCTGCGGATCCGCCGCGTGAAAGCAGACGGCGTCCTGCAATCCTGGATTCCAGCCTTCGCGCGCCGCCCAGTCCAGCGCCAAGGCGACGTCGGCCGCAGTCATGTGATCAATGCGCAACATGCGTCTCCTCCGGCACGCCGAACACGTTGTCCGCGCGCTCGCGCAAACTCGCCGGCAACATCAGGCCGCAGGCCGCGGCATTGTCGGGATGCACGCTCACCACGGTTGTCGCGACATACTCGATCGGCATGTGTGCGGGCGCCTCCCCCTGCATGACGCGCTGCGTGAGCCGCGCCAGTTGACGGCCCGCTGCGGCATAATCGCGGGCGACCGCCACCGCCGCGCCGCCGTCCCGCGCCTGACTGGTCGCAAACGCGAACAGCGGCAGGCGCGCGCGCCGGGCCGCAAGAGTGATACCCGCGAACGACGCATCCAGCATGTTGCCGACCACCTGGCAGATCGCGTCAATACCACGGCCGCTCAACGCCAGGGCGGCGTCCGCTACCTCGGCGCTGGTTGACACCGCGACCGCATCCAGACTGATGCCCACGTTGCGCAGCGCTGCCGCCAGCATGTCCTTGTTGTACACGCAGTTGTCTTCGTTGCTCGAAAACAGCGTGCCGACCCGGGTGGCATGCGGCAGACACTCGCGCACCACTGCCGCCATGCCGGCGAAATCGCTCATGGTCGAAATACCCGTCACCGTCGGCAGATGATTGCTCACATCCGTGCCGACGCCCGCCAGAAACGGATTGGCCACCACCGTGAACAGCACCGGCACCCGGCCGGCTCTTTTCAGGGTTGCCTGCAAGGTTGGTGTCGAGGTTACCAGAATCAAATCGGCGTTGTCCGCCACGGCGGCATCCACCATCGTCACCAAGTTCAACATCTGGCATTGCGCATTGCGCAGCGTGATGCGGCAGTGCCGGCCGGTGACGATGCCGCGCGCGGCCAGCTCGGCCTGAAATCCTTGCAGGCACTCGTCCAGCAAGGATGATTCGGCATAGTTCAGAAAATGAATGTTCCAGCAGCGCGGCGCGTTTGTCACGGCGGCCGCTTGCGCGACCAACGCCGGCGCGCGCGCCACTTGGTTGCTGCCGATCACGATGGCGGCCGCCGCCAGCACATTCGATGGAATTTGCCACAGGTCACGCAGCAGCGCCGGCACGGTGGTGTTCAGCGCCAATTGCTGGGGCACGCCCTCGCGGATCGGCAAATCTGCCGGCGCGCGCCCATCCAGCACGTCAGCTGCGATGTTGCCGGCAATCCGTCCGGCCTCGACAAAATCGGCGCCGAGCCCGAACAACGCACCAATGTCGGCATGCCCGGGCACATTGGCAAAGACGGGAATCTGCGCGACGCGGCCGACCTCAATCAGCGCAGGCGCGGCCACTTCGACGATGTTGTCGCCGCCCATCCATAATGCTTCGGCGCCACGCGCCACCAGTGCCTTGGCCGCGTCGGGCACTTCGATCGAGCTGGTAATCGGCGCTTCCAGCAACGTGATTCCCAGTACGCGGCATTCGTCGCGCGCCACGCGCAGACACGCTTCCGAGCACGTCTCGGATGTACACCACACCACGCCGACACACTGCAGCGCGGGCCGCAGCTGGCGCGCCAGCCGGAACGTCTCGCGCACCGGCTCAAAGGTGCCGATGCCGGTGAGCCAGGGCGGGTGGGCCGCCGGCGGCGCGCGATCAAGCCCGACGCCGGCGGCGTAGGGATCCGTGACCGCGCCAAACACATGCGGCACTTGTCCGTTCCGATTACTGGCCGCCATAACCTGCAAACACGGCGTGCCAAACGTGATCACGACGGCAACACGCGCGTCCACAATCCCCTTGGCGATCGTGTTTGCAGTCGGCAGATCGCTTTCGGGGTTGAAGCGCTGTAACTGCATAGTCTCGCCCGCACGGTAGCCGCGCGCCGCCAGCGCTTCAAGACACCCACGCACACTTTCCTCCATAACTGGCCGGCTGGAAAAGGCGAATACGGCCACGCGTGGCACCGCCGTGCGCCGGGCCGCGCGCCCGCGCCAGTCGGACAACAGCAGCACGGTCGCACAGCCACTGATCAACGCAACGCCCAGCGCCAACCGCTGCACGACCCGCCAGATGGTGCGCTCGACTGCGCTCATGCGTTGTCCCGCTTGGTGAACCAGGCGACAAACGCGTCGGCACTGGCAAACTTGGTGTCGGCAGAGAACCCGTACAATTCCGGCAACGTGCAATATCTCTTGAGTGAATGAGGCCCGGCAGCAACGCCGCCAGTGTCTATCCGCGCCGCGGCCACTGGCACGTTCGTCACCAGCATCTGCGCATTCGACACGGCGCCCTTTTGTTCTACCAGCGCCGGCCCGCGCACCACTTGGTTGCTGCCGATCACGATGGCGGCCGCGGCCAGCACATTCGACGGGATCCGCCACAGGTCACGCAGCAGCGCCGGCACGTCGGTGTTCAGCGCCAATTGCTGGGGCACACCCTCGCGGACCGGCATCGCCGCCAACGCACCGCCATCCAGCACATCGGCCGCGACGTTGCCGGTAATGCGCCCGACCTCGACATAATCGGCGCCGAGCCCGAACAGCGCGCCTATTGCGGCATGTCCAGGCGCATTGGCAAAGACAGGAATCCGGGCGACACGGCCAACCTCAATCATCGCCCGCGCGGCCATCTCGACAATGTTGTCACCGCCAATCCATAGCGCCTCGGCGCCGCGCGCCACCAGTGCCTTGGCCGCGTCGGGCACTTCAATCGAGCTGGTAATTGGCGCTTCCAGCAGCGTGATCCCCAGCACGCGGCATTCGTCGCGCGCCACGCGCAGACACGCTTCCGAGCACGTCTCGGACGTACACCACACCACGCCGACACAGCGTAGCGCGGGCCGCATCTGGCGCGCCAACCGGAACGCCTCGCGCACCGGCTGAAAGGTGCCGACGCCGGTGAGCCAGGACGGATGGGCCGCCGGCTGCGCACGATCAAGCCCAACGCCCGATGCATACGGATCCGTGACGGCACCGAACACATGGGGCACAAGCCCGTCGCGATTGCAGGCCGCCATCGCTTGCAGGCAGGGCGTGCTGAAGGTGATCACGGCGGTGACCCGCGCGTCCGCAATCCCCTTGGCGATCGTGCTCGCGGTCGGCAGATCGCTTTCGGCGTTGAAGCGTTGCAGCTGCATGGTCTCGCCCGCGCGGTAGCCACGCGCCGCCAGCGCTTCGAGACACCCGCGTTCGCATTCCTCCATGATCGGCCGGCTGGCAAAAACAAATAGGGCCACGCGCGGCACCGCGGAGCGGCGCGCCGCGCGCCCGCGCCAGTCGGACAGCAGTAACAGCACTGCACAGCCACTAATCAGCGCAACGCCCAGCGCCAGCCGCTGCACGACCCGCCAGAGTGTGCGCTCGACGCCGCTCACGCGTTCTCCCGCATGGCGCCGCCGCGCCGCGCGCACCGCCAGACCACCAGCGCAATGCCCGCCAGCATGCCCGGCTCCGGACTGGTCGGAATATAGTCGAGCGTGTCGCAGGTCGTCGCGACATAGTATTCCGCATTTTTCTTGAGCACATATTCGCTGATACCGATCACGGTCGTGCTGGCCGGGCACCAGTCATAGGTGTAGCCCAACTGCGTCCACGGGAACGGATATGGATCGGTGTAGACGGTCGCGGCCCGATTGGTGAACCAGGCGACATACGCGTCGGCGCTGGCAAAGCCCGGCGGCGTCTGCAGCGGCGCGGGCCAGTCAACACCCGTGCTGGCCGTGGTGATTTCGGCAGCGCGACTCGGGCGGAATAAATCTTCCGGTCGCGCCCACACTTCCGCAAATGCCACATTCAGTGAATCATTGTAGACGCCCAACAACTGTTCGATGCGCAGCTTGGCGTCGACAATGTCAATCGGCACGGGATAGCGGTTGGTGTCGGCAAAGAAATCGTACAACTCCGGCGCGACCGTCACCCACATCATGTCCCAGTAGTTCGAGACGAGCTGGCCGGTGCCGGCATACGGCGCGAACGAATTCGAGAAGCGCGTCCAGGTCACGACTTTCACCCGCGTGTTGGTCCACACCAGCGCTGTGTTTGGCTCGTGATTGGTGGTCCAAATCCACGCCAAGCTCTGCGCGATCGGCAGGTTGCTGGGATTTGACGCCCACTGGCAGGCGTTGGTGTACTCCGGCGCGAGGGCCGCAAAGACGTGGCTGCAACAAGCTGCCAGCCACAGCACGGCACTGCAGACAACGCGTGTTCGATCATGCATACTGCACCCTTCGGTACATGATAACGTGGCCTGCCTAGTATAGCATTTTGCGCGATGGCATAGTGCAGCGCGGCGTGAGATGCGCTGCCGACAGGGATCGAATGCGGTCTCTCAGACGCACTACTGGAACGTGCATTTATACCTGCGCAGCCACAGCACCAGTGCGGCCGCCAGTAGCCCGGACGGCTCCGGCACGCCCACCGGAAATGCAATCACATCAAGCCAGGCGGCATCCGCGCCACTCACCGTGTTAGCATCTTTGCTGTACTGCCAGGTGAAGGTGTGCATGCCCGTGCTGATCTGATATTGCACCTGCTGCCAGGGAGTCTCGCCTGCCCATTTCGCGCGCTCGACGCCGTCCACCAGAAAGCGCAGGTAGTCATAGCCGCTCTCGGTCGAGGTTTTCAGGTAGAACGACACGTCACTCTGTTGCACCACGTCGAACGTCGTCGCGATGCTTGAACTTTGATTGTCACCAATCACGCCCGAGCGCGCAGCATAGGCGCCGTCCGCATGCTGGGCGCTGGTGATCGTCCATGGCGTGTTGCCGCCAAAGGTCCACAGGCCATTGAATCCGCCTTGCTCAAAGGACTCATTGATGTTATCGTGCAGCGCGATGAGTACGTTGGTGTCACTGTCGCCCACGCTGACGGGCGCACAGATCGCGGCATAGCCCGGCGCACTGATGCGCAAGGCGTACGGGCCTTGCGGTATATTGGTCATACTAAAGGCGCCGCCACTGTCTGTCCGCACCGCGGCCACTGGCGCGTTGGTCACCAGCACGAGTGCGTTGGTCACCAGCACCTGCGTATCCGCATTGCGCACCACCCCTGCCAGCGTCCACCGCGGCGCGCTGGCCAGGTCCAGATCAATGACGGTCTGCCCGGTCGCGCGGATGACCGCATTGGTCTGCACACTGCGATAACCAAAGCAGGCATAGGTCACGGCATATACGCCCGTGGTCAGCAAACGGTGATACCGCCCAAAGGTTTGTTCAGCCGTGTAGGGCGTGCGATACGCGCCGGTGTTGTCCACCCCGTGCACATACACGCTGGCGCACAGCGGCGCCGCGTTGGCTGCGTCACGGATGCGCCCCGTCAAGGTCGCGCTGTCCACGCGGCGCAACAGCGCGACGGCCGCGGCAATGTTGTTCTGGCAAATGCCCGGCACCTGCGCCGCCGGCGGGATGAACTCATTGGCAGCGACCTCGATGGTATAACAGAATACGCCACGCTGGCCATAGGCATAGTCATCGGTCACGCCGGATGCGGCGTATAATTCCCACGAGACTTGCGGCGTATAGGTGCCGCCATTTTGTCCGGGAATCGATAGAGCCATGCGCACCGCCAGCTCACGCAAGGCCGCGTCATCCGGCGCGCTTACACCAGTGGCATACCCATACGGGAACAGCACCAATTCGCTGTAACTGTGATAGGTAATGCCGGCCACAAACGGGTGCGCATCCACCAACGCCTTCACGGCGCGCGTCTCCGGCTCGGAAAACGCCGACGGCCCGCGATAGGTTTCATCAAACGGCGATGCCGACGCGCCGGCGCCGCCCCACCCAAAGCCGTAATTGCGATTTGGATCGACGCCGTCGCCGCTGCTCCATCCGCCGCTGCTATTGTTGTCGCGAATGTTCTTGCGCCACCAGACATCACTGCCGTCGTACACGATTTTGTGCCCGTCCGGATTGACGATCGGTACAAACCAAATCTGTTTGTTGGTCACGTCGGCCGTCCACGCCGCAGCATGCCCATAATTCGTCAAGAGAAGATTGAGTAAGGTCATCACGATTTCCGTGCCGATCGGCTCGCGCGCGTGGTGTGCGCCCAAGTAGAATATGCTCGGCTCGTCTTCCTCAACCTGCGGATTGTCCGACACTTTCAGCGCCCACAGATCATGCTGATACGCAGTGTAGCCCGCCATGCCGTTGGTTGCATACTCTTTGCCGCGACTGTCGCCAATGTCGTACAGTGCGGTGATGCTCGGATATGCCGCCGTCAGCGCGATTAATTCGGCGCGCACCGTCGCGTAACTGCGATAGCCCGGCAAGGCCAGCGGCGCCAGGCCAAGATTGCGACGCACGTCATCCGTTGTTCTGCGCAGTATCGGCGTGAGGCCGCGTGCTTCCAGCGCTATACGTTCTTTGGCGGTCACGACCAGATCTAAAAACTTGCCGGGCCGATAGGCAGCAATGTCATGGCCCTCTTTCTGCAGCGTGGCGAGCAGCGCGGGGGTAGGCGCTTCCAACCGCACCAGAGTTTTGTCCTCCGCACCCTGCGCGCGGTGCGCCAACAGCCCGACCACCAGTACCAAGCCGCTCAACACCAGTCGTTTTGTCGTTGTCGTAATCATCTTGATACTAGTATAACATAAAAAGCGCCACTCGTTCCTTCCTGGTCCCGGCGCCTCTGCACGGCAGCTGAACGTGGGAGCGACCTCCGTGTCGCGCATCTGCAGCGATCGTGACTATGTCTGCGTGTCCACTGCTTGCGCGCCGCGCGGTTTGACCACCCGCGCCGGATTGCCCACTACTGTCCGGCCAGCCGGCACATGCCGAATGACCACCGCGCCGGCACCGATGATGGCATCGTCACCAATGGTTATACCGGGAATTATCACCGCGCCAGTGCCAATGAACGCGCGTGCGCCGATGGTAACGTCGCCCGCCAGTTGTGCGCCCGGACAGACATGCGCAAACGCGCCCACGTCGCAATCGTGGTCAACCGC
>Ga0268284_1000585_pt1 | contig 23266 bp, 16 predicted proteins | sample saktaG_14_FD_190137 | JGI IMG/M metagenome (GOLD analysis project Ga0268284, IMG submission 190137) | Saline water microbial communities from Sakinaw Lake, British Columbia, Canada - sak_2013_06_06_40m | ecosystem: Environmental > Aquatic > Non-marine Saline and Alkaline > Saline ...
CCGCTCGCCTTCTGTTTCAGATGAGATGCTCAGCACTCTCCCGAAACAGAAAAAGCGGACAAATCATTTGCTACAAAATCGGACAAATCTATTTGTTGCTAACAGGGAAAAATATCATCGTTGGATTCCTGCTCTCTATCATTATAAATTCTTATACAGTGCTTTAATATGGATTCAATCTCCGAAACAGATCCCTATCTCTCTTGCGGTTCTCATGGTGTCACCTTCAAGAGAAACGAGTTTGATGCCGCCGATAACCTCTTCAAGAGGAATAGCTTTAATATTCGGAGGGTCCAGAGCTACCATTGTCCCGAATTTCTTCTCTTCCACCAGCCTCAGCGCCGCGGCGCCGAAGCGAAGCGAGAGAAGCCTGTCAAAGGTAGTGGGAGATCCTCCTCTCTGGAGGTGTCCCAGCACCAGAAAACGGGTATCTTTGGCCGTCTTTTTTGCTATTTCCCTAGCCACGTATTCAGCGACACCTCCAAGGAGTACATCCTGTCGTCCGGCTTCCCCCTTTCCCTTGTCGAGAGCCTGACCGCCTGCCGGAGCGGCGCCTTCGGCTACAACCACTATGGCATAACGCTGGCCGTGAAGTTCGCTTTCCATGATATGATCGCAGACCTTATCGATGTTGAAAGGGATTTCAGGAATTAAAATCACATCGGCTGAGCCTGAAATGCCGCTGTTGAGCGCAATCCAGCCTGCATGCCTGCCCATGACCTCAACCACCATTACCCGGTCATGTGATTTTGCTGTGGAATGCAGACGGTCGATGGCTTCAGTAGCGATTGACACTGCCGTATCGAAACCGAAAGTTATGATTGTTGCCGCAAGATCGTTGTCTATGGTCTTGGGTACTCCGATGACCGGGATACCTTTTTTAAAGAGATCATATGCGATCTGAAGACTTCCGTCGCCCCCCACTGCGATAAGGCAGTCCAGCCGCAACCGCTTGAAATTATCCACAACCCTGTCGGATACATCCCTTAGTTCGATTTCTCCGGCCGCATTGGCAACAGGCATTTTAAATGGATTACCCTTGTTTGTGGTTCCGAGAATGGTTCCTCCGATGCTTGAGATGTGCCATACTTTTTCGGGGGTCATGCGGATGATTTCGTTTGTATCAAGAAGCCCTTCATAGCTGTTCTTGATTCCGTAAACCTCCCAGTTTCGGTTGCTGGCTGACCGGACTACGGCTTCCAGGACAGCATTCAGGCCGGGTGCGTCGCCTCCACCCATGTTTATGGCTATCTTGTAACTTTTTGACATGCGGACCTCCTTTATTGCTGTTTCGACCGGTTTCCCGAACAACCATTCCACCACGTATAAATCACTTTATTATTATTCTGTCAAAATTGTCAATATAATTTGTATGTTAAGAGTAAGCAGCGGATCGAAGAAAACTAAAGACTAAATATTATACCGGGAGAAAACCGCCTCTAAAAAGCGGGATTTTACCTGCTTTGATGCCATAGCCCGTTTTACCGGCGACAATTTTAGCACAGCCCCGAGAACGGCTGAAAAAGCCCTGTGGCTGAAAAGAGTCCTGTTGTCAAAGATTAGATCCTGCAGGTTTCCTCTCTCGATAGCCATGACAACAGTCCGGTGAACAGTATTATAAGGCGGAAGAACCCTCCTGCTGCGCCTAACTAACCGGATTCCATCTGAAGAGCAGACCCTTTTGCAGATTCCACAGCCAAGGCAGATCTCTTTATTTAAAGCGGCTTTTTTAAATTTGGGATGATTGGCATCTCCTGCCGGGACAAGAAAAATGGCTCCTACCGGACATGCATCGGCGCATTTTCCGCATCCAGTACAGGTATCATCCTTTATTTCCGGCAGGAAACCGGTAGTGTGAACAGGATGCTCCATTCCTAATTTTTTCGCGACTATCATTGCTTCGCAGCAGCAGGAACAGCAGTTGCATATGAAGTTGACCCTATTTCTCACGTTTTCCCCGAACTGGACGAGATTGAATTCATAAGCTTTGTGGAGGACTTTTGTGCATTCAGTCACATCAACTTTCCTTGCAAAACCATGCTTTATCAAAGATGCCGCCGATGTGTTGAAAGTCATGCAAATGTCGGGAGGAGCTTTACAGGCTCTGCCGACCTGCTTCATTTTATGACGGCAGTAGCAGTCGCTTATTCCTATATGAGAAGCCGTTTTTATTACTTCGCTTGCTTTTTCATAATCAAGCACCTCAAGCATATGGCAATCGCGGATCGCTTCTTCATTTACGAAAACGCGCCCGAGCTGTGTTTCACCTCTTAGAAAAAGTGCCTTTACGAAATCCTCTTCTACGTTGATATACTGATACAGAAGCTCACTTAAGAGCTTCTGGTCTATATCGCCTCTTGTCCGCATCATTGAAAATTCGATGAAACCGGCCATGGGCGGAGGAAGGCAATAAAACTGTTTACCGTTTTCTGAAAAATCGAGAAGTATTGCACGGTCTGCAAGCTCATCTAATATTTTTTCCGAAGAGGCGAAGCTTATTTTCCAGATTTTAGATGCTGCTTGGGCGGTAAAAGGCCTTACGGGAAGAAGTGATACAAGGTCTGCTTCCTTTTCGGAAAAGAGAATCTTAAGGATTTTGTGCAAAAAAAGGGAGGGGGGCGCACCCTGCGGAAAGCGGTTGAGTCTTTCAATCAGCCGGTCATAACCTGTGTGCAAAAGATGCGACATAGCTTGTTCAGTATTTTTTTCCATTTTCCCCGAACATCGGGACAAAAACAACCGGAATGATCTCTTTTTGTTTTATAATGCCTTTTTCCTTAATAAGAAGGATAAGCTCCTGATGATATCTCTCCCCTACAGGAATTACCATTCTGCCCCCTTCCGCGAGCTGTTCCTTTAAGGGCTGGGGAATATGCGAAGGGGCGCAGGTTACAATTATGGCATCATACGGGCCGTGTTCTTTCCACCCCTTGTAACCATCTCCGGTTTTTACCTTAATATTTTTATAGCCGAGGTCCGAAAGCGTTTTTTCCGCTTTCTTCCCAAGAACATCAATTATTTCAATAGTGTATACGCTTTGAACCAGTTCCGCAAGAACCGCGGCCTGGTATCCCGATCCGGTGCCGATTTCAAGGACTTTCTTCGTGCCGTCAGGATCCAATACCTCAGTCATGAGCGCCACGATGTATGGCTGGGATATTGTCTGGCCTTCCCCTATCGGAAGGGGATGATCCTCGTAAGCTGCACTTATGTAATCTTTAGATACGAACTTATGCCGTTCGACTTTTCGCATCGCCTCAAGGACTTTCTTGTTTTTAATGCCCCTTGCGTCTATCTGTGTTGTGACCATCAGATTGCGCAGCTTTTTGAAATCCTGCGAAACTTCGTCTCCGGCCCATGCTGAAAGGGTATATAAGAGCAGAGATGATGCGAGAATAAATATAAGACGGATGGATTTCATATTTATGGGTCTCCTCTCAATCGTTTGGGAGAAAGGGGCCAAGGATTCGAGGGTAAAAGGGTTCAAGCGTTTGTTTCCGGATGGAAACTAACCTAATAATCTAATATACCATGAAATAAGCTCTGTACCAAAAAAAATATAAAGAATTGCACCGATTGAAAGAAACGGCCCGAAAGGAACAGCGAGTTTCGTGCCTTTTTGAGTTTTAAGCATGACTGCAATTCCGGCTAAAGTTCCCGATGCAGAAGCAACAAAGATTGTAAACAATACGCCTTTCCACCCCGTGAAAGCCCCTATCATGGCAAGGAGTTTTATGTCGCCGCCGCCCATACCTTCTTTTTTTGTTATAAGGTTGTATATCCATGCAACTGCAAGGAGGCTCCCTCCTCCGGTAAGAATCCCTGCAAGTGAGGCCTTGTAGTTCATTGAGGGAAGAACAAGTGACGCCAGTAAAAAACCTATTGGTATGCCCGGCAGTGATATTGTGTCCGGTATGATCCTGTGATCTATATCAATAAAAGTTATTACAATAAGGGCCGACATAAAGGCAAAGTAAATAAGTCCTTCTGCGGAAAGGCCGAACCTCATAAAAACGGCGAGAGCCGTAAGCCCGCTTATTATTTCAACTAGCGGATAGCGTAAGGAGATGGGGATGCCGCAGTTCCTGCATTTCCCCTTAAGAAGAATATAACTAATTACGGGAATATTGTCGTAAGCGCCGATCAGGCTGTTGCATCCGGGACACATGGAGCGGGGTGTAACAATCGATTTTGAAAGAGGTATCCTGTATATACATACATTCATGAAACTTCCTATACAGAGCCCGAATATAAATATTAAAATATTGATGGCCATTTCCCTCCGTCTCTTTTTTATCCTTAGTGACCTTCGTGGTGATAATTATACTTTTTATGGGTTCTTTAATTATTAGTTCTTTCAAATTATTAGAGAATAACTTATGTATAATGAACAAAAAAATCAAGATTCTTATTGTCAAAACAAAATAATGTTATATCTTTATAGGCTAAATTGAGTGTATTTTGGCAAAAAAATGGTTTATTCAGGCAAAAAAACCGTTATTTATATAAATAGATGCCTTTTTTTTGAGGGCAAATACCATATACAGGAGCAAAAATGGGTGAAACCGACAAGGATGATCTGATCAGTATAATCGAAGAGGACGAAAAAGAAGCAAAAATTCCCGAAATAATGCCGCTTATGCCGGTCAGGGATGTTGTTATATTTACGGACATGCTTCTTCCGCTTTTTGTGGGGCGCGAAAAGTCGGTTAGAGCAGTTGAGGAGGCGGTAAGAAAAGACGGTTTTCTGTTTCTTGTGACGCAAAAAGACCCGAATGTAGAAAATCCGGGGCGGGATGAAATATACAGGATCGGGACGGTAGGAAGAGTGTTGAGGATGCTCAAGCTTCCGGACGGCCGCGTCAAGGCTCTTGTTCAGGGTGTTGCGAAAGCAAAGATAGCGGATTTCGTGAGGCAAAAATCGGTTTACCGCGTTAAGATCGAAAAAATCTCCGAGGAGCCTATTACCGAAATTACTCTTGAAATTGAAGCCCTGATGAGAATTGTCCGGGAAAATTCCGAGAAGATACTTGCTTTCCGCGGGGAGCTTACCGGAGATGTCGGCTCCATTCTGGAAGGCATAAATGATCCAGGCAAGCTGGCAGACCTTGTCGCATCAAATCTCAGGCTGAAAATAGATGAATCCCAGCAGCTTCTTGAACTTATTGATCCTGTTGACCGCCTTAAAAAAGTTAACGATCTTTTGTCAAGAGAGGTCCAGCTTTCGGCTATGCAGGCTAAGATACAGTCGGATGTTAAGGATGAGATCTCAAAAAGCCAGCGGGATTACTACCTTAGGGAGCAGATGAGGGCAATCCACAAGGAGCTGGGCGATCATGATGAAAGAGCTCAGGAACTGGATGACTTCAAGAAAAAGATAAAACGTGCGAAGATGTCAAAAGATGCCGAAAAGGAATCCGAGAAACAGTTAAAGCGTCTTGAAATGATGCATCCCGATTCCGCCGAAGCCTCTGTTGTGAGAACATACCTGGACTGGCTTGTTGAACTGCCCTGGAGCAAGTCGACAAAAGACGTTATAAATATTAAGAATGCGAAAAAGATTCTTGATACCGATCACTACGGGCTTAACAATATCAAGGACCGGATACTCGAGTACTTGAGCGTTCGCAAGCTGAACACAAAAATGAAGGGTCCGATATTATGCTTCGTCGGGCCTCCCGGCGTGGGGAAAACGTCTCTCGGGAGAGCTATTGCGAGGGCAATGAAACGCAAATTTGTACGGATATCCTTAGGCGGAATACGTGATGAGGCTGAGATAAGGGGACACAGGCGCACTTATATCGGCGCGCTTCCCGGACGCATTCTGGATGGTCTGAAACAATGCGGTTCAAACAATCCCGTCTTCATGATGGACGAAATAGACAAGGTCGGCGCAGATTTTCGCGGGGATCCTTCTGCAGCGCTTTTAGAGGCCCTTGATCCGGAGCAGAACTTTGCCTTCAGCGATCATTATCTTAACCTTCCTTTCGATCTTTCGAGAGTTATGTTCATCCTGACAGCCAATCTTACAGACACGATCCCATCGGCCCTTTTGGACAGGATGGAGGTAATCAATCTTTCAGGATATACCGAGGAAGAAAAGAAAACAATCGCCGAAACATTTCTTCTTCCCCGCCAGACGAAGGAAAACGGCATCAGGGCAAAAAAAATGTCGATCAGTCCTGAGGCTTTGCGTCAGATCATCGCCGAATATACATCCGAGGCCGGATTGAGAAACCTTGAGAGGGAGATAGGTACTATATGCCGGAAGATTGCAAGAAAGATAGCGGAAGGCGAAAAGGGGCCTTTTAATATTTCAAAGGGGAATTTGCAGAAATATCTCGGAGTTGAGAAATTTATCCCTGAAATGGATCAGGAGGAGAGCCAGGTGGGCCTTTCCACCGGCCTTGCCTGGACACAGGTCGGCGGCGAAGTCCTTTATGTTGAGGCTACTCTCATAAGCGGAAAAGGGGAGCTTATAATAACCGGACAGCTGGGAGATGTAATGCAGGAATCGGCAAGGGCAGCGGTAAGCTATGCGAGAGCCAACCTCGCCCTTTTCGGTTTGAAAGAGAATTTCTTTGAAAATACCGATGTGCATATCCATGTTCCTGCAGGCGCGATTCCCAAAGACGGCCCTTCTGCAGGTATCGCAATGGCAAGCGCGCTTATCTCGGTTCTTATAAATAAACCCGTCAATAAATATGTGGCTATGACCGGTGAAATTACATTAAGGGGAAGGATTCTTCCGATCGGAGGACTCAAGGAAAAAGCGCTGGGCGCATTGAGAGCCGGAATCAAAACAATTATAATACCCGAAAAAAACAAGAAAGATCTTGCAGAGATACCGGCAAACGTAAAACGGAAAATCAAATTTATTCCTGTAAGCCAGATGAAAGAAGTTCTTCAGATTGCCGTTGAAGGATTTGCAGTGAAAGAGAAGAAGCAGGAATGAGGGCGTGAGAGTGATAAAAGCTTTTCGACTAACGACTTACAACTTACGACTAACGACCGATCATAAACCAGAGACCAGAAATCGGAAACGATCTATTTGCATGTGAACGGTTTGTTATGAAGATACTTGCTGTTGATACTTCTGCAAGAAGTTGCGGCGTTGCAATCGCCGATAAGAAGACTCTCCTTGCCGAGTTGATAAATGAAGCAGGGGAAACGCATTCAAAGCACCTGATGGATATGATAAAAAGGGTGTTTGAAATTGCCTGCCTCAAACCATTTGATATGGATGGGTTTTCTGTGACGAAAGGGCCCGGAAGTTTTACCGGCCTCAGGATAGGGATTAGTTCCGTAAAGGGGCTTGCCGCAGCAACCGGAAAGCCTGTTGCCGGCATATCGACACTTGACGCGCTTGCTGCCCAGGTACCCGAAACATCTTATCTGATCTGCGCTATGATAGATGCAAGAAAAGGAGAGGTTTACTCTTCGCGCTACAGGTTTGTCGGCGGTTTTGTTAAAAAGGAATCGAAAGAGGAGAATTTTCTTCCGGAAAAAGCAATAGAGGGTATAAATGAGCCCTGCCTCTTTACTGGCGACGGTGCGCACGCATACAGAAAGATTATCGAAGATAAAATCGCCGGTTACGCCCATTTTTTGCCCGATGCTTTTAATATTATAAAGGCTTCGACCGTTGCATTTATGGGCATGAAAAAGTTTGAAGATAATGATATGGAAGATGCCGGAATGTTAGTGCCGTTTTATATCAGAAAATCAGATGTAAAGAAAAAGGCATGAATCGTAAATCGTGGATCGTAAATCGTAGATCGAACCACGAACGACAAACAACGAATCACGATCTACGATCAACGCAGTACGCAGTACGGCTTTTAATTGCCTTGACACATAATGGATTTATTAATAAAATTCATAAGTTTTAAATCGATGAATTTATCTGGAGGGATAGATGGACTACAAGAAAACGCTCAATCTTCCGGTGACTGAATTTGCAATGAAAGCAGACTTGGCAATCCGGGAGCCCCTGATGCTGAAATCATGGGAAGGTATCGGCTTGTATAATAAGGTAAGAGCCGCTTCTGAAAAAAAGGAGTTTTTCATTCTGCATGACGGTCCTCCCTATGCGAATGGGAACATTCATATCGGAACCGCGTTGAACAAGATATTGAAAGATATAGTTGTGCGCAGCAGGCAGATGTCGGGCTTTAATTCAGTTTATGTACCCGGTTGGGACTGCCACGGACTCCCGATCGAGCATAATGTAGACAAGGAACTCGGCTCGGAAAACAGGAAATATTCGCAGGCTGAAATAAGAAAGCTCTGCAGGCGGTATGCTGAGAAATATATTGATATCCAGCGTGAAGAATTCAAAAGACTGGGTGTCATGGGTGAATGGGATAATCCGTATCTGACAATGGCTTATGAATATGAAGCGATCATTGCAAGGGAATGCTCCAAATTTGCTCTGGAAGGCAGCCTTTTCAGGAGCAAGAAGCCGATTCACTGGTGCTACAGCTGTAAGACAGCTCTTGCGGAAGCCGAGATAGAATATGAAGATGACACCTCTCCGTCTGTTTTCGTCAAGTTCCCTTTATCGGATGATATTTCAAAGGAGTATCCTCACCTGTCCGGCAGGAAAGTATATGTAGTTATCTGGACAACCACTCCCTGGACTATTCCGGCCAATCTTGCGATAGCGCTCCATCCCGCCTTCAGGTATGTCGCTGTTGATACGGGAAAGGGAGAGGTCTTTATTCTGGCGGCAGACCTTGCCGGGGCCTGCATGAAAACTTTCGGGTTTCCGGATTTTTCGGTGCTTTGCGAGATAAGCGCTGAAAAACTTGAGAAGAAGCATTGCCGGCATCCCCTCTATAACAGAGATTCGCTAATAATCCTCGGAAACCACGTCACCCTAGAAGCCGGTACAGGCTGTGTTCACACTGCTCCCGGCCACGGACGTGAAGATTACGAAGTGGGTCTTCAGTACGGTCTTGATACCTATTCGCCTGTCGATGATAACGGATGCTTTACAAAGGAAGTGGAATTTTTCGAAGGAAAATTTGTTTTCAAGGCGAACAAAGATATCGTATCAAAACTTAAGGATTCGGGTTCTCTTGTGGCTGATGATAAAATTACGCATTCTTATCCCCATTGCTGGCGATGCAAACAGCCTGTTATATTCAGGGCTACCCCGCAGTGGTTCATCTCCATGGATAAAACGGGCCTCCGGAAAAAATCGCTTGAAGAGATAGACAGGGTTAAATGGGTGCCTCACTGGGGAAGAGATAGAATTTACGGCATGATAGAGAACAGGCCGGACTGGTGCGTTTCAAGACAGCGGGCATGGGGTGTTCCCATAGCGGTTTTTTACTGTGAAAAATGTGAAGCCCTTCACATGAATCAGGAAACGGCAGACCATGTATTTGAGCTTTTTAAGGCACACGGTGCGGATATATGGTTTGAAAAAGAGGCCGCGGAGCTTATTCCTGAAGGAAGTGTATGCGGTAAGTGCGGAAATACGACATTCAAAAAAGAGACCGACATTCTTGATGTATGGTTCGACTCGGGCGTAAGCCATGCTGCGGTGCTGGAAGAGAGGCCGTATCTGAAGTGGCCTGCGGATCTTTATCTTGAAGGCAGCGACCAGCACAGGGGGTGGTTCCACAGCTCCCTGCTGACCTCGGTCGGGACCAGGGGGAAGGCTCCCTACAAGTCTGTTTTAACCCATGGATTTGTTGTGGATGCCGAAGGGAAGAAGATGTCCAAATCCCTTGGAAATGTCATAGCTCCGAAAAAGGTTATTGATAAGTACGGGGCGGAAATATTAAGACTTTGGGTTTCGGCTTCCGATTACAGGGATGATATCCGCATTTCAGATAATATCCTGAAGCAGTTGAGTGATGCTTACAGGAGAATCAGAAATACTTGCAGGTTCATGCTTGGTAATTTATATGACTTTGATCCTGAAAAAGACGCGATTCCTTATCAATCAATGCCGGAAATAGACAGGTTTGCCCTTCATAAGCTTTCCGAATTGACGGAAAAGAGCCTCAGGGCTTATGATACTTTCGAGTTCCATATTGTCTACCACGGCCTATATAATTACTGCACAACCGACCTTTCGGCTTTTTACCTCGATATCCTGAAAGACAGGCTTTATACATCTTCTCCAGGATCGGAGGAGAGAAGAAGCGCCCAGACGGTCATGCACACGATACTCGGTTATGTTGCAAGGATTATGGCGCCCATACTCCCTTTTACATCCGAAGAGATCTGGAAATTTATGCCGGTGACCGGGGAAAAGGAAGAAAGCGTTCATCTTGCCTTGCTCCCTGTCGTTGTTAAAGCATGGAAAGATGAAGAGCTTGCGGAGAGGTGGAAGAAAATTATCGAAGTGCGCCAGGAGGTTACAAAAGCTCTGGAGGAAGCCAGAGTTAAGAAGCTGATAGGTCATTCGCTTGACGCCTCGGTCGCAATTGCCGCCGATAACGAGCTCTTTGCTCTCCTCGACCGGTATTCGGCCGAATTGAAAACCATCTTCATCACTTCCGGCGTCCTTTTGTCGAAAAACGGAAGCCTGCCGGGAGCGGTTGAAAGCAGGGAAGTAAAAGGACTTTATATTTCAGTTGAGCCTGCTCCGGGCAAGAAATGTGAAAGGTGCTGGATATATGACCTTTCAGTCGGGACGACTCCCGAAGAGCCGGGAGCCTGCAAAAGATGCTGTGATGCGCTTGGGAAGATCAGGAAGGCGTGAATAGGGAAAAGCAGGGTTCAAGGATTCGAGGATTCGAGGGTTCAAGTGGCAAAAGCACAGAAAAGCAAGGAGCAAAGGCCCTGAGGCACAAAGGCACATAGTGATCAGTTATAAGATTGAAGTTACTATTAGTCCTCAGCCTAAAAACCTTCAGACTATCAAAACAGAGACAATTATCCATGCTGTTTGAGAATAAATATATAAAACTTTTCCTTATTGCCGGGCCGGTGCTTGTGCTCGACCAGTTAACGAAGTTCATAATATTGAAAACAATGCTTCTTCATGATTCCATTCCGGTTTTGCAGGGTTTTTTCAGTCTTACCCATATTCATAACCCTGGAGGAGCTTTCGGTTTTCTGGCAGGACAGAGTCCTGATGTGAGAAGATTGATCTTCATTTTTGTTTCGTTTGTGGCTTTATGCCTTATCTTCTATTTATACAGCACAACACCGCGAAGCTATTCTTTGCTAGCTACCGGTTTTGCCATGATTTTCGGAGGAGCTGTCGGTAACCTCTTTGACAGGGTGCGTTTAGGAAAAGTAGTTGATTTCCTCGATTTCTATTTGGGAAACCTGCACTGGCCTGCTTTTAATGTTGCAGACAGCGCGATTTCGATAGGGATGGGTATTTTTGTATTCCATCTTCTTTTTAAAAAAATGCCCGGATAACCGGAAGGAGATAAAATGTTTCCCGTTCTTCTTAAAATAGGTCCCTTATCGATATTTACTTACGGATTTTTTATCGCGGTAGGTTTTCTTGTCGGCATATATATTGCCGCAAAGGAAGCCCGGAGGCTTGGGGAAAATCCGGAAATGATAATGGATCTTTGTTTTTATCTTCTCATTGCCGCCATAATCGGTTCCCGCCTCTTCTATGTTGCCACGAATCCGAAGATGTTTCTCGATGATCCTGTTGAGATATTAAAAATATGGAACGGTGGACTTGTCTTTTACGGAGGTTTTATCGCTGCTTTTATCACGGGAATTATATATCTTAAGGCAAAAAATATTCCGTTATGGAAAACTGCTGATATTATGGCTCCTTCTGTTGCGCTTGCGCATTTTTTTGGAAGAATCGGTTGTTTTTTTGCAGGCTGCTGCTACGGAAAATATTGTGACCTTCCCTGGGCTGTTACATTCAACAATCCCGATTCACTCGCCCCGCAAGGATTGCCGCTTCATCCGACTCAGTTGTATTCTGCTTTTAACAATCTAACGATTTTTCTGGTTTTGTTTTTATTACGCAAACGCAAACATTATGACGGCCAATTGTTCTGGATATACGTTTTGATGTACGGGATCACGAGATCATTTATTGAAATCTTCCGGGCCGATTTCAGGGGCGAATTTTACTACGGTATATTCTCTGTTTCCCAGGTTGTCGGTGGAGTAATGGCCGTTGTTTCCCTGATAATGCTTTTCATCCTTCGCAAGCGAGCTTTAGTAAGTTAGAAACTATTTTCTGTGTTTTCCTATCAGAAAATAGTTTCGTTAACGCACTTATCCCGTTTATCGGGATTAAGCAAAGGTAACTATTCAGCCACAGATTCATACAGATGAATGCAGATAGATTTAAGTACAGTAATTATTCAGGAGTCAGAATTTAGAATAAAAAGGAAACCTGCTTCTATTCTGGATTCTGGCTCCTGAATTCTGACTCCTGAGCAGTTGCCAATTATTTTTGAACGGCGACCTGGACCAAAATGCCTGAGATAAATTACAAAGAACTTACAAGTCATATCAAGAGCGCGGAGAAGGAAGGTTTTTCCAAGCTCTATCTTATTCATGGCGAAGAGTTGTTGTGCAAGACTGCATTTGAGGAGCTTTTGAATGCACTGCTTCCGGAGTCTTCATCGGACAGGAATCTCAACTATGATCCGGTTGACGGAACCAACGAAAACATCTTTGATGCCGTGGAACGGGCAAACACCTTTTCTTTCATGTCCGGGAGAAAAGTGGTTGCTTTTCTTGATTCAAAAATATTTTATTCGAAAGAAAACGAAAAGAGCCTTCTTGAAAAAGCAAAAGAGGCCCATGCGCAGAAAGATTTGAAAAAGGCTGCGAGGTATTTTACGGGTCTTATGTCACTGCTTAAACTTTCTTTTGATGATGTTGGTAAAGAGAATCGCGGCAAATCCCTTAAAATAGATTCCGGAGAATCCGATAATAGCTGGATTGATGATATCACAGTTTACTGTATCGGAAAGGGTATCGGGCTGTCCGGAGAGGAAGACAACGCCTCCTTTTTTCAAAAGGCGGTTGAGAAAGGTTTTCCCAAAGGAAACCACCTGATAGTAACGGCGGAGCTTGTAGATAAAAGGCTTACCCTGTATAAGGCCGTTAACAAAAACGGCGTTATAATCGACTGCCAGATCCCTAAGGGTGATTCCAGAAATGACAAGGCAGTCCAGGAGAGTGTTCTTCTGGAAAGAATGAATGCCGTACTTTTAAAGAATGACAAAACGATAGACAAAGCCGCATATCATGCAATGTATGAGATGACGGGATTTGACCTGCGCACTTTTTTAAATAGTCTGGAGAAGCTTATAAGCTTTACGGGGAAAAGGAAGAGAATAACCGTAGAAGATGTCGAATCGGTGTTAAAAAGGACAAGGCTGGATCCCATATATGAGCTGACAAATGCAGTCGCAGACAGAAACGCAGCCAACTCGCTTTTTTTTCTCGATTCCCTTCTTGCTTCTGAAATACATCCTCTTCAGGCGCTTTCCGCTTTAATAAACCAGTTCAGAAAATTAATCTGCGTCAAGGGCTTCACCGGGAGCCGGTATGGAAAGACATGGGAGTCAGGTTCCACATATCCCAGGTTTACTTCTGTTACCGTACCGGCGATTGAAGAGTATGACAATGATCTGCTTAAAGTTATTGAAGAGAGGGATAAATTCCTTTCGGTTAACGACTCCGCTGGAAAATCTGAAGATCAGCAAAAAAAGACTTCAAAGAAGAAAACCAAAACAGCGACAGATCTGTTAATCGCAAAAAACTCTAAAAGCCCTTATCCTGTCTGGCAGTTGTTCAGAAAATCGGATAATTTCAAAAGTGAGGAGCTTATTTCGATCTTTGAATGCCTTAAAGATGCCGATATCGAATTGAAATCATCCGGCCGGACCCCGAAGCTTGTAATTGAGAATGCGATATTGCACATATGCCGAAAAACGTGATTTGTGACGGCTTCGTAAAAAGTCATTCTGCTGTGTTGCGCTTCATCCCCGCCCTGTTGAATTCTCGCTGCGCGAGACGGCAAGGCCGATTGAAGATTCCCCGCCGCAGAGCGGTCGGGGAATCTTCGACCGCAAGGAATGTAATCTGTTTTTAATTTGCTCGCTAACCCCGCCGCAAGCAGCGGGGAATGCGCTTGCTGTTTCGGTTCAACAGGGTGAATCATTGCAGCGTACTTATATGTACGCTTCATTCCTCAAGATTCGCGCGCCTTGCATAATGAGCTTTTTACTTTGCCGTCTGAAGTCAGGTAAATATTATATTATTTTTATCCTTTGTACTCTTCATGACCTTCATGGTAAAATATTAAACTTTTTACGAAGTTGTCAATTAATAGATGAAATGATTATAAGGGGAGGGAAAATATCATGCCGAAAACAAAAATCGTGTGCACAATCGGTCCTTCAAGCGAGTCTCCGGAAGTATTGAAAGAACTTATTTTAAACGGAATGAATGTGGCCCGATTAAACTTTTCCCACGGATCCCATAAAGAACATCTTATAAAAATAAATACCATCAGATCCGTTTCGGAAAAACTCGGCGCGCATGTGGCAATTTTACAGGATCTTTGCGGCCCCAAGATCAGAATCGGCAAAGTGAAAGAACCCGGTGTGCGCCTCAATCCCGGCCAGGCGTATGTTCTTACCAGCAGGCATGTCGTTGGCGACGGGGAGCGTGTCTCCGTTTCATATGAGAATCTGCCCTCCGATGTTAAACCGGGAGACAGGATACTACTCGCAGACGGCATGATGGAGCTTGTTGTAGACAGGACAAGCCGAAACGACATATTCTGCAAGGTTGTCACCGGTGGATTTCTTACTTCCAACAAGGGAATAAACCTTCCGACAGGCACGATAAAAGCCGATGCGATAACCGAAAAAGATCACAAGGATCTTATCTTTGGACTTAAAAACAACGTCGATTATGTTGCTCTTTCATTTGTCCGGAGCTCAAAGGATATCATCGCTCTTAAAAGGATAATAAAGAAGGAGAAGAAAAATACCCCGGTCATAGCAAAGATAGAAAAGCATGAGGCGTTAAAAGATATTGAAGGAATCATGGAAGAGTCTGACGGGATAATGGTTGCAAGGGGCGATCTCGGAGTCGAGATTCCTCTTGAAAATGTTCCGAATATCCAGAAGATGCTTGTCAAAAAAGCCAATAATATGGGCAAGCCTGTCATAATAGCGACGCAGATGCTCCGGTCGATGGTGAGTGCGCCGCGTCCTTCAAGAGCGGAAGCAAACGATGTGGCTAATGCCGTACTGGACGGGGCCGATGCAGTCATGCTTTCCGAAGAGACGGCGAGTGGAGAATATCCTGTCCAGGCGGTTCAGTACATGAGAAGGATTGCGGAGAATGCGGAAGAGAATTTTCCCCATGAAAAATACTTAAGCCTCATGCCTGAAAAAGATGTATCCGAATCGGTTGCCTATGCCTCATGTGTTCTTGCGGATCATCTTGACGTGAAGGCTATTGTCGCCACAACCCGTTCCGGTTCAACCGCGGCTCATATTTCACGGTTCAGACCGAAACCGATTATAATAGCCCTTTCTCCAGAAAAGAGTGCCGTAAGACGCCTTGCCCTTTACTGGGGCTGTTTACCAAGCCTTGTTGTGGAATCAAAGGGAAAGACCGGAACGACAGACAGCTCGGCCATCTCCGCCCTTGCCTCTGGGTATTTGTCGAAAGGGGATCTTGTTGTAATAACATCGGGGTATCCGGAATATGTTGAAGGATCTACCAACATGATGAGGGTTATAAAACTTTAGTAGGCAAAAGGCGAGAGGCATAAGGAATAAAAACAGAATATCGAATATCGGACATCGAATATCGAAAGGCGAAAAGCTTAGTACGATATACGAACTTCGATGTACAGCTTTTAGAACGACGATTAGCGATTAACTATAGGGGTGAAACGATTATGGGATTTATAAGGGATCAGGAGGAGCGTCTGGTTGTAAGCCTATTGACTGCGAAATATCAGAAGAAGAATCTTCCTGTGCCCGATATTTCCGAATTGAAGCACCAGGCTGCAAGAATAGTTGATGAAGCGCACGGTATTGCCCGGAAAAGGGGGAAAAACGTGCTTTCGATCGTAAAGGATATGGCGGAAGAATTGCGCCGTAGTAAAAAATAAAGTAGTCCTCTGGATATTTAAAACGGCATAAGGAGCCGTAACAAAATGGCCAGAAATGTAATGAATATTTTGTAACGGCTCCTAACAAAATGGTCAGAAATGTAATGATTATTTTGTAACGGCTTGTAAGAAATAAACAGAAAGTGTCCATAAGGGAACAAATTATTAAAGCATTTAAGTTTACGGATGGATAATAGAAAGGGTTATCAATGGCAGGCGACGACATATCAAAGCTTAGCATAAAAAAAGCCGGTACTGTTGCGGGTGCTGGGAAAAAAAGAAAATATATTATTGTACTGATAATAATATTCGTATTGATTGCAACAGGGATTCTTTACAAACAGGGCCTTCTAACTCCTGCGCTTGAAGTGAAGGTCTCAAAAGTTGTTAATATTTATCCATCCCAGACATATACGGTTCTTAATGCAAGCGGCTATGTTGTTGCCCAGCGGAAAGCGGCCGTTGCCTCAAAAATCACAGGACGGCTTGTATTTTTGGGTGTTGAGGAGGGGAGCAGGGTCAAAAAAGGCGAAATAGTAGCACGCCTTGAAAATGAAGATGCTGTCGCTGCTAGGAACAGGGCATCAGCCAATGTGAATTCGGCTAAAGCCTCCCTTGAACAGGCAATAGCTGAACTTGACGACGCCCTCCTGAATTTTAACCGGATGGTTCAACTTTCAGAAAAAGGGAGTGTTGCAAAGTCCGAACATGATATAGCGGAGGCAAGGTTGAAAAGGGCAAAAGCCTTGGTATCGGCACAGAGAGCTGCCATCAAGGCGAGCGAAGCCGCTCTGAAGGAGACTGAAGTTGTGGTCGAATATACAAATTTGCGTGCTCCTTTTGACGCAGTGGTGCTTACAAAGAATGCCGATATCGGCGACATTGTGACCCCTCTCGGGGCTGCCGCAAATGCCAAAGCTTCTGTTGTCGATATAGCGGATATGGAGTCCCTTCAGGTTGAGGTCGATGTTTCAGAAAGCAATATTGGTCTTGTGAAAAAGGGCCAGCCGTGCGAGATCCGGCTCGATGCACTGCAGGATTCCCGTTTCAGGGGAGCGGTCCATATGATAGTTCCGACCGCCGACAGAACGAAGGCATCAGTTATGGTAAAAGTCGCTTTTAAAGACAAGGATCCGCGAATTCTGCCGGAAATGAGCGCCAAGGTGGCCTTTCTTTCCAGAGAGGTACTGCCGGAGGAAGAAAAGTCTTTAACGGCAATTCCGGCTGATGCAATAACCGCGATCGATGGGAAGGAGTCTGTTTTTCTGGTGAAAGACGGTCATGCATATAAAACAGAAATTAAAACCGGAAGACGGGTCGGGAACATGGTGGAGATATTAAGCGGAGCAGGGATTAGTGAAATCATGGTTGCAAAGCCCATAAATAAAGTCAAAGACGGGATAAAAGTTAAGGTTCTGGAGGATTAATACAGGAATTGGCTCCTATCGTAGAGATTATAGACCTTACTAAATCATACCGCCGGGGAAATCAGTCCATTATGGTGCTTGAGAATATATCCCTGAATATAGAAGAGGGGGATTTTCTTGCCCTTATGGGGCCTTCCGGCTCGGGCAAAAGCACACTGCTTAACCTTATAGCAGGTCTCGATAAAGCGGACAGCGGAAGCATAAAGGTTGGGGGAATTGATATTTCTCTGCTTTCAGAATCCATGCTTGCAAAATGGAGAGCTGAAAATGTTGGATTTATTTTTCAGTTCTATAATCTTGTTCCGGTATTAACCGCCTTTGAGAATGTCGAATTGCCCTTGATTTTGACGGATCTTTCCAAAAAAGAGCGGAAAGAACACGTCACAACGGCCCTAAAGCTCGTTAACCTTGAAGACAGGATGGATCATTATCCCGGGCAGCTCTCAGGCGGTCAGCAGCAGCGGGTTGCAATCGCAAGAGCTGTTGTTACAGACCCAACAATGATTGTTGCCGACGAGCCGACCGGCGACCTCGACAGGGCATCGGCCGAAGAGGTGCTGCGGCTTATGGAGAGATTGAGCGGGGAGATCGGGAAAACGATTATTATGGTGACTCACGATCCGCGGGCAGCAAAAAAAGCCAACAATATGAAGTATCTTGAAAAGGGTGTTCTTGCCAATGCTCCTGAAGCTTCTTTTTCGGAATGCCTTTAGACATAAGCTCCGTGCCGGCCTGACCATCTGCGGCATATGCGTTGCAATTCTTGCTTTCGGCCTTCTCAGGACAGTCGTAAGTGCTTGGTACGCAGGAGTTGACGCATCGTCTTCAACCCGACTGGTTACTCGTAACGCAATCTCACTCGTCTTTCCTCTTCCCCTTTCATACAAGGAAAAAATACGTGGTGTGGAGGGGGTTAAAATAGTTTCTCTCGGGAACTGGTTCGGGGGAATATATATTGAAGAGAAGAATTTTTTTGCCAATTTTGCGGTTGATTCCAAAACATATCTCGACCTCTATCCTGAATTTGTAATCCCTCCCGACCAGAAACTCTCTTTTCTAAAGGAAAGGAAAGGTTGTGTGGTCGGAAGCAAACTGGCAAAAAGATTCGGATGGAAATTAGGGGATACGATTGTTTTAAGAGGGAGCATATTTCCGGGCAACTGGGAGTTCGTCCTTCGGGCCGTATATAAGGGCAGGAACAAGACAATAGATGAAAGCCAGTTTTTCTTTCACTGGGATTATCTGAACGAGACAATGAAAAAAGTCATGCCCCGGAGGGCTGACCAGGTGGGTTTTTACATGATCGGCACCTCTTCTCCGGATATTGCCGCCTCAACCAGTAAATCGGTGGACGGCCTTTTTAAAAATTCTTTCGCGGAAACCCTGACCGAGACCGAAAAAGCATTCCAGATGAGTTTCATCGCTTTAAGCCAGACTATTCTGACGGTAATACAGCTTGTTTCCCTGGTGGTTATAGTCATCATCCTCGCTGTTGTGGCAAATACGATGGCCATGTCCGTGCGTGAAAGGATGAATGAATACGCGGTATTCAAAACACTTGGTTTCGGGGGTTTTTACCTTTCCATCCTTATACTGGGTGAATCTCTGTTAATAACGGCTATAGGGTGCGCTTTAGGAATTATCACCACATTTCCGGCTGCAGATGCTTTTGCCCGGGCTGTAGGAGACTTTTTCCCCATTTTCAATATAAGTTCACGGACGATTTATCTTGATATGCTTGCCGCCCTTATTGTCGGTGTGGTTGCAGCGGTATTTCCGATCTGGCGGGCCGTATCCGTTCCTATAGCAAGCGGGCTGGGGAGGGTTGGCTGAGGATGGACCTTCTGTTTTTTTACAGCTTTCGAAACCTGCTTGCAAGAAGACTTACCACTTCACTTACTGCGGCCGGAATGGCGCTTGTCGTTTTCGTATTTTCTTCGATAGTGATGCTTGCCGAAGGTCTGCAAAAAACACTTGTAGATACCGGCTCATACGATAATGTTGTTGTAATCCGCCGCTCTTCGGTTTCAGAAGTGCAAAGCGGTGTGGAAAGGATTCAGGCTTCAATTGTTGAGACCAGGCCCGAGGTGGCTATAGGCGCAAATGGGCGTTTGCTCCTTGCAAAGGAGCTTGTTGTACTTATCACTCTTGAAAAGAAGGAGTCGAACAGTCCAGCCAATGTTATAATCAGGGGAATTTCGGAAAATTCGCTGGAGTTGAGGCCCCAGGTGAAGCTTGCGAAGGGACGTCTTCCGAGGCCAGGATCACTGGAAATTCTTGTCGGCCGAAGCATAGCAAAGAGATTTAAGAACGCCGGGCTTGGTGATACTCTTTTCTTTGCCATGCGGAGATGGACGGTTGTGGGTATTTTTGATGCCGGCAATACAGGGTACGGTTCCGAAATCTGGGGGGATGTGGATCAGTTTATGCAAGCATTCAGGAGGCCGGTCTTTTCGTCCGTTCTTTTTAAACTCGGAAAATCTTCCGCTTTTGAGACCTTGAAAAAAAATGTAGAAGGTGATCCAAGGCTTACATTAGAAGCAAAGCGTGAAACAGTATATTACAAAGAGCAATCGGAGATGATGGCCAAGTTCCTGCGGATCCTTGGGCAGTATCTAACTCTGGTTTTTTCAATAGGAGCAATTGTCGGGGCCATGATTACCATGTATGCGGCTGTTGCGAACCGGACTGGTGAAATAGGTACATTGCGGGCCTTGGGATTCAATCGATCAAGCATTCTCGCCGCATTTCTTCTTGAATCTTTGCTTCTTGGTTTTATCGGAGGATTCTCGGGGCTTTTTTTTGCATCTTTTTTGCAGTTTTTTACAGTTTCAACAACAAATTTCCAGACATTTTCCGAACTTGCCTTCAGTTTTAAGATCACGTTTGAAATAATATATAAATCGCTCTTATTCTCACTTGTCATGGGATTTATCGGCGGGATACTGCCCGCATTCAGGGCTTCGAGGATGAATATCGTGGAAGCTCTGCGGGAATCATAAGTTTTTCACCTTATCCCTGCGTTTCTGACTTTTTATCTTTTAATACATTATTTAACACTTTCCCCAATGCATAGCTATCAAAGGGCTTGGGCATCATGCCTTTGAAACCATATTTACGAAAATTTGACATAACCTCATCATCTGAGTAACCGCTGCAAACAACGGCCTTAATTTCGGGATTCATGTTAAGCAGTATCTTTATGACTTCCTGTCCTCCCATACTGCCGGGAATGGTCAGGTCAAGGATGACGGCATCATAGGGTTTTCCTGATTTCATTGCTAACTTGTACATCTCAATCGCTTCATCGCCGTTTTTTGCAAACGCTGATTCATATCCAAGCATATCGAGCATCTCCTTCGCTAATTCCTTCAGCAGTTCATCATCATCCATCATCAGGATACTGCCCCGGCCTGTTAACAGAACTGCATCTTCTTTTACCGGAACCTCTTTATCGGAAGCCGGCAGATAGATATGAAAAGTGGTTCCGGCTCCCGGAATGGAGTTAACAGAGATATATCCGTTGTGTTTTTTGATGATGGAATAGGATGTGGCAAGTCCTAGACCGCTTCCGGCCTGCTTTGTTGTAAAATATGGATCAAATATCTTTAAAAGATGCTTTTCGGCTATGCCCACTCCCTGATCATTTATCGATATACGGATGTATTTTCCCGGTTCGACCGGTATTTCAGTTATATTTTCCGGCATCAGATTCTCTGCCGTAATCCGGATAGTTCCGCCCTCAGGCATCGCCTGGTTTGCATTTATTACAATATTACTGATGACCTGGCTTATCTGTCCCTGGTCCGCCTCAACCGGCCAGAGGTCTTCTGCTATCTGAAGTTCGCATCTGGATTTTGAACCCTGCACGACAAAGAGGGAAGATTCCATAATGAGCTTTTGAATTGAAGCAATCTCTTTTATAGGCATACCGCCTTTGGCAAAGGTCAGCAACTGCCTGGTCAGACCCTGGGCCCTGATTGAGGAGGTTTCTGCCGCGCTTAACAAATAGGATATCTTATCCCCGGGCTTAACCAGCATCTTTGCCATGGAAATATTTCCTGAAATTGAAGTCAGGATGTTATTGAAATCATGGGCTATACCTCCTGCAAGAATCCCCACCGATTCAAGTTTGTCAGCCTTCAAAAGCTCCACTTCCATTCTTTTGCGCTCGGTGATATCAAAGATGTAATGAACGTATAAATCCTCTGAGAGCGGTGCCCATATTCCTTCGTACCATGTTCCCCGGTACTCGACTTCAAGTTTTTGAAACTGGCCGGTTTCCCACAGTTCAGGCCCAAGGCAGAAGGGACAGTGATCGTTTCTCTTAGCACATGTCGAAAAGCATGTTTGGCCTGGAACCGCGCCGATCTCACGGGCGTAATTATTGGAAGCGACTATCTCACGGGTTCCTTTCCTGAGGATCAGGGCGATGCAGCCGGGAATATTGTCAAGCAAGGCAGCTCGCATATGGGATTCATTTATCAGTTTTACTTCCGCATTCTTGCGCTCGGTGATGTCCTGTCCGATAGAGAGCAAACCCGTTATATTGCCAGATTTGTCTTTGAGTGTCTTATCATACCATTCAATAGCTATTTCACGACCATCCTTCGTTACGATTGGATTGACATTGCCATGTGTTTGAATATCAGCAATTGCCTTGAGGAAAAGTTCTCTTGTTCGCTTTTGATCACGCTCCGGTACGAAGGTTGAAAACCAGTCTTTCCCCTGAACTTCCTTGAGTTGGTAGCCTGAAATATTTTCCATGTAAGGATTGATACTAACAATATGCCCTTTTGTATCTGAGACTAACACAATAGTTTGTGCTGTCTGAATCAGGCTTTCAGCAAATTCTTTCTCTCGAAGCAGTTCGTCAGTCCGTTTATCGACGAGTTCTTCCAGATGATCTCTATCAAAACGAAGTTTTACCGACATATCATTGAAAGCCGCAGCGAGATCATTCAGTTCTTTTCCGAAGGGTTGAATAATCTGTTCGCCCAGATGCTCGTCATGCGTTGCAATCTGATATGCTTTTTCCTGGATGACATTAAGGGGCCTCAAAAGGTAACGTCTGTAAAACCAGTATTGAATGGTAAAAAGGCAGAGAAGAACGCTTAGCAGGATGGAGGAAAGCTTCAGGGAATAAATGTTTGCTGCTGCATAAGCTTCCGAAAGGGGTATGCGGAGGGAAACGGCGCTGACCACATCACCTGCCTTGCGGTTAAAGCTCCTTTCCGAACCGTAGTAATCCGTTAATCCTTTCGGTGCATCATTTGGATTGCTGTGGCACCTCAGGCAAGATGCCTCCATGACCTCGCCTTTTCTTAATACGACAAGAAAGGGCTTTCCATCAATTTTACGGACCATGGATGCGGAATCGAGGTTCTTCTCCGTGCCCAATTTTTCAATGAATGCCCGCTCATATTCATCCGCCTCATTCTCGGGACTCCTCGCATTTATAGCGGCATCTTTAAAATAATATCCTGAAGGATTGAATGTTTTAAAATACTTATCAATCTCACGTATTGCATAAGTTGAGGACATCCAGGTATGGTCGAAATAATCCTTCGATCGGAATGGCTTACTCCATTCAAAAATGCTGGGTTTCATAATCTGTGAAAAGTAGGTATGGGTTGCTAAGTTCCTGTCGAGGATGATTCTGGCTTTTGACTGTGCTTCATTTAGTGCCTGCCGGCGCATGCTGTTGTTGACAGATACGACAACAATGACAGTAGCTATT
>Ga0268284_1000587_pt1 | contig 23187 bp, 24 predicted proteins | sample saktaG_14_FD_190137 | JGI IMG/M metagenome (GOLD analysis project Ga0268284, IMG submission 190137) | Saline water microbial communities from Sakinaw Lake, British Columbia, Canada - sak_2013_06_06_40m | ecosystem: Environmental > Aquatic > Non-marine Saline and Alkaline > Saline ...
AAATCAGCACAAACGCCGCTGTCAGCAGAGCGAAGCTGGTCAGCCAGAGGGAGATACCATGGAATTGTTTCCGGCTTTGTTGCCAGAGCGCAGCCATAAACAGCGTGGCCACTAAACTGTTTATAAAAAAGATGATTGCGACGGTTCCAATATCAATCATTTCCACTATCGCCCGTCCATTTCAGGTCTGCGATAGAGGAAAGCTGATGTGTGGCCTATGACCTGTGCTGCCATTGCCATAGCCTCGCCTCCAGGTCCAATAAAATTTCAAGTTAACAATTTTATATTACGTCATTTCTGTGAGGCAGTCTACTAATACACAGACAAGGGGCATGATGCGCGACCTTTACAACCTGCAGTGACCCTTTCCTGTCGCTGGCAACGGCTTACCTCGATGCGCCGCGATGTTCAAGGACGGCGGCGCCGGAAAGGACGCAGTTCCTGCTGGAGAATTTCATAGACGTTATGGCCGGGCGAAAATAGGCTATTTTTATCCTACTTATTTTAATTCCCCGAGCAGCCTGTAGACGTTTTTATAGGTGTCCGAGAAACCGGGGTCAGCTTGTTCGAATTTTAATTTGAGGTAAGCCATCCTTTCAGCGAAGCCTTTTGTGTCATGACTTTTGACCATGTCTGACCAGATCCCGGCTTTAGACAGGAAAACATCCTCGATCTCAGCGACTTTCGGCAGGTTCATCTGCAGGGAGGAGTAAAAATCGGGGTCCTCGGAGACGACGGCCTCGACCAGCGTGAGCAGCAGCCGGTAGCTGGCGCCGCTTACCTCAGCAGCCTCTCTCAGCTTTCCCAGGCTCAGCAAAGTATCGGCCGATACGAGCGCTATGAAATGGGCCAGGCCCAGCACGATGCCCATCAGTTCATCGTGCTCCAATGGGGACATAATAGCCACACTGGCGCCCCTGGCCTCGAGATACCCGCGAAGCTGTGCCGCCAGTGACTCCTCCCCGTCATTTGCAGGTGTTAGCACAAACCTTTGTCCGGCTATTGATTCAGCCCCGGGGCCGAACATGGGGTGTGTGCCCAGCACGCGGCAGCCGCTGAAATATCTATGCATCGTCTCTACCGGGCGCGCCTTGACCGAGGTGATGTCGAATATATATTGCCCCGGCTTTACGTACGGGGCTATCTCGCGGGCTATGTCCTCGAAGCTATTAACAGGTACTGACAGGACGACCGCGTCGGCCTGCTTCACCGCTTCTGCATCGGATGCGGCCTGGCAGCCCAGCTCCCCGGCGGCCTCCTCAATCTTTGCCTGGTCGCGGCCGGCGATGACAACCTGTAGGCCCTCGCCCAGCAGGGCTCGGGCAAACCACCTCCCCATCTTGCCGTATCCGCCTATGATAGCAACCCGGGTAACTTCGACGCTCATATCTGTTTGGCCTTTGGATAGGACCCCAGCACCTTGAGGAAGAGCGAGATATCCTCCAGTTGTGCCAGTGTCTGTTGAACCGCAACATCGCCGCGGTGCCCTTCGAAATCCAGGTAAAAATTGTATTCCCAGGGCTTCTGCCGTGTAGGACGCGACTCTATTTTAGTCAGGTTGATCTTCCTCTTTGCGAAGGCGCCCAGCGCCTGGTACAAAGTGCCGGGTTTGTGTTTTAACAGGAATACGATGGAGGTCTTGTCATCTCCCGAGGGTGGGGCATCCTCCCGGCTGAGTATGAAAAAACGCGTGGTATTGCGCGGGTTATCCTCGATCTCGCGCGCTATGATTTTCATGTCGTATATCTTCGCGGCGCGGGCGCTGGCGATGGCTGCGCCGTCCAGTATCTTCTTTTCCTTGATCATCTTCACGCTGCCCGCCGTATCGTACGCGGGTATTATCTCGCAACCCAGGCGCCGCAGATAGGACTGGCACTGGGCCAATGCCTGCGGATGAGAGTAGATCCTTTTTATGGACGACATCGAAGCGCCCCGGTTAGAGATCAGGCAGTGCGAGACCCTGATCTGCGTCTCCCCGCAGACCATGACGTCGGCGTCCAGCAGCAGATCGTAGGAACGGCTGATGCTTCCCTCCTGCGAGTTCTCGACCGGCACTATGCCGTATGGCAGGCCGCCTTCCTGCACCAGCTTGAACACCTCGTCCAGTGTCTCGCAGGGGCGGGTCAACACGGAATTGCCGAAGAAGTTTAAGGCCGCCTCCTGGCTGTAAGCGCCGTCCTGGCCCTGGAAGGCTACTTCTATGCCTTGAACGCTCCTGGAAGCCGCCATTACCATCTGGTAAAGGCGCTCCACATTTTCCGGGTTGATGTCCTCTTTTACCGCCAGTTGCCTGACGTGTTCAATGACCTTATTCTCACGTGCAGCGTCATGTACCTGCCGGTTTCCCTTTCTCTTGAGCGCTCCTATTTTTCGGGCCGCTCTTTCCCGCTCGGCCAGCAGCTTCACCACGCGGGTATCGATGTCATCGATATCTTTTCTTAAATCTTCCAGGCTCACGAGATTATTCTCCCTGTCAGGCCGGCCCTCTGCGCGAAGTCGCACAGCACCACTGCCATCATCGCTTCTACTACAGGCACGGCCCTCGGCACGATGCAACTGTCGTGCCGGCCCTTTACCGATAAATCGACTCTTTTGCCCGTTTTAATATCAATAGTCTTCTGGCTTTTTCCTATGGAGGCCGTGGGCTTGAATGCCACCCGGGCCACGATGGGCATGCCGTTGCTCAATCCGCCGGATATTCCTCCTGCGTGGTTGGTAAGTGTAACCAGTTTTTTGCTTTTAACGCTGAAAAGATCGTTGTGCCGGGAACCTCTCATGGCTGCCGCGCCGAAGCCGGCGCCGAACTCGACGCCCCTGGCGGCGGGGATAGCGAAAAAAGCTTTGGCCAGCTCTCCCTCAAGCGTATCGAAGACGGGCTCCCCCAGTCCGCCGGGTACGTTGAGTGCCAGCGCTTCCACCGTGCCGCCGATGCTGTCCCCCTCCTTCTGCACGGCTTGAATCATGGTTATCATTTTCCTGGCTGCCTCCGGGTCGGCGCACCTCACCGCGCTTCTGTCGATATTCTTTCTTGTGATATCCGCAGGACGCGGGCTGGCCTTGATGTCCCCGATCTGCAGTGTGTGCGCGATGATCTCGATGCCGTACAGGGAGAGCAGTTTCCTGGCGATGGCGCCTGCCATGACGAAGCCTGCCGTGATGCGGCCGGAGAACCTGCCGCCGCCGCGGAAATCGTTGTATTTCCCGTATTTGAGGAAGGCTGTATAGTCGGCATGACCCGGCCTGGGGATGGAGGTTACCTTTTCATAGGCGCTGGAATCGGCGTCTTTATTCCAGGCCAGCAGGCAGATGGGCGCCCCGGTGGATGTTCCATTCAATATGCCGGAAAGAGCTTCCACCCGGTCTTCTTCCCTGCGCCCCGTGCCTCCGGCGCTGCTCTGCGGTTTGCGGCGGTCTACCTCAGCCTGTATCTCATCCAGACTGATGGGCAGTCCCGCCGGGCATCCGTCTATGACAACTCCCACGCACCTGCCGTGGCTTTCACCGAAGCTGGTTACAATAAATTGGCTACCGAAACTATTGCCCATTTATAACCACCTCCGCTCCCAGGCTTTTTAAGACCGTCCAGAAATCCGGATATGTCTTGGAAACGCATTCAGCGCCGTCTATAACAGTGTTTCCCGCCAGCACGCCCAGTATGCTGAAGGCCATGGCGATCCTGTGGTCTCCCTTGGAATCGATCACGCCGCCCGCCGGCTTAGTCCCCGTGATGTACATGCTGTCCCTTTCCTCCCTGACCGGTATACCCATCCGTTTCAGCCCCTCCTTAACGGCAGCCACCCGGTCGGATTCCTTTAGCCTTGCGCGGCTGATGCCGCTCAATACGCTCTCGCCCTGCGCTGCCGCAGCCAGCGCAGCCACAGTAGGCAGCAGGTCGATGCAGTCGGACAGGTCCGCCTTGATGGCTTTGAGTTGTGACTTTTTTACCCTGACATAGTCATTGCCCGACCGTATACCGGCTCCCATAGCGGCCAGGAAGGCCAAGATCTCCCGGTCCGCCTGGAGGCTGGACTTGCTCAGGTTCGACACGTAAACGTCCCCTGCCACGGCGCCCAGGGAAAGCAGGTAAGACGCCGACGACCAGTCCCCCTCCGCCCTGTAGCTGGCCGGCCTGTATACCTGGGATTTGACCGTGAATTTAGCGTAATCGGACCGGTGCTGTACCCTGACGCCGAATTTTTTCATGCAGTCAAGGGTCATGCGGATGTAGGGTCTCGATTCCACCGGCGGGGTCAATTCAATAGTCATACCCTGGTCTGCCCTGGGCGCAATAAAAAGCAGGGCGGAAACAAGCTGTGAGCTGATATCTCCCGGCAGCTCTGCCGTGCCCCCTTCCAGCCGGCCGCCTTCAACGGTTACCAGTGCACTGCCCCCCTCTGTAGAGCAGTTCACGCCCAGTTGCCGGAGGGCTACTACGAGAGGCGCAATGGGCCTCTTCGACAGAGAAAGCCCGGCTGTCAGCCGGCAGGCGCCCGGGACCAGCGAGCAGATGGCCGTCATAAAGCGCAGGGTGCCGGCCGAGTTGCGGCAAAACAGCTCTGTCTCGGGTTGCCGGAAATTGCCGCCGCTTACCATCCAGGCGCCGTCTTTTTCCGCTATATCGACGCCTATCTTTTGCAGCACATCGCGTCCGGCTTCTGTGTCGTCGGCGTAAAGCGGGCGCTCGATTACGCTCCGGCCGTCGGCCAGCGCAGCGCACATCAGGCCGCGCAACGTGTAGCTCTTGGAGGACGGCGCAGCCGCCCTGCCGCTAATCTTGCTTTGGGAAATTGTGACTATCATTCTTCCTTATCTCCACGAGGATATTTTGCGCCACGCCTTCGATATCAAGCGCCGAAGTATCTACTGTCAGGTCGGCCGCCGCCTTGTATAACGGCTCCCTGTACTTGAGCAGGTCGTCCATGGCTGTGGCCGGATCATAAACCTGCAACAGCGGACGCTTCTCACGGCTGTTCAATACGCGGCGCAGCAGGATGGACGGCTCGGCCGTCAGGTAGATAATAACGGCGTTGCGCCTGAGCGCCTCGATGTTGGCCCCGTCCAGGATCACTCCGCCCCCGCAGGCCATCACCGTATTTTCCCTGCCGCCAGCGTCATTAACGATTGCGCTTTCAATGCGCCGAAAAACGGGTTCACCCTCGCCGCCAAATATCTCGGAGATCGACCTCCCGGCCTTTTCCTCGATTGCTGTGTCCAGGTCGATGAAATCCATCCCGGCGGCAGATGCCAGGGCCCTGCCAACGGCAGATTTGCCTGCTCCCATAAAACCGATCAAAGCGATATTAGTCTTCATAGCTTTTCAACGCCCCGGCCGCCGCCCTGCGCATCAGGTCCAGCGGCGCATTGCGGCCGGTCCATATCTCGAAGGACAGCGCCCCCTGCCATGCCAGCATATCCAGGCCACCGATAGACATGGCGCCGGCTTTCTCAGCATCCCTCATCAGCCTAGTTTTGATAGGATTGTACACAATATCCACCACAGTGTGCCTGCGCCCCAGTAATTCGCGGCTGACGGGGCTCCTATCCACGTCAGGCGCCATTCCGATACTGGTGGCATTGACCACGAGCTCGGCCTTTGCCAGGGACCGGGCAAGGTTGGCGGGATTCATCTCCAGCGCTTCAAATGCGCGGCCTGTGAACGCCGCCATCTCTGCGGCACAGCGAGCCGCCCCGGCAGCGGTCCGGTTTAAAATGGTTATTTCCGCGCCGCGGGAGGCGAGGGCGAAGCAGACAGCCCTGGAGGTGCCCCCTGCGCCAAGCACCGCCACCTGCAGGCCCTGCGCATCGATACCGCGCCCTTCCAGCAGGCGCAGGAAACCGCCCGCGTCGGTGTTGCCGCCAATCAGCCTGCCTGCTTTATTGTGGATGACATTGACGGCGCCGATCCTCTGTGCCAGGGGGTCGATCTCGTCCAGCAGAGGGATTACAGCCACCTTGTGCGGGATGGTGACGTTCATGCCCGTGATATTAAGCGCCCGGATGCCTTCAACAGCCCCGGCCAATCTCGCTGCGCTCACATTGAACGGCAGGTAAACATAGTTCATCCCCAGCGCACGGAACGCGGCGTTGTGCATGGCCGGGGACACGCTGTGTCCCACCGGGTCGCCCATTACGCCGCATATCCCGGTTTTGCCGTCTATCTCAGGTACTGTCTTCACGATATCATCCCGTATATTTTGCGCATGGTCTCGACGCTCATTTGCCCGGGGGCGGAGCCGCTGTCATCGTCCAATGATGCGTAGGTCAGGTAGCCGCCTGCCAGCGGTGAGAGGACGCGGCTGAGCGCCCCGACCGGGCCCATGGCGAACGAGATTATATCGATCCGGGGGAAGAGCCCCGGAAGCTTGAGCGCCGCCAGGTTATCGTAGACGCTGTTAGCCATGGTTACGACTTTGCAGATGTCGGCGCCGGCGGCAAGCTGGCGCTGCACCGTGCCCGATAATTGCTCGAGGGGAGGCGTGCCGTCCCAGTTGTGATATGATACCAGCAACCTGGCCCTGCCCTTTACGCTTTTTGCCATCTCTTCCAGCGCCGGGCAGTCTATTTCAATATCGATAATAGAAGCCCCCAGTTTAACCGCCTGCATCAATCCGTTAATGCGTTCTTCCTCGCTGCCGGTGAACTTGCCGCGGTGCGCACCGTCCCGCATTGTGGCTATCCAGGGCTTGTGCAGGCGCCGTGCCACCTCAGTCCAGCCGCCGCCTACCAGGTCCATACGCAGTTCCAGCATATCTGCCGGTGCCTCTGCCTTTTTAATTGTCTCCGTGTCGTCGCTAATGATCACTGCGCAGATCCTGGGCTTATCCATTATCACTCTCCAGCACCTCTACAGCCAGCGCGAAGCTGACGTCGCTCGAGATAAACACGCGGCCTATCCTTTGCGGCAGGATAAACCTGGCTTTGCCGTCGAGCACTTTTTTGTCGTGGTCTATGGCATGTAATACCCGGGCCATGTCCACCGGGGGCATGCGCACGGGCAGTCCCGCCATGGTCAGCAGGTCTTTTAATCTGGCCAGGTCCCCGGACGGGAAGATGACCAGCCGGTTTGAGACGGCGGAGGCCTTAACCATCCCCACCGCCACAGCCTGGCCGTGACCTATCTTGAAATCGGAGGCAGCCTCTATGGCATGGCCGAAGGTATGGCCGAAGTTCAGGATATTTCTCAGCCCGGTGTCCCGCTCATCCTTTTCCACGATGCGGGCTTTGATGTATGCGCAGCGCTGGACCACCTCTTCCAGCAATTCATCCTCCAGGGCGCGGATACCGGCCATTTTTTTCTCGAGCATGTTGAAAAAAGGCCTGTCGCGGATCATCCCGTACTTGATTACCTCAGCGAGGCCGTTGCTGACCTCGTTTTGCGGCAGACTATTTAGTGTAAAGGTGTCTGCGATAACCAGTTCGGGATGGTGGAAAACGCCGATATTATTTTTCACGGGGCCGTGGTCCACGGCCGTTTTCCCGCCCAGGCTGCTGTCCACCTGCGCCAGCAGCGTGGTGGGCAGGGCTACCAGCGGCAGCCCCCGCATATAAGTGGCAGCCACGAATCCGGACAGGTCGCCTATCACGCCGCCTCCCAGCGCCAGCACAGGAGTGGACCGTTCTGCGCGGGCGTTTTGCAGCCCGGCATACAGCCTGGCAGCGGTATCAAGGGACTTATGCCGTTCACCCTCGGCCACCAGCAGCGTTACTGTTCTAAAGCCCTCTTTTTCCAGCCCCTGCCTGACCATGCCGCCGTAAAGCCTGTCGACGTCCGGGTTGCTGATAATAACAGCCGTCTTGCCAGGGAAGATCTCCCTGGTCCATTTCCCCGCCTGGCAGAGGAGGCCGCCGCCGATGCGTACATCGTAGCTTTTCCTGCCGCCGGTCCTGACCCTTACTGTCCTCAATCTTCAATGCCGCCTTATCAATTCCCTGCCCCCGATAATACCATAGCGTGGATCTCCCGGCAGGCTTTTATTATATCCTGTAATTCGCCCGGTGTAATGGTCTGTCGGCCGTCGACGATGGCCTCCTGCGGGTTGTAGTGCACCTCGATCATCAGCCCGTCGGCGCCGGCGGCCACGGCCGCGCAACTCATGCTGAAGATGAGATCGCGCCGCCCCGTCCCGTGGCTGGGGTCGACGATAACGGGCAGGTATGTTTCTTTCTTGATCACCGGTACGGCGGCAAGGTCGAGCGTGTAGCGCGTGTACTCCTTGCCCTTGCCCACCGGCACAATGCCGCGCTCGCAGAGGATGATGTCTTTATTGCCCTCAGCGGCGATGTATTCGGCGAAGGAGAGGAACTCCTCTATGCCGGCACCGAAATGGCGTTTGAGCAGTATGGGCCTGTTCTTTTTACCTGCCTTGGCCAGCAAGTCCTGGTTGTACATGTTGCGAGAGCCGATCTGCAGGATATCGACATATTCGGCCGCTATATCTACATGGTCCTCGCCCCTGACCTCGGTGACCACCGGCAGACCGAATTCCCTGCCTGCATCGCGCATCCATTTGAGGGCCTGCTCGGCGTCTTTGCGGTCCGTGCCGCCCACTCCCTGGAAGGAATGGACGGAGCTCCTGGGTTTGAAGATGCCGCCCCTCAGTATGTGGGCGCCTGCCTTTTTAATAGCCTCTGCGATCATGAAGAGCTGCTTCTTGTTCTCCACGGCGCAGGGGCCGGCCATGATAACAGGTTCGCCGTTCCCGATATGTATATTGCCGATATCAATGGTCCTGCGCAGGCCGCCGCCGCCGTCGGCCGCGCGGCCGTACTCCCTGCTGATCAGCTTGTAGGGAGTTTCGATCTTGACCACCTCCTTGACGCCGGGCAGTATGGCGAAATTATCGAAAGGCACCTTCCTCTCGTCGCCAACTAGGCCGATAACAGTCCTGAAATCGCCCCTGGATACGTCCGCCCTGAGTCCGTGCACCTTGATCTCTTTTATCACGTTCTTGATCTCCTCTTCCGTGGCGTCGCGTTTCATTATCATCATTGTTTGTTTGCCTCCCTGCTGTTTTTATGTATAAAAAAAGAAGAGCCCTCCGCCTGGAGGGCCCTTCTTGGTATTTCTTTATTTGAGTAATCAAAATTCAGGTATGTTGCATCGTCCCCCAGGCAGTTGGCCGGGCGTAAAGTAATAATAGGCGTAAAACCAGCGGGACACTATGCAGTTAACCATAGACTAAAGATTACTATAAACTCAGGGTGGTGTCAAAAACTACGGCGAAGATTATTTATTTCTTTGATATAATGTGCGGGATTTGACCAAATAGACTGAATTGAATAGAGATGATTAATTTTCTACCGTTACCTCTGGTGCTTTGCGGATCAGCCGTTCTGGTCCTGATATCGGCGTTTATTTTCGTTAATTCAATTGAATACATCGGATACCGCATGCACCTGGGCGGTTCCTTCGTATCGGCAATATTGTCGCCCCTGTTCACATCTTTACCGGAGATGATCGTTTTCCTGGTAGCCGTATTTGCCTACGCAGGTCAGGCAGGTCAGGACATCGGCATAGGGACCATCTTCGGCCAGCCTTTTATGGCCTCCAGCCTGTCCTATGGATTGGTAGGTATCGCGGTCCTTGCGAGCTACCTGTTTAAAAAGAGGGCGTCGCTTAACATGACCGTAGATAAAACCCTGATAATACCATACACATTTATCCTGATCCTGTTTCCTCTGGCGCTGCTGCCGGGATTGATAGATCTCGCCTCAGTAAGAATTGTGTGCGGTTGTGTGTTTATAGGATCATTTATTTTTTATATCTGGCTTATGCATCGCAGGAGGGGGGAGGAGATCATTGAAGAAGCGGAAATGCCGTACTTTGCCAGGCTCTTACCGGAGTCTCCTCGCAACGGAATTATTATGGCAGTGGTGCAGCTCGTGGTGGCGGCGATAGTGCTTTATTTTGGATCCAGGGAGATGGTTCAGTCAGTGGATTTGCTGGCAAAGAGCCTGGGTGTCAGCACGATGGGTCTGGCACTGGTCATAATACCGGCAGCCACCGCCATCCCGGAAACAGCCAGCGCCATAATTTGGAGTTACAGGGGCAAGGACACTTTCAGCATAGGTTCACTGGTGGGTGAAAAGATACTGTATTGCTCGTTCTATCCGGGTTTGGCTTTGTTCGTCACCGCCTGGCGCCTCGATATACACGCTTATATGAGCGTGATAGCTACGACCATCATATCGCTGGTGCTGCTTTTTTTCATTGCCAGACAGAAAATACCGTGGTGGGGCCTGTGTTTCGGGTTCATTTTCTTTATCGCCTATGCTTTTATTGTGTTCACCCTGCACATTTGATCTCCTGACATCTGCAGCGGCAATGTCCGCTGATCCGGCGCCGGCCTTCACTTTTGGCATTATTCCATTAGTATAGCGTACGTCCGAGCATCAACTGCAGCAGGAAGTAGGTTGCAGCAGCGATGATTGCCGCCCCCGGTATGGTCAGACCCCAGGCCCAGACGATGCGCAGGGTCACGCCCCAGTGGACTGCGGTCCAGCGGTTGGCGGAGCCCACGCCGGAGACGGCGCCTGTGATCACGTGTGTGGTGCTGACCGGCACGCCCAGGTGCGTGGCCAGGAAGATGGAGAAGGCGCTGGCGGTCTCGGCACAGAAACCGTCGATAGGCCGCAGGCGGGTGATCCTTTGTCCCATGGTCTTGACGATGCGCCAGCCGCCGGTGAGTGTGCCGATGGCGATGGCAGCATATGAAAGCAGAACGACCCATATCGGCACGCTGAACTCCGTCAGGAATCCTCCGGCTAAAAGCAGGCTGGTGATGATGCCCATGGTCTTCTGCGCATCGTTGCCTCCGTGCCCCAGGCTGTAAAGCGCGGCTGACACGAGCTGCGCTAAGCGTGACCATCTGTTCACCAAGCCCGGCCGCTGGTTGCGCAGTATCCACGACGCCAGCACTTTCAATAGATATCCCAGGACGAGGCCGATGGCAGGCGCCAGGACTATGAAAATCAATGTGCTGTACCATCCCGCGGGAATAATCACGCCGAAGCCGCTTTTAACGATGGCCGCGCCGGCATAGCCGCCGATCAGGGCGTGCGAGGAGCTGCTGGGTAGACCCAGGTACCATGTTATCAGGTTCCAGCTGATGGCTCCGATCAGTGCTGCCAGTATGACCGTTTCGTTGATGGAGTTGACGTCGATCATACCTTTGCCGATGGTCTCAGCCACCGCCGTGCCGAAGATAATGAACGCTGCGAAGTTGAAAAAGGCCGCCCAGAGTACGGCCAGCCTGGGAGACAGGACGCGTGTAGAAACGACGGTGGCGATAGAGTTGGCGGCATCGTGCATGCCGTTGGTGAAGTCAAAGGCCAGGGCAACGAGTATGACGAAGCCGATGAAAATTAAGTTTAAATCCACGCTGGTACCGTTTAACTGACGGATACTTCCGGAGGCTTATTATATATCTTTTGCACTGCTGATGTCCGTGCACCGGATCGGATCGTGATTACATGCCCGCCGTAAAGTTGAACCCTTTTTCCCTGAAGAGCTTGAGGCATAGGTCGGCGGCTTCGGTGCCGTAGAGGATCCCGCGGTTGAGTTCGATCTCTTCCAGGGCGCGGTCGATGCCCAGGGCCGGGCGGTAGGGACGGTAAGAGGCCATGGCCTCCACGACATCGGAAACAGCCAGTATTTTAGCCTCCTGCAGGATGTCTTCTCCAATCAGGCCCTGAGGGTACCCCGAGCCGTCGATCCTTTCATGGTGCTGCCAGGCGATCTGTGCAATGGGCCAGGGGAACTCGATCTCTCTGAGTATGTCGTAACTGCTCTGGGAATGGGTGCGTATCATGGCCATCTCTATCTGGGTCAGTTTGCCCGGCTTGCTGAGTATGTCGGCCGGCACGTAGAACTTGCCGATATCGTGTATCAGGCCTGCCAGGTAAATATACTTTACCTCCTCTATTGAGAGCCCCATATCACCGGCTATGGCGGTGGCCAGCTCCGCCACCCGCTGTTGATGGCCGGTGGTGTAGGGGTCCTTCATCTCCACCATTTTGGCTATGGATTTTATCGACCCGTCCAAAGTCCTGCGCAGCGCCTCATAGCTTTTAGCCAGGTCTTCCTCCGCCTGTTTGCGCTCCGTGATATCCCGCCTGGCGCCCCAGCCGCAAACCAGGAAACCGTTGTCCAGGACACCCGTCAGGTTGTTGGAAAACCACCGGTGTTTTCCCTGCCTGTCCACCGTATGCGACTCTCCATCGGTGAGTGAATAGCCGGAGCGGATGAATGTCCTGAGGAGTTGCCGGTCCAGTGGGTCGTCCATGCTGGTAAACTCGCTCATCCGCGTGCCGGTAAAATCCTGTGCTTTTTCAAAGCCGTACATGCGCGCTATAGCGTCGTTGCATTCCGCCACATAGGCATGTTCCAGCATCCGCCTTATCTGCTCGTCTTCGGGCAGCGACGTTGGCACCGGTGATTCCAGTTCGAGCCGCCAGATACCTTCGGAGCTGTTGGCGATAAAGGAGCGGTAGCGCCGGTCGCTTTCCTGCAGCGCTTTCTCCGCCCTTTTTCGCTCGGTGATGTCCCGGCTGATGCCCCTGAAACCGACCGGCTCACCGCGCTCGTTCCTCAGAAGCAAGACCGAGGACTCTGTATATAAGATGCTGCCGTCCTTGCGCGTTATATGGAAATCGTATCCCCTGTTGGGCTCGCCCGTCCGGTAAATTTCATTGAAGATGCGGAATATCCTGGGGATATCATCTTTGGGAGCCGTGTCCTTGTAGTTAAGCCCGATCAGTTCCTCACCTGTGTAGCCCAGTTCACGGCAAACCACACTGTTGACCATGGTGTAATTGCCGGCCAGGTCGACCTCGAAATAGCCTTCCTGTATCTCGTCGAGGACGTCCCTGTATCTGTTCCGTCCCGTATCCTGGGATTTCATATCATTGGGGCGGTTTTCCATTCAGGTAAATATACGATGATTAAGAAAAAATTACAATTCCGACAATGTAAAGGGGGCGGCCCGATCGGGCCGCCCCCTTCGATGGCCTGGTTGCGTGGCTAAATGAACTTGACTTCCAGCATGTGGGCGGAGCATGAGATACAGGGGTCGTAGGCCCTGACCAGCATCTCCATGGCCAGCGTTATTTCAGCCTGCGGCCTGTCCAGGATCTCGGGCAGCAGCTTATCGAAATCGTGCTGGATGCTGTTGTGGTTCTCGTTGGTGGGGATGATGATGTTGGCGGCGATGAGCTTGCCGGCATCGTCGAAGGTGTAGTCGTGGAAGAGGATGCCTCTAGGGGCCTCCACCGCGCCCACGCCGCGCCCGGCCTTGACTTTAACTTCGGGCTTCTCCTGCTTGATCCCCCTGGTCAGCAGTTTGTCGAGGATGATGATGCTGTTCTCTACGGCGTGCACCGTCTCAACGATCTGCGCCACGCTGATAAAGTAGGGGTTATAGCAGGGTGCCTTGAGACCGAAGGTCTGCGCCACCTTCTTTGCCTTGGGGTGAAGCTTGTCGTGGTTGACGTTGAAACGGGCCAGCGCTCCCACCTGGTATGAGTCGCGCAGGTGTTTGGTGTACTTGGCTGTTGACCATGGTACACAGAACTCGTTGGTCACCTGCATATAATCGTTGATGGGCATGGGCTTGCAGTCGGTGGAGCCGATGGCGCCGCCGATGAAGCTGTATTTATCGGGCCTGTAGAGGCCTATGTACTCGGTCTCACGCGTGAAATCGGGGAACTTGAGCGTCTTGAACAGTTCCACACTGGCGTCGAGGTCTTGCATGTACTCTCCTTCCAGTGTCTGCTTGAGCCACCTGAGCTGCTCGATCTCCGGCCACTTGACGAAGCCTCCGGCTACCATGGAGATGGGATGTGTCTTGCGGCCGCACAACATATCCGCCCAGTTGTTGGCTGTTTTCTTCATGCGCAGTGCCCTTAAAACAACGTCGGTATGTGTGGAGGCCAGGGGAATAACGCTGCCCACGCCCAGAAAGTCCGGGGCCACCAGGAAATAGTAGTGCAGCACGTGGCTGGTGACGGTTTCGGCGTCGAAGAGCAGCTCGCGGATGAGAGAGGCCTGCTCGGTGAGCTTGACGTTAAAGGCAGCCTCTACCGCCTCGATGGATGCTGTAGCATGCGCCACGGCGCAGATGCCGCAGATGCGCGGCGCGATGAAGTTGACGTCGGAATAGCCGAGGCCGCGCAGCATCGATTCAAACATGCGTGGCGACTCCGGGACCTCCCATCTACATTCCTCTATCTTGCCGTCCCTGGCGTTGACTACGATATTGCCGTGGCCTTCCACCCGGCAGACGTGATGGACTTTAAAGTTGACTGTCTTACTCATGCTTTGGCTACCTCCAGGTTTCCATTAAACAGCCTGAACTGAACAAGCATATCATCCACTGTCAGGCCGTATTTTTTCAGTATGTCTTTCTCAGAATTTACGTTGGGGTCATCCACCAGCGAGCGGCAGCCCCAGCATTTTCGACCGGCGGTGACGCAGACTGCATTGCAGCCGCCCCGTGTGATGGGGCCGAGGCAGAACTCGCCGCGCTCGAAGGCGCAGATGTTTTCGGCCAGCTTGCACTCAACGCAGACCGGGTTGTGGCACTGTTCGAACTTCTTGCCGGTCAGCACGCACTTGATCAGCCTGACTATCTCCAGCCGGTTGGGCGGGCAGCCGTGCAGCATGAACTCCACCGGCACTATCTGCGGAGCGCCCTTGGCAGGTATGGTTTTGTAATACCCGGCATCGTCGCCATATACGATTTTACGGTTCTCCTCCTCGCTGAAGCGGTTTTTCAGGGCGTTGACGCCGCCCGTGCAGGCGCAGGCGCCCATGGCCACCAGCACCTTGGCCTTTTCCCTTATCTTCTGCAGGCGCTCAACGTCTCCCGGGGTGGACATGCTGCCCTCGATGAAAGCGATATCGTATTCGTCCGAGCGGTCGGAGCTGGCCTCGCGAAAATTGACGATATCCACCGCGTTGATCAGGTCCACTATCTCCAGGTTGAAGTTGAGTACTTCGAGCTGGCAGCCCTCGCAGCCGGTGAAATCGAAAAATGCTACTCTGGGTTTCATTTATACTGCCTCCTTTAAAGACTTTACCTGTGCATAAGTGAACACGGGCCCTTCCTGGCAGCAGTAAAGCCCGTTTATCTGGCAGTGGCCGCACTTGCCCACACCGCACTTCATCCTGCGCTCCAGGGACATGATTATATGATCGTCCGCCAGCCCTTTCTTGAGGCACTCGGCGATGACGAAACGGTACATGATGGGTGGGCCGACCACGACGGCATATGTGGTGGCCGGGTTGAACGATATCTTGGGGAAGAGCGTGGTTATCACGCCCACGTTGCCCTGCCAGGAGTCATCCGGCACGCGGTCAACCGTCTCCAGGAAGCACATGTCCATGCTCTTATCCCATTCGGCCAGTTGCCCGATGAAGAGTCTCTCCTGCGGGGAGCGGCAGCCGAAAAGCGTGTTGACCTCGCCGAAATCCTTGCGCTTATCCATGACGTAGTTGATCAGGGAGCGCAGCGGGAAGAGCCCGATGCCGCCGGCCACGAAGAGGATATCCTTGCCTTTGAGCGCTTCGATGGGGAAGCCGTTACCGAAAGGACCCCTGATGCCCACTTTGGCGCCTTTTTCCAGTGTGTGCAGCTTGTCGGTCACGCTGCCCGTGGCCCTTACTGCCAGCTCGAACGAGCCTTTGTGTGTGGGGGAGGAGGTAATCGAGATGGGGGCTTCACCCACGCCGAAGATGGATACCATGACGAACTGCCCCGGCCTCTGGCCGAGCTCCTTGCCGTCATCGAATTTGAACTCGAATACTTTCTCCCGGTCGCTCAGCTTCTCCACTCTGATGAGTTCGGCTGTGCGCGGGAGGTGGATGGATTGTTTGGCGGTTAGCTGCATGACCATTACTTTGCCTCCTTGAGCAGGTTGTAAGTTTCAGCCGGGCTGGCTATCTCTGCAAGGCAGGCGATGGCGCAGCGGCCGCAGCCGACACAGCCCAGGTATTTGTATCGCTCCAACAGGTACTTGCCCTTGCGGTACATACGGTGGCGGAAGCGCTGTTCCTTATGCTCGCGGAAATTCTCGCCGCTGGCTACCTTGGCGAACTCCGGCAGCATGCATCCGTCCCAGCGGCGGTAGCGCTCACCTTCTTTGAGGTTGAGCGCCATCTCGTCCTGTACATCGAAGCAGACGCATGTAGGGCAGACCATCACGCAGGAGCCGCAACTGAAGCAGGTGGCGGCTTTGTCCGCGAATATCTTGCTCTCCCAGGTGGCGTCCAGCAGGCCCGGTATATCCTCAGGCTTCATTTTAAGCGACACCTTGTATTTCTTCTCGGCATCTTTGCGCGCCTTGTCGCGTTTCTGCAGGTCGGATGCAGTAGCCTCCCTGGTTTTGGCTTTGCCGATAAGGTTGTGGCCCCTGCTGCTGCCGACCGTGACGAAATAGTCGTCGCCGAGGTCGGTGAGCATCAGGTCGAAGCCCTCATCCGTGACATTGGTGCCCATGCTGGCGGCGAAGGCCTTGGGATTGGGAGACAGGCAGTCAACGCCTATAATAATAGCCTTGTTCCTCTTGAGGAAATAGTTGGGGTCGGGGTCCTTGCCTCCGTACACGGCGTCGAAGAGCAGGAGGCCCCTGATGTCAAAGGGGTGCACGCCTATGATGCACAGCGCCTTTTCGCCCACCACCGGTTCGACCCTGGGCGACTTGCCGACCTCGTACTTCAGCACCGTTTCCGTCTGCGGGAAGAAGTACTTCTTGGGCGGCAGCAGGGACACGTCGTAATCGAGACGTAGCTCACCGCTGCTATTGAGCGGGCCGAAGTTGAACTTGTTGCCCTGCGCTTGGATGCCGATGACCTCACCGGCAGCCTTCGTCTTGATCAAGTCCTCGACGAAGCCTGCCAGGTCCTTCCTGGAAATCACCCGGTTCTGCATACACAACTCCTTAAGGTTATTTTTTGTTTGCTGCGCCGATTGCTATGCAGCATATTTACATATGTTCATATGTAGACACCAGTTAAAGACACTAAACCTTACAGTACTTAAATCAGGTAATCAAATCAACGGGTCAGCCGTCTGACCAGGTTGCCTCCGGCGTCGAGGACGGTTATGTCGAGGGGCATGTTGCCGGGCAGCGTATGGGTTGAGCATGACATGCAGGGATCGTAGGGCCGCCAGGCCATCTCCACCTGGTTGAGCAGGGACTCCGGTATATCCCGGCCGGGCTTGATCAGCTCCTGGGCCGCCTTTTTAACGGACATCAAGATCGCAGCCTGGTTATTGGTTGTCCCCACTATCAGGTTGCATTTTTTGATACAGCCTTTCTCATCGGCAACATAGTGATGGGTGAGCGTCCCGCGGGGCGCCTCCACGATGCCTATGCCTTCAGTCGGTTTGGATGTGGGGATATTCCTGATGTTGGGGCCGGTTATCTCCCTGTCCTGTACCAGCTCCAGCATCCTTTCGCCGGCGTAGAGTATTTCGATCAGGCGCGCCCAGTGGGTAGCCAGTGTATGGTGCACGGGCTTGCCGCCCAGGGTCGAATACATCTTCTCGTACTCTTCCTGCGCCAGCGGCGTGGCCATGCCGTCGGCGGCATTGAGGCGTGAGAGCGGCGTGGCGCGGTAAACCCCGCTGGCCTTGCCGTCCACGAAACCCTTCCAGCCCACTTTCTTGAGGAAGGTGAATTTGGTGTAGCTCCAGGGCTCCACATGCTCGGCAACGTGGTCGAGGTAGTCGTGCGGGGAGTATTTGACGAACTCCTTGCCGGCCGGATCGACGACCCTGACCTTGCCGTCGTAGAAATTGACCTTGTTCTTATCGTCGACCAGCCCCATGTAATAGGTCTGGTGGGTAAAGGCGTCGCTGGTTATCATGTCCACATAGGCCTTATTCTTGAGCACGATGTCCGCGAACACCTTGAGTGAAAGCCGGGCGAAATCGACATCCCTTTTAGCTATCTCCTCGATCTTTGCCCTGTCTTCTTCAGATATCTGCTTACTGACGCCGCCGGGCAGCCCGAAGCAGGGGTGTATCGGGCGACCGCCCACTGCCTGTATGATCCAGTGGTTATCCCTGCGCGTGTTGAGCACCTGTCCCGACAGCTCCCTGCCCACCTTGGCGATCACGCCGAGTATATTGCGCTGGGCGACAGGCGCGTCCGGGCCCATGATGAAATCGGGTGCTCCCAGTATGTAGAAATGCGTCGTGTGATCGGTGACAAAAAAGGCGCTGTAAAGCAATTCGCGGATCTTTTTGGCTGTGCTGGTGGGCTCGATATGGAACATGTCGTCCAGGGTCTTGGTGGCTGCCACGTGGTGCGCTTCGGGGCAGACGCCGCAGATGCGCTGTGTGATCTGGGGCATTTCTTCTACCGGGCGGCCTTCGCAGAATTTCTCGAAGCCGCGGAGCTCCGGTATCTGGAGGTAAACGTTGGCCACGCTGCCGTCGTCTTTAAGGAAGATGGTTATCTTGCCGTGTCCTTCCAACCTGGTGATGGGATCGATGGTGATCTTTCTCATGGGCTGATCCTTGCCCTGTTGATCATGGAGTCGGGCAGGCTGTAGCGGTAGACATATCCCGCCGGGTCCACTATGCCGTCGAGAATCCTGTTGATCTCATCGGGATCATTGGAATCGATGATGGAGGCCCAGGCTGTCAGGATATGGCTGCCCTGGTCTCGCACGCCTTCAACCGGGCCGTAGCAACCTGTGCAGGGCATATTGGCCTTGGGGCAGAGGGCGCCGCAGCCGCCGCGGGTGCCTATGCCGCAGCACAGGATGCCCTGTTCCAGCAGGCATATATCCGGCTCGGGTATGATCTCGTAGGGCCTGTGGAAGGCCTTGATCTTCTTCTCGTTTTTGATGCGGGGGCAGTCGTTACATACGCAGGATGATGGAGGAGCTATGACGGCGCCCCGGGGAGGCAAATTGCCGCTGATAAGCGCTTCCAGCGCCATCCAGGTCGTGCTTTCTTCGGGCGGGCAGCCGGGCACGAAGTAATCTACGTCAACCGTCTGTGCCAGCGTTTTGACCGTGTTATAAAATTCGGGCAATTCCAGTTCACCCTCGGGTACGGTTACCTTTGTTTGAGGTATGACCTTATCGATGTTATCGCTGGATGCCGTATCGATATAGACGGTTTGCAGTATCTGTTTAGCGCTGAAGAAATTGGCCAGGCCCGGTATGCAGCCTTCGCAGGAGCAGGAGCCGTAGGCGATCATAATCCTGGATTTACGGCGGAGCAGCTTAGCCAGGTACTCGTTCTCGGAATTGCGGATAGCCCCGTTGAACAGGCAGGCATCTATGCTTCCGTCCGGCATATTCTCGACATCCGCGTATTTGGCATCGATGGCAACCGGCCAGAACACGATGTCTGCCGCCTCGGCCAGTTTGAGTATCTTGTCGCCGATGGCCAGGGTGGCAATCTCGCATCCGCCGCAGGAGGCGGCCCAGTATAGCGCGACCTTGAGCTTAGGCAACCTGGCTGCTCTCCTTTGTCTTGAACGGGCCCAGCGCCCTGACCTTTTCGGTCATCTCGTTGACAATATGCGAAAACTTGTCGCCCTCGGATGCGGAAACCCAGTCGAGGCGGAACCTGTCCTCCTCCACGCCGAGCTGTATCAGCGTCCGCTTGAGCAACTCCATGCGCCTCAGCGCCTTGTAGTTGCCTTCCGCATAGTGGCAGTCTCCGGGATGGCAGCCGAGGACCAGCACCCCGTCTGCGCCCAGTTCAAAGGCGCGCAGCACGAAAGCGGGCTCGACGCGGCCGCTGCACATGACGCGTATGGCGCGCACGTTGGCGGCGCACTTGATCCTGGAGGTGCCTGCCAGATCGGCCCCGCGGTAGGAGCACCAGTTGCACAGAAATGCGACTATTTTAGGTTCGAAATCTGTCATATCCGTACTTTCAGGTAGTGAAAGTCAATAAACCTGAAATATTAGACTACTTATAAGGGAAAAAGTCAATTTATATTGGCTGTTTAACAGCCCTGTTACATGTCTGTGCTGCGGGGGATGGGCTTCTTTAATCGCTCGCGGTGCTTGAGCGCGGTCTCGTCCATCTCGAACGCCTGCTTGACTATGACATCTAGCCCGTTGCAGCTTTTCTTGATCTGCCGTGTATCCAGTGAGTAAAATACCAGCGGACCTTCGCGGCGGGCCTTGAGCAGTCCCGCATCGTGCAGGATGCCCAGGTTGCGGGAAGCGCGGGTCTGGCTGATGCGCATGGCCTGCTTGATTTCCAGCACGCAGGCCTCCCTTTCCATTAACAAATACATGATCCTCAGCCTCGTTTCATCTCCCAGAGCCCTGAATATTTTCAGTAGATCACGCATTCTCGTCCTCGCATACTTATGCGCACATGAGCATAAGTAGTAAACTTGTATGATATATTACAGTATTAAGAAAAATGTTGTCAATCATCCTGTGCGTAGTCTGTCATTGCGATGTAGGGGCGTACCTTCAGGTGCGCCCGATCCGTGTAGAGAACCAATCTTGTGTGCAACTACGTCAACAGTGTAGGGGCGTACCTTCAGGTGCGCCCGATCATGTGACGATGCAATCTTGGACGCCGCCACATCATTGCGAGCCTTATTTCCCCGTCATTGCGAGGAACGCAGTGACGAAGCAATCTTGCCTTTGACATAAAAAGCCCGGTTGGGTAGAATTTTACGCTGTGCGTGGCAGCGTAGCTCAGTGGTAGAGCAGGGGACTCATAAGCCCTTGGTCACTGGTTCAATCCCAGTCGCTGCCACCATTCCTCTTATTTCTCAGCGAAAAAGAATACAACATCCTTTACTTTTTCCCTAGCCTCCCATGTCTTTACTTGGCTTGGGACTAGTTTACAAGCTCTTGCGAACTCTTTCTTGCGAATGTTTTTCCAATCGGTAACGTGAGGGCTATGCTGATATAGCACCAGATAATCTCCCCTTCTCAAACGTTCCCATATTGACGATATTTCTTCAGACTTCACATGTTCATCCGTTGCTTTCTGGGGAGCTAAGCCGTTATCTGGGTCAAGGAAGACAATCTGACGCTGTGATAATTTCCGAATTCGCTGACAAATAGAGTCTGTATATGCCTCTCGCGCACTATGAATGAATTTGTTCATTACTATATCAATAGTTATTCCTGCCTTTTTACCTAACCGTTTTATATCACTTATGTCCCTGAAATGTGTAATTATCTCTTCGGGTATAGGCACATCTTTCCCATCGAAGTCTAACAGGCCCCAGGAGGAATTTCTGAAGTATGCTACCTGCATGACATGCTTTATGCCAGTTGTGTTGCACAAATGAATAATGCCGCCCCATTTTATTAGATCCCTATTGTCTGCATACCATGTGTTTTTCATATGACACCTCTGCAAAAATGGTATCACATTCCTATTGACCTTCTCCTGTTTCGAGACTATCCTCTCACGCACTCAAACGAGAATAAGGAGAGGTTCAATGTCTACGAAAGTAAAAGTTACAACAATCAAGCAAGCCATTGATAGCTTCCTGCTGTCCTGCAAGGTAGAGGGTAAATCCTACGGTACTATTGAGTGCTATACAGACAAATTGAAAGGCTTTCTATGGTACACAACCAATTATCACTGGCCTGATGATATCAAGGCCATAACTACTGATGACTTACGGCAATTCTTAGCCTATCTAAGGGAGACTCCACATAGGTTCAATAGCACCTGCCCACGAGCCATGAAGCCTATCAACTCAACCACCATTCAGAAGTATTACCGGGCATTATCTGTTCTATTTAACTGGCTGATAAGCGAGGAATTGCTTCAATATAATCCATTAATCAAGATCAAAGTGCCTAAGGCCGAGAAGAAAGTAGTCAAGGCATTGTCCTATGCTGAAGTAAGCCAGATAGTATCCACGTTCGGCAACAAGTTCGAAGATAAGCGTAATAAGGCTATCATACTGGTCTTGGTCGACTGCGGATTAAGACTTGGAGAGCTACTTAACATAAAAATTACTGACGTTAATATGCAGCAACAATTACTCAAAGTCGATGGCAAAACAGGAGAGCGTGTAGTAAGATTCGGATTAACTACAGCCAAGGCACTGCTGAAGTACATGAAGGCAAGACAGGTATTGAACGGACATTGTGATAAGTTATGGATAATCAAGGAAGGTACTGGTTTGAAGGATTCAAGCGTTGAGACACTGTTTATTCATCTGGCAAAGAAGACAGGTATAGCAGTGCATCCACATTTATTGAGACATACATTTGCTACGTTATGGCTTAAGAATGGTGGAGATAGTCTAATGCTGCAAAGGCTACTCGGGCATACTACGTTGATGATGACGAACAGATATTGTCAGGCTGTAGGATGCTATGACGCAGTGGAGGCACACAAGAGGTTCAGTCCGGTGGATGGGTTGAGGCAATAGTTAAGACTTACCCTGCGATTTCCGCTTATCGATACGCGCAATACTTCCAATACGACCGACTTCTTTTATATCGCTGTGAGCTTCAACATGCTCTTCGCCTGAGAGAGGAATAGTCAGATTTTTGTAAGTTGCTGCATACAATTTTGGATTTTCTGTGGCGAAGTCTGATTTTTGAGGTATAGGATGATGATTTCCCGGTTTCCATGTTCCTTTACCCATCTTGTCCTCCTATATTGTTGCCAGACCTGAGTCTTGCTCTAATTATACTGCTATATTTCTCGGAATAAAACGCACTTATTTAAAGTTGCAATCGTAAAATTCTACGATAGTCATTCCCAATATCCGCCACATTGGATTTTTCTAAATTTTAAGATGGGGCTATCGGGCTATTATTATAAAAACGCTAACCATAGTAACCTTGCCTATGCCATTTGAAAGCTTCAAGTTGAGGCCAGTGGATGGATTGAGGTAATCTGCTACTTGAGCCAACCAATGAAATATGCTATTACCCATCCAACTACAAGAAGTGCACCCAGTATGCTCACATACAAGCCAGCTGTAGAAAGCTTCTGGCCCTTCCGCGTGCCCTTCTTCCTAAAAACACAGTAGCGTAAGAACTCTATTGCTCCTAGCATTATGAATACCTCGCCAGCGCCAAATGCGTATTCATGGTCCTCACCCCTTTTTGGTACCAGCCATAATGTTAGTTTTGCGGATCATGAAGCTTTTGCGATTACCAATGCATATTCTGCTGGAGCCATATTACCCAGTGAACCGTGCGGTCGATCTCTATTA
>Ga0268284_1000588_pt1 | contig 23178 bp, 23 predicted proteins | sample saktaG_14_FD_190137 | JGI IMG/M metagenome (GOLD analysis project Ga0268284, IMG submission 190137) | Saline water microbial communities from Sakinaw Lake, British Columbia, Canada - sak_2013_06_06_40m | ecosystem: Environmental > Aquatic > Non-marine Saline and Alkaline > Saline ...
AATGCGGTTTCCAAAGTAGTTGGATAATTATAGCTTCTCCCAATTACATAAATATGTTTTACTGAAGATAATTTTCTAGCTAATTTTTTAATTTTAGAAATAAATAATTTACTCTCTAATAGCTGATTTATTTGCCAGCTTATTTTTTTTAATTCTTTTTCTCCTTTTTTATGCTGACCAAAAATAGAATAGAAAAGCAAAATTATTAAACTTAATTGTGATAAATAACTTTTTGTTGCTAAAACACATTTCTCAGGTCCAGCATTAATCATTAAAACATAATCGCTTATCCTCGTTAATGTAGATCCCATAACATTTACCAAAGACACTATTTTTATTCCTTTTTCTTTGGCTTTTTTTACAGCTTCTATTGTATCAATGGTCTCTCCGCTTTGAGAAACAGCAATTAATAAGGTCTTTTTATCTAATGTTGGTAAGAAATTTTTAAATTCACTAGCAGGGCTAAAATTAGTTTGTTTTCCTATAGATGAAAATAAATATTGACCAGCTAAACAAGAATGCCCAGCAGTTCCGCAAGCTACAAAAAATAAACTAGAACTTTTCTTTATTAAATCTGCTATCAATTTCAATTTCTTACTATCCTGTAAAACAGCTTTTTTTATTGCTTCTGGTATTTCTGTTATTTCCTTTATCATAAAATGAGGATATTTTCCTTTTTCAGCTTCTTCTTTACTCCATTTAATTGTACTAATCTTTTTTCTTAATATCCTTTTAGAAGATAAATTTTTAATCTTATATGTTTGTCCATCAATAATATGCACCATGTCACCATCATCTAAAAATATAACCTTGTTTGTTTCATTTAAAAAAGCTGGGACATCTGAAGCTAGAAAAAGTCCTCCATCTCCTATCCCCATAACCAAAGGGGATCCTTTTCTCGTACCAATAATCTCTCCTGTTTTTTTATCTAAAACGACAATAGCAAACAACCCCTTTAAACGACTAAAAGTTTTTTCACAAGCAACAACAAAACTATTATTTCTCCTGTACTCTTCAATCAAATGCGGAATAACTTCTGTATCAGTCTGAGAAATAAAATGATGACCTTTTTTAATTAATTCTTCTTTCAAATCCTCATAATTTTCAACAATCCCATTATGGACCACGTAAATATTTTTATCACAGGAAAAATGAGGATGAGCATTAGCTTCAGTTACGGCTCCATGACTGGCCCAGCGGTTTTGGCCAATTGCTATAGAAGAACTTGAAAGATTATTTAGTCCTTGAAACTCACCAATCTTTCCAACCTTTTTTAATAAATGGGCTTTCTGATTATTCAAATAAACTATGCCCCAAGAATCATATCCCCTATATTCCAAATACTTTAAACCATTTATAACAATTGAAGTTGCGTTTTCTTTTCCTTTATAAGCAATGATTCCACACATATATTAATATAATTATCTTGGATCTATTTTAAGCCCGTCATTAAAACGACGAGGAATAATATGAATATGAGCACGGTGAGCAATCTTTGAAGCCGCATCGCCTTGATTAATTAAAAAATTATATCCGTCAGCCTTTATTTTTTTTATATGCTTTTCTGCCAGATTACGAGCTAAAATACAAATCTTTTGCCATTCTTGTTCAGGCATTTCTTGAGTATTAGAATAATGATTTTTAGAAAATACAACAAAGTGTCCTTCACTGATAGGATTAATATCAAAAACAGCTAGAAAATTATCATCTTCATAATATTTTTTTGAAGGGATTTCTCCTTTAATAATTTTACAAAAAATACAATCTTCTTTTAACATAATTTTAATTTACTAGATTTATTGGTTTTTTATTTAAATAACTCTGAATATTTTCCATTGCGGTGATAACAATATTTTGAAGCGCTTCTTTTGTATTAAAAGCATTGTGTGAGGTAATAATTACATTGTCCAAATCAATAAAAATATGATTAGCTAAAAGTGTCTTTAATTTTTCTGGAGGAATATTTTCTTCTTCTAGGAGCATCCTCTGTTCTTCTTTTAAATCACCTTCTTCTTCCAAAACATCCAATGCTGCTCCAGCTATTTGACCCTTCTTTAATACCTGATAAAGCGCTTGCGTTTCTATTATTCCACCGCGAGCAGTATTAATAATATAAACTCCTTTCTTTGTTTTTAATAAATTATCTTTATTTAATAAATGATGTGTTTCTTTGTTATAAGGAACATGCAAAGTAATTATATCTGATTGAGATAATAGCTCTTCAAAAGAAACATATTTAAAACCTAATTGCTCAGTCAATTCTTCTTTTGGATATTTATCATAAGCGATTACATTCATTGAAAATCCTTTTGCTATTTTTATTACCTCAGTTCCAATTCGTCCTGTTCCTATTATCCCTATAGTTTTTCCAAATAATTCTTCGCCTCGCAACCCCTCTAAAGAAAAACTCCCTGATTCTCTAATGCGATGATAAGAATTGTAAACTTTTCTTATTAAACATAAGAGTAAAGCAAAAGTATATTCAGCCACAGTATGGCTTCCATAAGCAGGAACATTAGATACTAAAATCTCTTTTTCTTTACAATAATCTAAATCAATATGATCAAAACCTGTAGAACGAGTAGCGATAAATTTTAAATTTTCTAATTGTTTTAATGTTTCTGCTGACAATTGAGAACTAATAAAAGTAGAAATAACTTCATAGTCCTTAAATTTCTTGACATTTTCCAATGTAAGTTTCTCAGAAGAAAAATCTACATTTTCTAAAAATTCAGGATGTTTTTGAAGAATTTCTTTTTCCCAATCAGTTGCTTCTAAAAAAATTATTTTTTTCATAATAATAAATTAAAATCTACTCTTTTGGTAAATAAGGCTCCTGAAACTCTTTTATTTCAGGGATTCTCAAAGAAACTCCATCTTTAGGCATAAGAATTTTATAAACTGAAAAAGGTAAAAAGGCAGAAGCTAAAGCAAAAACTCCTACTCCAAAAAAAAGAATATTAAAACCAAATTCAGTAGCAATAATTCCGCCTAATACTCCTGTGGTCGCAGCCCCAACCCCAATCAAAGTAGCCCTTGTTGACCACTCTAACGCTTCTCGCCCTTTATCAATATGCCTTGTAAAAATAGCAGACCAGCCAGGTACATTCATCGCCATCCCTATAGCATAAATTCCTTGACATAAATAAATATGCAAAGGTAATGAGCTAAAAATGTAGCCAAAAACAGCCAAAGCGGCTAAAACATTACCAATAACTATAAACAATAAATCATCTTTCTCCCCTTTAATCTTATCTAAGTATCTTCCAAAAGGAATTTGTAAAATTGATTTTACGCCCCAATAAATTCCCGTAGCAAATCCAGCTATTTTTGCCGCCTCTATTATATTCCCAGTGGTCATTCGTTGAGCAATAAAAATAGCAAAAATTGGAGTGATAAATCCAAAACCACTCAAAAGGAACACGTCAGAAAAAATTAAAATCTTTATAACTTTGTTTATTGATTTAAACATTATATTATATTACTTTACTTTATTTTCTTCATAAATTTTAATCAGCCTATTATATTTTATCATCCTTTCTTCTTGATTGGGAGCCCCTGCCTTTAATGCCCATGCCCCACTTGCCCAAGCTAAATCCGCGATAAAATCATCATTTGTTTCTGCGCTTCGATGACTTATAACAATCTTCAAATCACGTTTATTAGCTAAATCAATTGTTTCTAAAGTTTCAGAAATTGTTCCTATCTGAGTTGGCTTTATGATTACTCCTGTAATTGCCTTCATCTCTATAGCTTTTTTTACTAATTCTGAATTAGTTGAAGTTAAATCATCACCAATAATTACTACTTTATCTCCTATTTCAGAAGTTAATTTTTGAAAACTTCCCCAATCTTTTTCTTCAAAAGGATCTTCTATAGAAAGAATATCATATTGAGAAACAAGATTTTTATATATTTCACCTAATTCTTCTTTTGAAAAACTTTTATCTTTTTTTAATAAATATGCTTTTTCTTTTTTTGTATAAAAAGAAGATGCTGCTACATCTAATGAAATTTTTATTTTATTCTCTAAATTTAATTCCTTTTTAATCTGTTCAAAGATCTTTAAAGGTTTTTCAAAATCATCTCCATGAATTAACAATCCCCCCTCATCTCCAAATTTGCTTTCTTCACATTCTTTTTTAAAATATTCTTTTAATCCAACAAAAAATATCTGGGTAACTTCTAAAGAAACTTTTGGATTATCAACTTGGGGAACAATCATATATTCCTGAATCTTTGGTCCATAAAGAGCATGTTTGCCTCCATTAATTAAATTAAATAAAAAATATGGTACTTTTTTCTCTTTTGAAACAGATAATTGTTTTTCCAGATATTGCCAAAGCTCTAATTCTTCATTTTTTGCAGCTAATCGACAAAATGCTTGCGATAAAACCAAAATTAAATTCCCGCCAAGATTACTTTTGTTTTCTGTCCCATCCAACCTTAATAAATAATTATCAAACTCTTTTAGGCTAGAAAATTCAGTATCTATAATTTGATCTTTAATGATCTCAAATTTTCTAATAGCTGAATGTGGCTCTAAAATATAAGCCTCACTATCACTCCTGCTTTTCCCATGAGGAACACTAGAACTAACTTCAATGCCACCACTTTTCATTGTAGCCCTTAAAGTTTCTTGCCCTCGTGAATCAGGAATTATTTTAAGAATAATATCATCAATTTTCATTTTATAAATTTTTAATTCTTAATTTTTAAAAAACTTATCTCCTTACTAAAAATTTAATCCCTTTATTGGTCAATATATACTTATATTCTTCTTTACAGTGTCTATTTCTTTTTAAATAATTACTTCTATATAATTTCAATAACTGTTTACTCGCTGTATCATTTCTACAACTTCTTTGTTTGGCTATATAAGAAGGTGCAATTAATGGGGATTTTCTAACTATTTCTAAATAAGACTTGGAAATGTTTCCTTTAATTGAAAATTTATTTAATTTATACCGATTTTCTCTCAAGAAATTCATTCCTTTGTCAGTAATACCCCAAATTTTAGCTTTCGTCTTACTAAAACCTATATCTTCAACATAGCCCATTTTTTTTAAGGACAATATACCTGTAGCATTATTCCCTCCAAAGTGACATCTTGTAATACTTGCTGTCACACCTATCTCATTAGAGATTTCTTTTATCATTTTATTCTTGTTCCTTAAACTTTGGAGTATCAATAATTTTGTAATATTTTTATTTCTTCTTTTCCATTGTCTTCCCTTTCTTTCAATAATTCTTTTTAAAGTCCTCGCTTTATCGCAATGTGAAAAACCAATTAAATTATAATAAAGTTGAAGTCCCCCTGAAAAAATCGAAAAAGAATATTTCGTATATTCTTTTTCTCCTAAATAACTTTTACTTTTTTTAATTTCGCCAATTTTACCAGAAAATTCAGAAAATTTCTTAATCATTAAATTTTTTATTCCTGAAAGCAATCTTTTGTTAGAAGAATAAAATCTAATCCTAGAATCTTCTATATTTGCTTCATCGTCTGCAAAGGCTTTTATACCTTGAGCTATAATTTTTTTTGAAAGTTTATAAATAACTAACGGAATAAATGATTTATGGCTTTCAAAATTAATCTTATAAATATGTTCAAGGATATAGCCTATAACACTGGGAATTTCAACAATTGTTTCCCTTTTTATATAAGGAACTTCTCCAAAAACTTTTAAATCTTCTCCAAATTCATTCAATAATTCTTTCGCGTAGTTTCGATAAAAAGGTTTGCCTGCACCGTATTTTCCACCATATCCATCACCCAATAAATGAAAAAATATTCTAATCATTCTTTCATCTTCTTTTAGAGAAAAATTTGAATTTTTGATAATTAAACTCGTTCCAATTCCTCTATAAGCAATGACCTTCTTTTCCACTTCATTAAGGCTAAAGCCTTGAAATCCTCTTCGGGAAAGAAAATTTGCTAATTTTATTATAGTTGATAATTTTGTAAACCTATCTTTAACTCTAAAAGTTTCTATAATCCCCGTCTTTGTATAACCAACAAATTCTCCTAATCTTTTAAAGCTTCCAAAAGCCTGTCTGGCTATTTCCAAAAATTCTTTCCGAAATTCATCTTCTAAATACACAAAAACTAAATCTGAAGGTAAATTTATTAAATGAAATGATCTCATTTTTGTAATTTTTTCTCTATTTTGCTTGCTAAAAGCATCGTCTTTATAACAGAACCAGGGTTTACTGAAATAGAATCTATGCCGCATTTGATAAGAAACTCTATAAATCCTTCAATGCTTGCAGGCGCTTCACCACAAATACTCACTTTCTTTTTATATTGATGAGCTTTTTTAATAAACTCTTCTATGGTTCTTTTTACTGCATCATCACTTTCATCAAAAGCTTGTGCTAAATATGCATTATCCCGATCAACCCCTAATATGAGTTGAGTTAAATCATTGCTCCCTATTGAATAAGAACTAAAAATTTTACTGAAACGATCTACTAAAATTACATTTGATGGGATTTCACACATTACATAAACTTCCAAACCATCTTTTCCTTTTTGCAAACCCGCTTTTCCCATTAGTTTAAGAACTTTTTTACCTTCTTCAACTGTTCGACAAAAAGGAATCATTACTTTAATATTCTTTAAACCAAAAACATCGCGCACTCGCTTTATCGCTTCACACTCCATTAGAAAAGCTGGTTTAAATTTCTCGTCATAATATCTTGAAGCACCTCTAAATCCAAGCATTGGATTAGCTTCATCTTCTCGCTCAAAAAGTTCTCCTCCAATTAAATTACGATATTCATTTGTTTTAAAATCGGAAAATCTTACAATCACTTCTTTCGGATAAAAAGCAGCAGCTATTTGTGCAATTCCTTCTGCTAATTCTTTTATAAAATATTCTTTCTTATCTTTATGCTCTACAGTCATTTCATCAATTTTCTTGATGATTTCTTTTGATTTAAGACTCTTGTAATGATAAAGGGCTAATGGATGAATTCTAATCTTCTCTGCAATAATAAATTCTTCTCTAGCTAAACCTACTCCATCATTTGGAAGAAATGATGTTGAAAAAGCAATTTCAGGAGCGCCAATATTAATCATAATCTTAGTCTTAACCTTTGGAAATTTTTCAAAATTATATTTTTTAATTTTAAATGGAATTTTTCCATCAAAAATCTTCCCATCAAGACCTTGAGTACAATCCACTGTTACTTCTTGTCCGTTTTTAAGAATTTTTGTAGCATTTTCTGTTCCTACAATACAAGGTACGCCTAATTCTCTAGAAATTATTGCGCTGTGACAGGTCTTGCCACCTTCGTCTGTAATCACAGCTGAAGCCATAGGAAAAACTGAAGTCCAATCAGGATCAGTCATTTTAGTAACTAAAACCTCTCCTTTTTTAAATTCAGAAAGTTTTGAAGCATTTTTTATAATATGAATCTTACCAATCCCTATTTTATTACCAATAGCAATACCATTTAAAATTGGTTTTTTTGCGGTTTTTATCTTATATTCCTCATAAACATTTCCTGCAATTGAATGAACAGTTTCTGGTCTTGATTGAACAATAAACAATTCTCCGGTCTTTCCATCTTTTGCCCATTCTATATCTTGCGGCATCCATTTCTTTTGAATTTTTGAATAGTGTTCTTCGATAATAACTCCCCATTTCGCTAATGTAAGGATTTCATTATCTGAAAGAGAGAATTTTAATTGGTCTTTTTTAGAAACCACAACTTCCTTAAGCCCAGCTTTTTTGTTGTAAATATACTTTTTTGTCTTTCTACCTAAATCTTTTCTGATAATCGCTCTGTAACCTTGTTTAAGAGTTGGCTTAAAAACATAAAATTCGTCAGGGGTAATCAATCCCTTTACTATCATTTCCCCTATTCCAAAAATAGAATTAATTAAAACTACATTAGAAAATCCTGTTTCTGTATCCAAGGTAAACATTACTCCAGAAGACGCTAAATCAGAACGTACCATTTTTTGAACTCCAGTAGAAAGCCCGATATCCATATGTTTAAATCCCTTTTCTTCCCGATACATTATTGCTCTATCTGTAAACAAAGATGCATAACTGTTTTTAACTGCTTTTAGTAATTCTTCTTCCCCTCTTACATTTAAATATGTTTCATGCTGACCTGCAAAACTAGCTGAAGGAAGATCTTCAGCTGTGGCAGAAGAACGAACTGCCACATCTAAATTATTTTGTTTATATATTTTACATAACTTCCTATAATTCTTAACAATATCTTTTTCCAAATCTTCAGGTAAAGGTGTATCTAAAATCAATTTTCTTATTTTCTTTCCTGTTTCTTGAAGACTCTTAATGCTTTTTGGATTAAATTCAGATAAAAGTTCTTGAATTGTTTTTTTAATTTTTCCTTTTTCTAAGAAATAAAAATATGCCTGAGCAGAAATAGCAAAACCATTTGGAATATTTACTCCTTTTTTCGATAAATTTCTATACATCTCGCCTAGCGAGGCATTCTTTCCACCTACAACAGGAACATCTTTAATATTTATTTCTTTAAACCACAAAATATATTTCTTCATAATCGATATAATCTTAAGTTTTTAATTGTTATTTGTTTTATGCTCTTTAATGAATTTCTTTATTGAACGATCATATGTTTTCTCCGCTTCTTTAGAAAAACAACAAGCAGGCAATTCATTATTTTCTAAATGATATTTTATACACTCACAACAAATTCCTTTTCTAGGACAACCTGGATAAGTACAAGGACATGTTTTTAAATTTTCCTCTTTTTGACATTCCATAATTATTGTAATAAAGTTATCCAGAATAGAACTTGACAAGATTCAAATGTTTGCTATACTAGGGATGCTACTGTCTAGAGAGATCAAATAGCTTGCTATCTGGTTTCAAAGGGCAGTAGCATTTTTTTTATCTCTCTTTTAATAGTATCTCTGCCTCTCTTTTGAGGGCAGAGATCTTTTTTTCAGGAACCCCTGTCCTTCTTGAAAAATTTGTTGTATTAATTTTTAACAAATTCTGAACTAACATTAATTTTTCCTCAGAAAATATTTTTAATAAATTACCTGTTAAGGATGGAAGAATAGTAATTGGATAAAATCCTTCTGATTCAATAATGTACTCTAGTCCCCTGGATTCTGGATATTTCCATCCTAACAAATCTATGCCAGTGCATTCAGAATATTTAATGATTTTACTTGTAAATTTAGTATTAGTTACAATAATCGGTCGCGCTTTTAACTTTTCTAATTTGATTTTTTCAAAAAGATCGCCTAATTTTAAATCTAGAAAACGGGCATAATGAGTTAAACCAACTTTTAAATCAACTCTTCCTCCTGGCAAACTATGATATTTACATTCTCCAATTAAAATATATTTTTCTTCTTCAGCTAAAAAATCAACTTCATGGCGAACGCATTGTCCTTTAATATATTGATTAATTTGAACAGAAAAACCTAATTGCTTAAAAATATCAGAAACATATTTTTCAAATGGAAAACCACTAGGACCTAAACGTCTCATTGCTTCTTTCAATCTAAAACGAATTCTGCCTCGAGGATATTCTTTTGATAAAATCTGTTCAACTCGTTGAAAAATTTCTCTTGTTGATATTCCAGGATAAGCCTCTTTTTCAATAATATTAGCGATTTGTTTTGCTAAAATTTTTGAAGCGCCAACACGTTCAGCGCCAATACAAATCTTTTTCCATGAAAATGGTTCTTTTTGTCCTGAATTATTAATAACATATAGTTTCTTCATATTTTTTTATTTTACTTTACTTCCAGGTGATACTTCTCCTTCTGGGACTAATAGAACAGGTCCCCCAGGAGAATCAACTGCTAAAAGCATACCTTGGCTTACATAACCTTTTATTTTTCTGGGCTCTAAATTAGCTACTATAATTATTGTTTTACCTACTAATTCATCTGGAGAATAATCCTGAGCAATACCAGCAACTAATTGTCTTTTTTCTTCACCTAAATCAATATCTAAAAGAAGAAGTTTATCTGCTTCTTCTATTTTTTCTACCTTTAAAATTTTAGCAGAACGCAAATCTAATTGTTGGAATTGATCAAAAGTAATTGTTTCTTTTCCAGAAAATGGTTTTTTATTTTCAACTCTTTTTTGAATCTCCTCTTCGTTCATACCAAAATGATGAGCTATTTCATGCCAAACTGTTCCTTGAACAATTTCTTTTATTTTTTCCTCATCACCACCTGCTGCATTTTCAATATTTTTTTGAAACAAAGTTATTTTATCTGGCGCTGCTCTATTGTAATACTGTCTTTTAATTTGAGGAACGCCTTCATACAAACCTAAAATACAACCACCAGAAGAATAACCTAATTGTTGTTTCTGAAATTCACTTGGTTTATCCTGCACTATAATAGCAACGTTTTTTAATTTATTTAAAAACCTATAAGGAAGTTTTTTCAAAGCCTCACTTATTAAATCTTCAAATTTCTCTTTTCCCATATTTATGCTTTTAATTGTTGAATTATTTCTTCAAAGATATCTGGTGGAATAGGAATAGGATCACCTGGTTTAGTTATTCCCGGATATTTCCATGCGCTAATAACTTTTATTCTATGACCTTGCTTGCTAACAAGTTGATACATTACCCAAATCTCATAAGGATGCTTCTTAGAACCAGCTTTTTGCATTGAAGCTAATGTCTTTGGAGCAATTCCTTCTTCCACCCTTTGTGGGTTTCTTATTACACGCTTTACTCTACTTTCAGAAAGCATATATTGATGCATCTTTACTTCTGAATGCTTAGTCCAAACAAATAAACCTCCTTTATCCTCTTTATGTTTAATAAAAATCATTTTATTTCAAAACCAATTAACCCATCGTCTTTTTCTATACTCTCTTCTATACTCTCAATATTATTCTCAAAATAATCTTTTAAATTATTTATTAAACTTTCCATGCTTTCTTCTAACCCTTCTACCACTAAAGTAACACTTCCATCATTATTATTTTCTACCCAACCAGCTAAATTATATTTTTCAGCTAACATCTTCGCTGCATAACGGAATCCCACGCTTTGTACTTTTCCTTGAAAAATAAATTTCTTTTTCATCCTCCATGTTTAAATATTATAACATCTCCATTCTGCACCTCATACTCTTTACCTTCTAATCGAATCCAGCCATTTTGTCTAGCAGCACTCCAATTACCTGCTTCTATTAATTTCTTCCAATCAATAACTTCAGCTTTAATAAATTTATCAAAAAAATCACTATGAATAACTCCTCCAGCTTGAGGAGCTTTAAGACCCTTCCTTAAAGTCCATGCCCTAGTTTCATCTTCCCCAGTTGTCAAAAAAGTAATTAATCCTAATAAATCATAAGCGAGTTTGATTAATAGATCCAATTCTGATTGTTCAGGAAGGCCAAAGGATACTCTTTCTTCTGCAGAAAAACCAACAGTTTCTAATTCCATTGCCACATCCATAATTAAATATGGCCATTTATTTTTATTAAAAACTTCTAAAATATGTGCTGGAACTTCACTTTCCTGCCCATTTAATAAATATATTTTTGGCTTTAAAGTTAATAATTGATACTTATTAAGAATTTTCTTTTCTTCTTCATCCCATTCTTCTTCATACAGGATAGACCCTCTTTGTAAAAAATCTTGAGCCTTAATTAATACTTTCTTTTCTTCAATCGCCTCTTTTGCTCCTAATTTAATTTCCTTATCTATACCTGAAAGTCTTTTATCTACTGCTTCTAAATCTTTCAAAGTTAACTCCATTTCTAATGTTTCCTTTTCTAAGAGCGGATCTATATTATCTAATGTATTAACTATCTTTTCATTTTTAAAACATCTTAAAACATAAACAATAGCATCTGTTTCTCTAATATTAGCCAAAAATTTATTTCCTAATCCTTCTCCCTGACTTGCTCCTTTAACCAAACCAGCAATATCAACAAATTCTATTGTTGTATAAACCTTTTTTACTGATTTACTTAAATCTGTTAATTTATCTACCCGCTCATCTGGCACAGCAACAACACCGACATTTGGGTCGATGGTACAAAAAGGATAATTTTCTTTATCTACTTGCTTTTTTGTTATTGTTTCAAAAAGAGTAGATTTTCCAACATTAGGCAAGCCAACAATCCCAATTGATAAACTCATAATATCTCTATTTTATATTAAAATGGGGCTGATAACAATATACCAGCCCCTAACCTTAATAAGTTCTACTTTTTTCTAACTCAAGTCTATTTTATTCTATTCTTCTTACCTTATTTCTCAAAACTTTTGGATCGGTTTTGGGAAATTCTTTTTTTAGTTCTTTTTTTAATTTATTTTTTACTAATCAAATCATTTAATAATCTATTAATAATCTATCTTTTATCTCCAATAACAAAGAATTTTCCCTGTTACGGCTATATATTTTAAATGTCAAAGTACAAAAAAATGCTCAATTAAGAACATTCTTACAATATCACGTCTTATTAATAAAGTTAATCAGAAATATGAAGAACAATTCTCCGCATTTTTTGTTATTATATGAGTATAAAAAAATGCCGCCGTTCTTTGAAGCAAGCTTCTCGAAACGACAGCATCCTTAGTATAGCAAACATTTAAATCTTGTCAAGTCAAATTGTGGATAACCTTATATGTAAATAAAAAGACCTGCTATATCAAATACAACAGATCTTTTTAAAAAATTCTACTTATTCAGTAGGTACTTCCATTGGGTCAACAACGTCTTCTACATCCATATCAATAATTACATCATCCATAGGTAAAGTTTCATCAACAACTTCTTCTATAGTTGTTGTTGTAGGAACCTCAACTGGAGTACTAGAATTGCGAGCAATTATAACAATGATAGCTATTACTACTATTGCAATTGCTACTAATACCCATTTATTTTTAAAATTCATAAAAATATATATTTTAAATTTTTTATCGACCTTTTTATTTATTTTCTTCTACATTTAAAGTATAGCTCTATTTCAGAAAAAATCAAGGGTTTTAGAAATTATCAGTGCGCGTGTCTGGATTCGAACCAGAGACCTTACGAATGTGAATCGTACGCTCTAACCAACTGAGCTACACGCGCACTATACCTATTTTATTTCAACAGTAGCACCAGCTTCTTCTAATTTTTTCTTAATTTCTTCTGCTTCAGATACAGAAATATTCTCTTTTAATGCTTTCGGAGCAGCATCTACTAAATCTTTTGATTCTTTCAATCCTAAGCCCATAATTTCTTTTATGGCCTTAATAATCTGAACCTTTGATTGCCCAGCATCTTGAAGAATTACAGAAACTGATTCTTTCTTCTCTCCACCTTCTTCTTCTTCAGCACCACCAGCTGCACCAGCTGAAGCTACTACTTGTGGAGTAGCAGAAACACCAAACTTATCCTCTAAGGCTTTAACTAAATCTGCTAATTCCATAACACTTAATTCTTCAACTGTTTTGATTATTTCCTCTAATTTTTTAGAAACTTTTTCTTCCTTTTTTTCTTCTTTTTTCTCTTCCTTTTTTTCTTCTTTTTTTTCTTCCATGATAATTATATTTTACTAAATTATTAAATGAACTATTTTGTTGCTTTTACTCTCTCCAATACTACAACTAATTTCTGAATATTTCCATTTAAGGTATATAATAATCGTTGCATTGGGGAAGCTATTGAACCAACTAATCGACCTAAAAGTATATCTTTTGACGGAATTTTTGCTAATTTTATTACTTCTGCCGCATCTAAGAATTCTCCTTCTGTTATTCCGCCTAAAATCTGAAATCTATCATTTTTTCTAGAAAAATTCCAAAGCGCTTTAGCTGTATTAATCGGATCTTCAAAAGCGAAATTAACCATTAAAGAGCTCGCTTTATCGTCAATAATTTCATTCATATAACCTTCTTGAGAAAAAATGATTTTAGCTAAGTTCTTTTTTACTACTCTTGCTTTAGCATTACCTTTTTTTAATTCTTGACGTAATCCATTCATTTTAGAAACTTTCAATCCTAAAAAATTAACAAAGTAAATTGCCTTAGCATCTTTAATTTGCTCTAATAACTCTTTGATAATTTGTTGTTTTTTTTCTTTAGAAATCATAAAAAAAATAATTAAAAATCTGTGGTTTTCCACAGACAGAATACAAAACATTAAGTTTATTCCTTACCAGGGCTTATGATTAATTGCTGCCTGATGTCTTGGGAAACTTTGTTTAAGTATATATTATTTAATTTCTTTGTCAAGTTAAGGGGTAAGGCAATGGCAGGATGAATTATTTTATTTCGCTTGTAAAGTTGCATTTTTATCTCCCTTCAGTGTCTTTGAAATTTATCGATAAATCTCTTTGCTTCCTCTGGCATTAAATTATTCAAATAGAGATTTATCAATCGCATTTTATCCAGAACCATTTTCCCCTTCAGCCTTGCCCCACAAAAAAGCTTTTTTAGTTTGACGATAGATAAATCTTCGCCTTTAGCTTTTATCTTTGCAACAGATAAAACATATTCTATCTGTTGCTCATTTTTTGCTTTCAATACATTTTCTAGCATTTCCTTACTTCTAGCAATCTCTTGTCCATACGTAGAAGAGGCGTTTCTTCTTGGTCCTGAAATTGTTCTTGAAATTTTCACAACGAACACCTCCTTTTATTTTTCCTGCCATTACCTTAATGGGTAATTATAGAGTAAAACAAAACTAAGTCAAGCCATTAAATAGAGCCTGGAGTCGGACTTGAACCGACAACCTACTACTTACGAAGTAGTTGCTCTTCCATTGAGCTATCCAGGCTTTATTCATATAAAATACCAAAAATCATAAGAATTGTAAATACGTTTTATTTGTGCTAAAATTCACTGAATTATGAAAATTATAAAGACATATTTAGATTATGCAGCCACTACTCCGGTTGATCCTCGCGTATTAAAAGCGATGCTCCCTTATTTTACAGAAAAATTTGGAAATTCTGTTTCTTTACATACCTTTGGTCAAGAAGCAAAAAAAGCTCTTGAAAAAACCCGTTCAATAATGGCAAAAGCTCTTAATGCAAAAGATAAAAATGAAATAATTTTTACCAGTTCAACAACAGAAAGTAATAATCTTGCCATTAAAGGAATAGCTTTTGCCAATCAAAATAAAGGCAAACATATAATTATTTCATCAATAGAACATAGTTGTGTTCTTAATAGCGCTGAATGGTTAGAAAAACAAGGATTTAAGGTCACAAAGATAAAAGTAGATAAATACGGATTAATAGATCCAAAAGAGATAGAAAAAGCAATAAGAAAAGACACTATTTTAGTATCAATTATTCATGCTAATAATGAAATTGGAACAATTGAACCAATTGAAGAAATAGGAAAAATTTGTGAAAAAAAGAAAGTATATTTTCATACTGACGCAGTTCAAAGTTTTGCAAAAATACCTATTGACGTACAAAAAATGAAAATTGATTTATTAACCGCTTCTTCGCATAAACTCTATGGACCAAAAGGCGCAGCTTTATTATATATTAAAAAAGGAACAAAAATTGAACCATTAATTCATGGTGGAGGTCATGAATTTGGATTAAGATCATCAACAGTTAATATCCCAGCGATTGTAGGATTTGGAAAAGCAGTAGAAATCTGTAAAAAAGAAATGAAAAAAGAATCAAAAAGACAAATTAAATTAAGAGATAAATTAATTAATGGAGTTTTAAAAAAGATCCCTGATTCTTATCTTAATGGCCATCCAAAAAAACGATTATCTAATAATACTAATTTCAGGTTTGATTATATCGAAGGAGAATCAATCATAATGGATCTAAATTCGTATGGTATTGCTGGTTCAACTGGTTCTGCTTGTTCTTCTGAAAAATTAGAGCCTAGCCATGTTCTTTTAGCATGCGGATTGCGCCCAGAACAAGTCCATGGTTCTTTAAGATTAACTATAGGAAGATGGACTAAAAAAGAAGACATTGATTATCTACTTAAAATATTACCAAAAACCATAAAGAAATTAAGAAAATTATCTCCATATGTACAATAAAAAAGTCCTACAACACTTCAAATCTCCTCATAATTTTGGAAAAATGAAAGACCCAGACGGTATTGGTAGGGTCGGAAACTTAATTTGTGGAGATGTAATGTGGTTTTATATAAAAATAGGAAACAATAAAAAAGGAGAAGAAATAATCAAAGATATCAAATTTGAAACCTATGGATGCGTAGCCGCTTTAGCAAGTAGTAGTATAGTCACTGATTTAGCAAAAGGAAAAACTATAAAGCAAGCCCTTAAAATAAACCAGAAAGAAATGATAACATCTTTGGGTGGTTTACCTCCTGTAAAAATTCATTGCTCTATCCTAGCTGTTGATGCTTTATTAGAAGCAATTTATAATTATTTAATAAAAAACAAAAAAATAATTTCTGAAGAATTAGAAAAACATCATAAGAGAATAGAAAGAGAAGAAAAGATAATTGAAGAAAAATATAAAGAATGGACTCAGATTGAAGAAAAAATTCATGATTCCAAAGAATAAGCAGAATAAAAAAATAGTTGTCGGAATGTCTGGTGGGATAGATTCCTCCATGGCTTTAATATTACTCAAAAAACAAGGATGGCATCCAATTGGCGTTTCTTTAAAGTTACCTATTTGGCAAAACAAATTAAATCCCTTAAAAGAAAACCCTTCTTGCACTAAAGAATCTTTAAAAATAGCGAAAGACGTTTGTAAAAAATTAAATGTCCCCTACTATGCAATAGATGTAAAAAAAGATTTCCAAAAAGAAGTTGTTAGCTATTTTATTTCCGAATGGAAAAATTTAAGAACTCCAAATCCTTGTGTTGTTTGTAATCCTAATTTTAAATTCAAGCAATTATTACAATGGGCAAAGAAACATAATATTCAACATATTGCCACTGGCCATTATGCGCGATTACGCTTAAACAATAAAACAAAACAATTTGAGCTTTTAAAAGCCAAAGATAAAAACAAAGATCAATCTTATGATTTATGTTTATTGCCACAAAAATATCTCTCCCATATTATTTTCCCATTAGGTGATTATACAAAAGAAAAAATCTATAAAATAGCACACAAAGAAGGTTTTAAGGTATTAACTAAGAAGAAAGAAAGCCAAGACTTTTGTTATATCGCAGGACAATCACTTTGTCCTTTTCTTAAAGAAAAAATTGGAGAAAAACAGGGCCTAATCCTTGATTTAAAAGGAAATATCTTATCTAATCACCAGGGACTGCATTTTTTTACTTTAGGCCAGCGAAAAGGTATAAAATTATCCAATGGTCCATATTTTGTAGCAGGGTGGGATAAAAAAAGAAACAGCCTTTTTGTTACTAAAAATAAAAAAACTCTTTATAAAAAAGAATTATTTGTTTTTCCATATCATTTTATCTCTGAAAAAAAATTATCAAAACCAATTGATGTACAGGTTAAAACCCGGTATCAACAAAAACTATCTCAAGCCCGTCTAATTCCAGAAAAAAGAAGGTTAAAAATAGTTTTAAAAAAGAAAGTTTTTGCTCCTTGCCCTGGTCAATTTGCCGTATTTTATCAAAAAGATAAATGTTTAGGTGGTGGAAAGATAATTATAAATCCTTTAAGTAATCTTTAATCCTCTCTTCATCTACTTTAAATCGAAATCAGCCATAATTATTTTCTTCCTATCTAATTCGACAACGATATGGATATTTTTCACTTTTAACACGAAATCGGTCAGAATTGGTCTTATTTCTTTTTTGATTAATCGTAAATTTTTTGCTTGAGTTAATCCTAAAGTAACGTGAGGTATAAACTGCGACAGAACGTAAGGGTTGCCATGCAATTTCAACATAGATTTTTGAGTCAAATTATATTTTCTGTGTAATTGCAAATAATCCTCACATATACAATTCTCTTTCAGTGGAGATACCGCTTCAACAATTAATTTATGTAAATTCGAAAGAACGGAAGTATTTTCTATCTTAAGAAAGAATAATCCAAAAGGAAAATAATTTATTGATTTAACTTTAACATCAAAACTTCTTATACCAGAAACAAGATGGTCAATTTTCAATGATATTTCATCTAAGTTCTTTTTTAACACATTTAAATCATAAAAGTTTAAGTGCGGCAACTGCATTTTTGCCTCCGAAAAAAGAATTGAATTTCCATACTTCTCTGAAAGCAGTTTGTTAATTGAAACGCATTCAGCATACAGATTACTTTCCTTTGGAATATCAGTTCCAATTCCAATCCAAACACATCGATTATTATCTGATAAATTAAATTCAAGCATTTTATTTAGTTATTTCTTCCAATCTTTTTGTACATACTCCAATAATTTTTAAATTTTCATTATTTTATCAAAAAGATAAATGCTTAGGTGGTGGAAAAATTATCTGAGCGGGATACGAGAATCGAACTCGTGCCTCAACCTTGGGAAGGTTACATACTACCATTATACGAATCCCGCGATCTTTTTATTTTTTGAATTTTCCTATCAGATTATACCAAATCTGAACAATTTTAGAAAAAAAGGAATTAGAAGACTCTTCAGATAAGGAATTAGAAGAAGTGCTAATTTGAAGTTCGGAATCAGAAGAATCTTTAGGAGGTAAAACCATTATTACTTCCTCCCCTTCTTTTTTTAATCCTAGCATTAAACGCGCTGTTTGCTCAAGTGCTTTTTCTCGTTTTCCCTCTTCCAAAAGTTGTTCAAGTTTTTCCTTTTCTTTTGTTAGGCTACTTTTTGTTTGTTCTAAACTTTCTGATTCATCAGTTAATAATCGATACATTTGCAAATCCCCCTTTATTCTTAAAGAAAAAAAGAAAATAAGAGCTAAACAAACTGTGATTAATAAGAATTTTTTCATATTTTAATTTGATTTAGAAAAGATTTTAAGGAAAACTTCTGGTGGGACTTGAAGATTAGCTTGATCTAATAATCTTTTCTTCCCTTTTTGTTGTCTTTTCAAAACTTTCATCTTTCTTGTTATATCACCTCCATAAAGACCAGCCGTAACATCTTTTTTTAATGCTGATAAAGTTTCTCTGGCAATAATTCTTCCAAATGCTTTCACCTGAATAGAAACCGGGTAATTTTGATGAGGTAAAATTTCTTTAAGCTTTAAAGCCAAACTTCTGGCTTCTCTTTCTGCTTTTTTTTCAAAAATTATTCTGGACAAACCTTCAAAGGTCTTCCCTGCCAAAATTACCTCTAGTTTTTCTAATTGCGTCTTTTTATATCCGGATATTTCATAATTTAAAGAAGCGTAACCAGAAGAAATAGATTTTAAATTATCATAAAAATCTTTAATTACTTCTTCTAAAGGAACCTGACAAGTAATAATTAATTTATCAGAAAAACTAAGCGTGTGAACATCTTCACCTCGTGAAGTATTTATAAGTTTTAAAATTGCTGATAAATATTCTGTAGGTGTAATAATTTCCATTTTTACCCAAGGTTCTTCACAAGAAAGAATTTGATCTGAACGTGACCATTCACTAGGATTAGTAATAATCTTAGCTGTTTTATTGTCTTTTAATAAAACTTTATACGGTACAGTTGGATGAGTAACAATTAGATTTAATCCATATTCACCTTTTAAACGTTCTTGAGTGATTTTTAAATGCAACATTCCTAAAAATCCTAAACGATAACCTCGTCCTAATACTTCTGAATTTTCAGGAGTGAAATAAAGAGCAGAATCATTTAATTTTAATTGGGATAAAGAATAACGAAAATTTTCAAAATCCTGTTCGCCTTTTTTCTTAATAAGTGAAACAGACCCACCTTTAGCTAAATAAAAACCAGCAAACACCATTGGTTTTGGATCTTCATATCCAGGCAAAACCTCAATTAGTAATTTTTTAGCTATTGTATCTCCTACTCTTACTAAACCTGGATCTTTTAAACCAGTAGCTACCCATCCTATTTCTCCGGATTTTAAATTTTCTTTTGATTTTAATTCTGGACTAAAGTAGCCTAAATCTAAAACATCACTTTTTGTTTTACTAGCAGTAAAAATAATTTTTTCTCCTTTTTTAATTTCCCCTTCTACAACGCGAATATAAGCTATTACTCCTTTATAATCATCATAATGAGAATCAAAAATCAAAGCGCGAAAAGGTAATTCTTTATTAATAATTGGATGAGAAACTTCTAAAATAACTTTTTTTAGCAATAAATCCACATTCTCACCAGTTTTAGCTGAAATAAGAACAATATCATCAATGGTCGTATCTAGTAAATCAGCTAATTCTTTTTTCTTGTTTTCTAAATCATGAATATCTAAATCAATTTTATTAATAGCACCGATAATTTTCAAATTTTGCTTTTTAGCTAATTGAAGATTAGAAAGTGTCTGCGCTTGAATTCCCTGCATACCATCAACTAATAATATAGCCCCTTCTACAGCAGCTAAAGCACGAGAAACCTCATAAGTAAAATCCACATGGCCAGGAGTATCAATAAGATTTAGAATAAAATCATCATAATTCATCTGAACAGGGTGCATCTTAATAGTAATTCCATGTTCTTTTTCTAAATTCATTCCATCCAAATATTGCGGCGTTAATTTATTCTGAGAAACAGTATTTGTTATTTCTAAAAATCTATCGGCCAAAGTAGACTTACCATGGTCTATATGCGCAATTATAACAAAATTTCTAATATTTTTATCTTTTTCTTCCATATATTTTTTGAACAATAATCCTTTTTAATTCGTCAATTTCTTTAATTTTAAACCAATTACAAAAAGTTACAAACACAACAAAAGAAATAATGAAAGCAATAAAAGCGCATAGAGCTAAATTAACTACTTTATCTATAGGAAAAATTCCTTTTAATAACATTAAAGATAAATAAGCTACTGATCCGCTTAATAAAGAAGCAACCGTTATTTTTCCTAAAGAATGATAAAACTTTTTTAATAAAGAAATAGGAACATCTGTCTTTAATAAAAAGAAAAGAATAAGAAAATAAAAAAGATAGGTAACAGCCACTGCAACAGTTAAACCAATTACCCCAAAAGATAATCCTAATTTATAACACAAAAAGAAACCTGTGGAATAAGAAATTACACTAGCAATAAACGGCCTTAAAGCATCCCCTTTTGCAAAAAATACTCTTAAAAGAAAAATATTTACGCCTTGAAAAATCATTCCAAAAGAAAGAATAGAAAAAACCTGTATCGTATTTACTGTAGAAGCCCAATCAAATTTTCCATAACCATATAAAAATCGAATAATAGGCTCGCGGAAAACGAAAAACCAAACAGCTATTGGAATGAGAAAAAAGAATATTTGTAAAAGAGTATCAATAGAAGTTTTAACAAAATCTTCATGTTTTTTCTCAGCATTTAATTTTGACAAACTAGGAAAAGCGGCAATAGCAAAAGACAAGGCAAAAACAGTTTGAGGAAAATTCTGAATTTCATTAGCAAGATTAAATACAGCAATACTTCCCTCTTTTAGCATACTAGCAATAGCAGTAATGCCCAAAAGAAAAACCTGATAAACAATAATTCCCAAAGAACGAGGAACCATCATTAAAATTCCTTTCTTTAGACCTTCTTTTAACTCTGTAAACATAGAAAGCTTAAAAGCAAATTTATAACCTGTTCCAATAAGAGCTGGAATTTGGACTAAAATATGAAGCACAGCTCCTAAAACCACCCCCCAAGCTAATCCTTTTAAGCCCATTGATGGAACAAAGAAAAGAATACCGATTATTATTCCTAAATTATAAAATAAAGGCGCCAAAGCACTGACTAAAAATAATTTAAATATTTTTAAAACACTGGCAACAACAGATGAGATGCCCATTAAAATAGGTTGAATCATCATAATTCTTGTCAAAATAACAGCTATTTCTAATTGCTCAGGACTAAAACCTACTAAAAGACGAGATAAAAGAGGTTCTGTAAATATTGCCACTAATAAGGCTAATGATCCAACAAAAGAACCAATAATTAAAATAATAGCATTAGAAAATTGCCATGCTTCTTTCTTATCTTTTGCCCAATATTGACTAAAAATAGGAATAAAGGCAGCTGAAATAGCTCCCATAATAAAAATATTATAGATCATATCAGGTAGGCGAAAAGAAGCATAATAAATATCTAAATTTCCAGAAGCGCCAAAGCGGCTAGTTAAAAGCGCGTTTCTTAAAAAACCTAAAAAGCCACCGAACAACATTATGCCACCTGTTAACATTGCGGCGCCAAAGATCGTTTCGGATTTGTGATTTAATATTTTTTTAAAACTAACCATTATAAATTTAATTAATATTCTCTCTTAAAATTAAGCATCATATCACTTTCTAATGGAATTAATTCATTAAAAGGAAAAAGCGTAGGAATTATCTTTACGTCATCAGGCATTACAAGTTGATAAGAAAATTTTACATTCTGCCCACTTTGTTTCTGGACTTTTAATCCCCAAGATGAAAAATGAGCCCAATCATTAGATAATTTATAAACTAACTTAAAAGGTTTAGCTGATAATTTTGTCCATGTAGCAACTACCGTCTTTCCTCCTTCTTCATAAATTTCAATTCCAAGATTCTCATTTCTTGTCTTTGTTTTTGCTATTAAAGATAAATCCTCATCTTCTTTATATCCTAATTTTTTATAATACGATAAAGTATTTTCATTCTTTTTCAAATAACAATTTTCCGCCCCCTTTACCGTTATCCCTTTAGGAAGATAAATCTTTAGATAAGTTTCCTGTAACCTATCTGTAGAATCATAAGAAGGAACGTTAATTGTTAAGGTGTTTATTATTTGTCCATCAGAAATAAATTCTGTTTTTAATTTTATTTCTTTATTTCTTGTATCTTCAGAAAAATTCTGATTAAAAAGATTAAAAACAACTGCTAAGTAGTTACCCTGACTTTCTTCTATTCTTCCTGTCCAATTTAAAGAATCAAAAAAATATTCTAGCTTATCATCGATAACATAAAGTTGAATTTCCTTTTTTATAAAAGCATCTGTTAAAACATCAGGAATTTTAGAAAGAATCTCTGGAGAAGCTTTTCTTAATTTTGTTTGTAACGCTTTTAAAAATACTGAAAAAAGTTCTTGCTCTTCGCGCATAGGAGCAGGTTTAGCTCCTTCTTGAATTTGATTTTTAAAAAAAGAATAACAATTGTTATGATCAATAATTAGGTCATAATCATTAATTGTTATTGGACCAATGACCTCTAATATATCACTTATTATAGG
>Ga0268284_1000590_pt1 | contig 23087 bp, 26 predicted proteins | sample saktaG_14_FD_190137 | JGI IMG/M metagenome (GOLD analysis project Ga0268284, IMG submission 190137) | Saline water microbial communities from Sakinaw Lake, British Columbia, Canada - sak_2013_06_06_40m | ecosystem: Environmental > Aquatic > Non-marine Saline and Alkaline > Saline ...
CTCGAAGCATGGAGTGAGGCTACGTCGCAACGAATGCCTCACACTAATCCTTCCGCCAGCGCTTGAGGGCAAGGGCTGGTTGACGCCGAGTTCGAGGAAGTTGACAAGAAAAAGAAATGATTGTTCGCTCGAAGCATGGAGTGAGGCTACGTCGCAACGAATGCCTCACACTAATCCTTCCGCCAGCGCTTGAGGGCAAGGGCTGGTTGACGCCGAGTTCGAGGAAGTTGACAAGAAAAAGAAATGATTGTTCGTTAGAGGGCAAAGGCTGATTCCGTAAGATTTAAAACTAGACCGCGAAACTGATAGCACATGACAGAGAAGGACTATTATAAGGTGCTTGGCGTCGAGAAGGGCGCGAGCAAGGAAGAGATAAAGAAGGCTTATAAGAAGCTGGCGAAAGAATATCATCCAGACCTTAACAAGAGCCCTGATGCTTCTGATAAGTTCAAGGAACTAAACCAGGCAGCCTCGGTGCTTGGCGACGATACAAAGAGGAAGCAGTACGATCAGTACGGAGCAGATGCTTTCAAGTACGCGGGCGGTGGCGGAGCAGGTAATGACTTCTCAGGCTTTGATTTCTCTGATTATGGATTTGACAGGTTTGACTTTGACAACATATTCGACACTTTCTTCTCAGGAGGATTCGGAGGCAGGACAAGAGGAGCCAGCCATGCAAGGCACAGCCGAGGAAGAGACCTGGGATATGAATTGACAATCACCCTGCAGGAAGCAGACTCTGGCCTTAAGAAAAAGATAAAAGTCACAAAGAATGATGAATGCAAAGAATGCGGCGGAAAAGGCGGCTATGACGAAGAGAGTTGCGAGGCTTGCAAAGGATCAGGGGCAGTCCGCCAGACGCAGAGGACTCCGTTCGGGCTTTTCCAGACCACCACGACTTGCAGGACTTGCAGCGGGACAGGGATGACTTTCAAGAAGAGCTGCGAAGCATGCGAAGGAACAGGAAGAGTGCGCGATTCGAAGACATTGGAAGTAAGCATTCCCCCGGGCATAATGGACGGAGCAAGGCTTCGTGTGAACGGAGAAGGAGAGGCAGGCTACCGTGGAGGAAGCCCGGGAGACCTATATATAATAGTCCATGTTGAGCCGCATGATGATTTTGAGAGAGAAGACGATGATATCATACTGGAAATTGAAATCAGCATGTCAAAGGCAGCCCTCGGAGCAAAGGTGAAGGTGCCGACCCTCAGAGGAGAGATGACACTCAAGATACCAGCAGGAACCCAGCCAGGAACTGTTCTTCGCATGAAAGGAGAAGGAGTAAGGCATATGCATGGCTTTGGCCACGGAGACCAGCTAGTGAAAGTAACCGTGATTATCCCGGAGAAGCTTTCTAGAAAGCAGGAGAAGCTCTTGAAAGAGCTTGATGAAGAAGATTAGTTCTTTTTTTCTTTCATCGACCGCGCCTGGTCGCGATTCCCATCCTATTCTGGCGCGCTTGATGACAAGTCGTTCTTAAAAAGCCACAACTATGTTTTTGTCTCCACTCTAGAATAGAAATATTTATATATGCTTGCCCTCTTTCAGGGAGTAAAGAAAAATAATCTTATTCGTGAGGGGGTAAAATGAAAATAAACAGTATATTAGCAATATTGGTTCTTAGCGCATTGGCACTCGCAGGATGCGAGCTCTCAATGCAGGACAACAACGCGACGCAGGAGATTCCTCCTGTGAGCATCAACGTGACAATGCCAGAGCCCGGAGAGACGACCGAGGAGAGCGCGCTCCCAACTGACGGCGTAGTAATAGAATACGTCGAAGGAGACTTGGTATATCTTAAGCCAGAGGCAGTGGACCCTGACAAGGATGTCATAACCTACTACTTCACAAGCCCGTTGAATGAGAACGGCAAATGGCAGACCAAGGAAGGGGATGCAGGAAAATACCTGGTCACAGTCACCGCTTCAGATGGAAAAGCAGAGACCAAGCAGGACGTCATAATAATAATCCACAAGGCCAACAAGGCACCAGTCATCGAGTGCCAGCCGGAGATCATAGTGAAAGAAGGCGATATGCTCAACATCAACTGTAACATCTACGACCCAGAGGGCGACAGCGTGGTAGTCGAGTACTCAGGATTCATGAAGACCTCAAGCTACCAGACAACATTCGCCGACGCAGGCGAGTATACTGTCCAGGTCAAGGCAAGGGACAAGAACAGGGAAGCATCCCAGACTGTGAAGATAAAGATCGAGGACGTCAACAGGGCGCCAGAGATCAAGAACGTAGCAGATGTCGTGAAAGCCATGGAAGAGGACATAATAACCCTCGTCCCAGAAACAACCGACCCTGACGGAAACAAGGTCACACTGACCTACTCAGAGCCATTTGACAGCAAAGGAGTATGGAAGACCATGATCGGAGATGCAGGAAGCTACAAGGCAAGCATTGTTGCCAGCGACGGAAAAGCCACCACGAAAAAAGAATTCCTCGTGGAGATAGGGATGAAGAACACAGCGCCGGTCCTAAAGAAGATAAACGACATAACAGTGTATGAAGGAGAGACCATAAAGATTCCAGCAGAAGCGACTGACAGGGAAAACGACAAGGTCGAAATAACAGTCAAAGGATGGTTGAACACCTTAGAGTACACTACAACCTACGACGACGCAGGAGAATACACAGTGACAGTGGCTGCAAGCGACGGAGAATACGAAGCAAAGCAGACATTCAAAGTCACAGTGCTAGACAGGAACAGAGCACCAGTATTCAAGATACCGGCGTAAGGACTGAAGAAAAATCTTTAATTAAATTTTTTTATTCAAATTATTTTATTTTTCTTTTAAATATCTTCAAAGAGGAACAATATGGGTTTAAACTTAGAAAAGACAGTTGCGGGAGAATACATAGAATTCACAGGGCCAGATTTCAACGAAAACGGATACTCTAATGCAAGATACAGAAGAAGCACCTGCTCTGTGAAGGTAGAAGATGTAGAATTCCCTGCAAGAGTCGAAGTTCTGAATATGCATGGAAAATGGCAACAACATCCTATTGTTTTCATACATTACGGAACCTATGACGCGCATAAAAAAGGAAGAAGAAGCTTGGTGATGATCCTAGCAAATGGAAAATACTCTATAAAAGCATACAATCCTCAGTCAAGTGACCGAGATATCTATGCAAAAGCAGAAAAGTTAGGATTGACGAGAGGGAACCGAACTTCTGTTAGATCAATAGTAAGAGAAGAAGAATAGTTCTAAGAACAAGAAACTCTACTCATTCTGCGCGCTCGGCTCTGATTTTGGAAAGGTTGATTTTCCAGGCTGGAAGAGCTTGTCTTGGGAGCAAGGCTTTTCTGCGTTGCCTGATGGCTCTTTCGCAGCCGGAATACCTCCTAAAAAGCCGTGATTTCTGTTCTTTCTGAAAGGGCTTGAAAGCTCCGAATTCTGCGTTTTCCGGAGTTTTTCCGTCACTTTCCGGAACCTTTATAAATAACATACACCACTCCAGTAACTACTTAATAGTAAAAATGACTATTGAGTGGTAGTTACTATAAAAGAGTGAGGTTTTTCCGACGATGGAAGAAAAAAGTATAACTGGTTTCATGCAAGACGAAGCAATGGAAAAGCAGCTGATGGCAAACGAGAAAGGCAGAGAAGAGATAGATGTGCTCTTTTCCCAGATGAGCAACATACAGCTCGACAGCATAAAAGAAGCCATGGCTGAGATAAATGAGATGATTATAGAGCGTGAGAAGCTAAGGGTAGAAATCTCATTTGACCTTGAGAAGGTCGGACTCAAATTCACAAATTTCCTAACAGAGAAGAAAGAGACGCTCTCGCCAGAGCAGGCGATAGAGATCCAGAGAAAGATAATCGATCTGGAAGAGGACAAGGCAAGAGAGAAGCTAAATGCATGGAAAGACATAGCACTGCTGAGAAAAGAGCTTAGGGAATACAAGTTCACCCTGAAAGAGAAAAAGGACGGGATGGACATGCTCCAGAGCACCATGAACATTTGAGGAAAAAAGGATTCTACTATGATGCACACAATATCGCCCGACGAGATGAGCAAGAAGCTAAAGCCCATACTCGGAGATAAGATAGACAAGATCTACCTGAACTACCTTTTCACCGATGACTTGGATAAGAAGAAGCAGATAGCCCAGTTCATACAGGCGCTCTACGCAAAATTCGTCAACCACGACATGCTCAAGAGCCAGATATTCTTAGAGCCGCCAAAGAAAGAGCAGGTCGCAGGGGATTATCCTGTAGGCACGGTCTGCTATGCCAACACAGACCTCCACACATTCAACCTTAGGGAGCATGACCTTCAGAGGCATATCTGCATCACAGGTATGAGCGGTTCAGGGAAAACAACCCTTGCATACCAGCTCCTGAAGAACCTCGTCGACAAGAACAAGCCATTCCTAGTCATGGACTGGAAGAAGAGCTTCAGGCCGCTGATGCTCATAGCAGATGATGTATTGCTTTTCACAATAGGCAATAGCACCATAAGCAACGGCTTCAGGATCAACATCAACCGTCCTCCGAAGGGCGTTCCTCCAAAGGAGTGGATAAGCATTCTCACAGATGTCATCGTGGAGAGCTTTAGCGCCAGCCACGGAACGGCGACAATCCTATCTGACACTCTGGACCGAGCCTATCATGACTTCAAAGTATATGAAGGATCGGAGAACTACCCTACCTGGTACCAGATAATGGACAGGCTTTCAGACATGGAAGGAGACAGGACCAGGAGCAAGAGAGAGACTGAGTGGATATCAAGCGCGATAAGGATAGCCCACTCACTCACATTCGGCGATTACGGCAAGTGCGTAAACACAAAAGGAGTCAATGAGACTAATGTCGAGGAGCTCTTGAACCAGAAAGTGGTGTTTGAGCTATACTCACTCAACACATTCCAGAAGAAGTTCTTCTGCGAATTCATACTAACATACATCTACAAGCTAAAGAAGAACAACAACAAGATATCTGCCGGGTTTGAGCACGCGATACTTGTCGACGAGGCACATAACATATTCCTCAAGGACAAGGCTACTTTCATGAAGGAGACCGTCACAGATATGATTTACAGAGAGATGAGAGAGTACGGAATAGGCCTCATATGCCTTGACCAGCACATCTCAAAATTATCTGAGACTGTTGTCGGAAACAGCGCCTGCACCATAGCATTCCAGCAGATGCTGCCGCAGGACGTTGAAATAGTCACGAGGCTAATGCAGCTGACTGACCCTGAGCAGAAAAACTACTTTCCTATGCTCACAGTAGGCCAGGCCATAGTCAGGCTTGCTGAGCGCTACAACTCACCATTCATGGTGAAAATACCATTCATACAGCTCAAGAAAGAGTTCGTCAATGATGAGTTTGTCATGAGCAGGATGAACGAATACTCAAAGATGAGGGCGATACTCGCAGCTCTTGAGGCCAGCAAAGACCCGACTTTCAGAGAAGAGATGGAAGGATTGAGAAAGAAAGTCTACCAGTCAGGATGGATCGCAACCACTGATGAGCTCGTAGAGATCCACAGCAAGGATCCAGAGCCCCTGAGAGAGCACGTAGAGGACACCTTGGGGGAGGAAGAAAAGAAGTTCCTCGCCCTTGTGAAACGCGAGAGACTTTCTGTCAGCGAAGCATATAGATTGCTGGGCTTGAGCGGAAGGAAAGGGAGCGCCATCAAGGAATTCCTTGAGAAGAAGCAGCTCATAGTAGTCGTGGAGGAGAAGAATGACCGCGGCTGGAAAAAGATAATCATGCCTCTCGAAGGAGAGATAAGCGTCAAAGCAATGGCTTAGATTCAGCTATGATTCGGGTCAGACCGAACAAAGCTTTTCACATTACACACAACCCAACTATACGCCTTTCGGCCTATAACATAAACCCACCTACAACAACAAAACAAAACCAAACATACCAAACTTGTTTGCTTTTAATAGGTGCCATAAACCAACACAACCCCCAAACGAACCAGAACAAAACCAAAGAAACACTTTCAAAAAAACATTGATCGCGATTCTTAGGAAAAATGGTTCACTGGTCTAAAACATGCGGCTTTTCCAAACGGAAAACCCAATTTTGACCATGCGGAAAACCCGGAAAACCTTACAAAACAATGTTTTCAGGCGTTTTCGCGATTTCTAACAATGGGCTATTGGATACTCTACAATACAGATAACTCTAACGGTCTCGACGGATGAACCCGGAAAAGCTTCTACACAATGTATTCCAGGCCGGAAAAAGGTATGTTTTTGATAGATTCTCTTGAAATCACAAAAATAGGAGGAATAATAAGATGATCAAATTTGAAGGATTGCTGACTAAATTCGTTCAACTGAAGGACTGTAAAGAGATAATCCGGAATGGTGATGTTGTATTAATCTGCCCTAGCTGCGCTGATCATGAGCAAGGCGGATCCGAGTTCCATGATTGCAAGACAATGATCTATGAAGACGAGCTGGATGAGCAAGGAAGGGTTGTGTTGCACGCGGAACAGCCCCAATGCGCCTGCTACAGCGAAGCACATGGAACCAGGAATGATTGACTCCAATATATAGGATGACCCTGAAAAAAGGTGTTTTTTTGATAGATTCTCATCCGCGCCTCAGCCTTCAACGGGAGGATTAAATTGGATGAGAGACGGGAGAAAAAAAATGAAAACTTCTCTTTTATATGGTTTCTTATTCCTGGCGGTTAGTTTAGCCATCTTTTTGTTAGGTTGCTCTATTCTTGAAAAGTCTGGAAAGATCCGGGCTTCCCGCAAGAAAATCAAGCTCATAGCGAATTTCTTCCTGGGATGGGTCATGATGATTGGAAGCATGTTCCTTGCTCATCAAGGCTTCTACCATTGGTCTTTCACGGCATTCTCTCCTATGACTGATTCTATAATCAGTTCTGTATTAGTGTCATTATATGCCTTCTATATAACGCGAAGCTCGACCCGAAAAGCAAAGGAAGCCCGAAAGTAACTCCAAAGCGCATAAATCTCATTCAAGCCTCAGCCTTCAAGGGAGGAACCGATTGGATAGAAAAAGGAGGTTACTGTGTGGTTTATGAATAGGAAAGAACTGACTGAAAAAGAGCGTGAAAAGGCACTGAAGCAGATACGCAAGAGCAACAAGATAGAGGAAAAAATTCTATGGAATCTTCTGTGGTTTCTCATACTCTTACTTTTTATTGCGGCGCCGGACATTATTAAGTATCTCTGGGCTAAGCTGTTCTAGGAATTGATTTATTCCGGGTTAAGGAGGATTTTGTTTGGCGGAGCACCAGCCAAGGAGATCCAACCTATATTATTAGGTTGGTGTGGTGCAAAAACCCATGAGGAGGTATTCATGAAAAATTTAGCGGGTGTGAAAGAAGCGGACCAAATCATCCATGAGGAGTTGCTTCTGGCCGGGATCCAGGTCGTGAAGGGGGAGCGTAACAAGGGCGAAGTTCCCTATTCGCTGACCGGAAGAATTGGCAACTGGAAGTTCCGCAGGGCCTGGTATTACTGGATGGTGAGAGTCGATGATGGCTGCGAAGGTCTTCCTCTCGAGGTGGCGGCGCAGCTGCACGAGAAAGCCTACCCGGTGTCCGGAGAGAACCTGCCGAAGACCTACGGCCAGGTCGTGAGAGTAGCGGGCGATTGTGGCTGCCCTCATCCGAAGGAATGGGCCTTCCCGAGCGATGATGTCCTGGCAAAAGAGCTGAAGCGCCTGGGTAAGGAAGACGTCAACTACGGCGATCTGGCAAAGTTGTGCAACACCGGCGTGATCACCGTTCCCAGGTTCGTGGAGAACTATCATATCGACAGCCAGCTCGGTCTGAACGAGTTCGCACGAGTGGTGAGGAAGCAGGAGATTGATCGAATCAAACAGCTAGGCAAAGCCAACAGCTGAGTGTAGTGGTGGCACCAACCAAGGATGAACTTGTTTGTTCCCTGGTGCGGGAGCAAACGCAATCAGAAAAAAAGGAGAATAATATGAACAAAAACATCATTTCAATGGTTTTGAACAAGGTCGCGAAGGTTCAGGGTTTCTTGATGCAAATCGAGGATTCGGCGAACCGCAACGTCTTAAAGGGCGCTTCCATTGACGGCTTTAATCCTCTTCTGATCAATGGGGAAGCCTATCTCATCTGTCCTGAGAAGATTGACGAACTTGCCGTCGCCCTGAAAGAGATGGATGAGCTCAAGAATAAGCTCGTCTGCGGATTCTCAAAGCACGACCGAATCCGCTACATCAAGGTCTTTGTCAATGACGAACAGAAAGCCGTGGCGGCCGCCGCGAACTGAAGCGTTTCCAATCTTGAAAATATCGATAAAGGAGGTTTCATGAAGACCATCAACAATTTGGTTCCATGTTTTTTCCTGGTCACTGAGCGCTATAATTTGGGAACGCCAAAAGGCATCGCTGCTTCGAAAAGAACCTTCGATGTGCCTTTTGATGATTTCGCGTTCAACATAGACCTGCAGGAAGAACTGAAGCTGGGGTGTTCTGTTTTTGCAAGGCCCGATGTAAGTTACGCCACTCCTCTGGTCGGGCAGGAATTGAGAAGAGGAGTCGCCGTCTTCCTGGCTGCTTTCAGCGATGATCCGGAAGAGAGGCAGCGCAGAAGGGACTACCTTCTCAACAACGGGACAGTCCGGATTCGGATCAAGGACGAGAAGCTGCTGGAAGAACTGAATCTGAGAAAAAAAATAGAGGAGGATATATGAGAAAATATCATAATTCTGTAAAAATCGACTGGTACGCCGTGGTAAACGATGATTTCGGCGAGCCTATGAATGAATGCGGCGATCCGGATTTCTCTCAGGAGAAAACATTCTCACTCGGCACTTGCCTACGCAAAGATCATCAGACAGATATGATCGACAGGATTGACGTCCGGGTAAAGCTAGGCCAACTCTCTCCCGAGCGCATGGAGGAATGCCTCAACGAGGAAGCAGATGCTTTTCCTCCCGCCTATAGAGTCGAGTACGATCCGCAGAGCAACACCATCCACATCTACACTGACAGGTCGGATCTCTGGAAGGAAAAGCTTTCTCTGCTGCGGAAGGCCACCGGCTACGGCAAGGTGAAATTCCTCGTAGTGGAAGTGGCCTAGGGTTTGTTTTCGACCAAGTCTTAAATCAAAAAAAAGGAGAAAAACAATGAATAACCCTTTTCTGCGCATAAAAGGTTTCTTCAGCGCAGTCGGAGAAAAATATCAAGAGATGAAGGAGTTCATCGGCGAGGATTTCTCAGGCCTGAAGAAGTTTCCGCGGATGTTCTGGAACGGGATTCATAATTTATTGGACAATACTAAGATCGAGATAGTTTTCTTCTGGCTGCTCTTCGCCATAGTGGCGCTCATCATCGTTGGAAGCCAGGAATTAGATAGGGGTAAAGTCATCCCTCTTGCTTTCTCTGAGAAAAGCCAGATTGAGAGAGACTGCGAGAAGCTCGGCATCGATGTCCCGGTACTAACAAGGTTCCATACATCATCAAATGAGCTATACATGAAGATATTTGAGTGCTGGAACAAGAGCTGGGATATGACGCTCTTCGGAAGCAATGTCAGTGCTTTCGCCGCAGAGCTCGACAGGCGCATGGACCCAGCCATGAAATTTCATCATTACGAGATTCCTCAGCTCATCAAGCTCGTGCCGGCCGAGGCGAATGAAGCGCTGAACACCGCTCTCAAGGATTTTGTGATTGTGCTGAAGCGCACTGTGACCATAAAGAACGCCCTCGGAGAGAGCTGGAACCGGCATTATTTCGACGTCACCCATATAGAATCCTACACTACGACTGAGACTTACACAGACAGCGACGGAAATACTCGTACCGAAACCACAACCCACTACAGGACGATATACGATTACACCATCTACGATTACACCTACTTTCCGAAATGGGGTGAAGAATCCTCTTCTCTGCTCAACAAGCTCGCGGCTGATTATCCTACGCTGGACCTCAAGGAGCGCCTTATCGTCGCAAAGAAGACTGAAGCCGATAATGAGTACGCTATCCAGAAAAGCCGCGATGAGGATTTGGACGGCAAAAGGCTCGGACCTGAAGAGCTGGTTCAGTTCGCAAGGAACTGGGCTACTGGCTCGACGCTTATGGCGAACCTTCCGGACATCCGCTCCATGCATCTTGCTATTGTCAATAGCGATGCTCCTCGGTGGAGAACTGCCAAGAGGACTGCGCATAACGACCATTACATCAGAATAGATGAGTCTCATTCTGACCCGGGGCCTGATGAATACCAAGTCGTTGATATCGCTCATGGTCATGCCCGTGAACAGGAAAGGCTCATCTCAGAAGTGGTTGACGGCATAACCTTCGTGGCCAACGCAGCTCCGCGTCAGGAACAGCTCATACGAGAGCTTATCGCGGTGAAGCTTGACGGAAAAAAAGGTCGGAGCCCGAGAGCCATAATGCGAGACATCATGGAGCTCACCAAGGAATGCTACTTCAAGCTCTTCCGTCGTGGTTTTGGCATCGAGCGAGGTCGCTGGTGGTTGGTGCTCATCTGGACAATTCTCTTGGCACTGGTCGGAGCAGGAATCGGCTGGCTGTTTGACCTCGCAGGAGAGAGAGGCATCATCCATGGCGGTCCTTCAAGGAACAATTTCTATCGTTAAGTCCGTTATGGCGCCCCGATATTCTCGTTATCTGCGGGCGAGGGATACCTTTTCGTTTCGTCCGAAAAATCAATCAAAAAAAGGAGAACAATAATGAACCAAAACAAGAATGTTTCGTCGGCAACAACGCCTCTTATCGTGGTCACGATTGCGGTATTGATACTCGCCATCGTCGCCTACATCATCATCCCCAACATCAAGAACTACCGGTCTGCGAAAGAGGGAGAGCGGCTCGCCCATGCATTCAGCCAGTACTCCGCAATCTACATCCACAAGAATTCTGAGCCCGGAATCGCTGTGAATCCGAGATTCAGCTCAGGCTACCGCGACGGCAGGACCATCATCCTGGAACTCAGCTCTTCAATGAACCTTTTTATCGTGAACAAGCAGAACAAGGATAGCATCGTCACGGTCGAGGTTTCCAGCGAAGGGTTCGGGTGGGATCATTTCAAAAGCCTGAAAGAAGATGCCCTGGTTAACTATTCCACCATCCTGCTGCCGAAAACCGGGTTGTATTATACCGGAAACCAGGAAACAAAACGGTTCGGCGATTTTAGCTTTGAGATGCAGAAAAATATCAAGCGCGAGTATGATTTCTTCCTCTCTCAACGCAAAGACCTCATCAAGACCGTAAAGCTCGCCACCTATATGCTGGAGGATTGACAGCCATAGTGCTCTGGTTCTTTGTATTGGCGGCACCGAGCCAAAGGACGAGATACAAGTGTTTGCTCCAGGGTGCGGGAGCAGATGCAATCAGAAAAAAAGGAGAAAAACAATGAAAAACAATTCTTATGGTTCCACGAATCCGAACCGTATCGAGGCCCCGAAGACCGATGGTCCGAAAGAGGAAAGCAATCTGGGTAGGCTTCTATTGCTGGTATTCGTAATCTTCGTCGCCTTCATCGGGTTAGTATTCAGCGGCTTGATGCAGAAACAGGAGAACTACGATGTGTCCGCGGGCGAGATTGCTGTGATCCGGAATATCTCCACAGGTAACGTCGCTGTCAAGTTCGGACCCGAGAACTACGACTACGGCCTCAAGGGCATGAAGGTCTACAACTCCACTGCCGTCGGCATCAACTACTTCCCGGAGAAGAACATCAAGCTGCAGGCGAGCTATGTCTGGGCGAACGTCGACCGCTTCCTAGCACAGGTGCAGGTCAGTTTCTGAGTTTTCTGAACCAAAATTAAATACCACGAGGAGGTATCAATTGAATAAATCATTTTCAATTCCCGAAAAACTGGTTATCGACACCGTCACACTGCCTGACTTTCCCCGTATCGTCAGGGAAGTGCTCGCCGACGACAACCGTGATTTCACCACTTTCCTCGACAACAGCCCGGTTCCCGAGAGCTTCACCATCGTCGAGTTCATCGAGATGGTCGGAAAGGAAATCGATTCAAGGGAGAACGTGATCAGTGATGAGTACCTGCGCATCTACGAAAAGGCGCTGTACCTCATCAAAAAGGGCTTCGACTACACCCAGCGCCTGTCAGAAGTGGACGAGCTACGCGAATACCTGGAGAAGCAGTACAATGCCCTCTTCAAGTCCAAGGGAAAGGACGTCCTGGTTTCGCTCAGCCTCAAGGAATCCCTGGCCGAGACAGCCCTGGACCTTCTCATCGATACCACAAATTAAGGAGGAACGAATAATGCAATCAAACCATCCCAAGGACCTAGTTGCCGATGACACCAAACCCATCTCTCCCGAATCATTGAGTGAAGCGCTCACCGACGACAATATGAGCGTCTCTGCTTTCGATGAGCTCTTGAAGAAGAGTGTTCTCCCGAAGAATTTCACATTGGAAGATTTCATGGTCCTGTTCAATAAGGTGTTAGATGAGAGGGGGGACATGCTTAAGTTGGGGCCAATAGTCAGAAAAGCCAGCTCCTTCATCAAATTCGATTCCATCCGTCCCAATGATTCTGCCGAAGTCAAATAGAGCTGACGCTCGCCCATCGGCAGACGCGGATTTTTTTATGGCAGGCTAAACGCGAGAGGAAACAGCCTGAGCTTTTTTTCTATCAACAGGGTTTTTTGAGTCCCTGCAAAACTCATAAGGAGAAAAAAATGGATAAGAACATTATTAATACTTTTTTCGTCCCCAACATTGGCATCGAAGAGGTCCCGATCGCTTCTTGGAAGAAGACCAAAGCTTCTGAGACCCCTTCTGCGGGTTCCTTCATCGTCCCACACCACAGCGACGATCTCAATCCGGAACGCCTCCAATACGTCGCCTACGCCATGCCGCCTGAGGTGCTGAAGAAGATGCTCGATGAGATGAGGGAGTTCTTTCCTCAGCCCTTCTTGACCAAGATCGAAGATACCGAAGTCGAGGATCCCATGGGCTCGAACACCATGATCAAAAGCAGCCGCCTCGAGGTCATCACCCCCAAAAAAGACGCCTGGCTGGACCTCATCAAGACTCCTATGAAGACCGTCGAAAACAAAACCATACCCCTGGTCAAGAGCTTCTTCATCGGCAAGATGGGTTTTCGTTTGCATGTCGAAGATAAGATGAATCCCGCGGTCATGAAGGAGTTCATCGAAAGCAACCCAAGTTTTTTCACCTACTTCTCTGATATATTGGTGCAGGATAATCGCCTGGTGATTTTCACCAACAACAAGAAGAACAAGAAGCGCTGGATCCGCTTTGTGAATAGCCACCTGCTCAAGCTGCGCAAGCCAGGCTTCGGCGACATCCACATCACCACCGAGCAGGAGCTGAAAGATGAGGAAGCGAAGAAAATAGCCCATCTTGAGAGGAAACGCCAGTTCGGGTACACTCTCAAACTGAAGGAGATTAAGCAACTCATCATCTCCGAAGGGGAATCGCAGGATGAGGCTTTCAGCATTGCCCGGGAGCTCAACGCCTCAATCATCTTCCGCATGTCCTCAGGCAGCTTTCTCGTGGTGGCAAAGAAGGATGTCAAGACCATCATTGATGAGCTGAAGAAGCGTGGCGCCGTGAATCACATTCATGAGTTGCTGATCGACGGCGTGCCTGTCTACGAAGGCTGATTCATCATCATATCATCATAAGGGGCTCTAAGGAAAATTCCCAGGAGCAATTACTCTGAGCCTCTTCATTTCTATCAAATAACCTTAAGGAGGTTTTATGAAAAAAAAACTGGACCGCTTTTTGAAAGTCAGGACGAGAAAAGGAGAGAAAACATGAAGAAAAAACTTTCATTCCGGAACTTGGTCATCGCGGCAGCGTTCATCTGTATTCTCGGCTCGATGAGCATGCTGCCCAGCGCCGAAGCCTCAGGTGCATCGGATGATATGGGCTGGGTAACATGGAAATTCCATGGCTGCGCTACCATAGATGAAGTGACGGAATTCCTGAATTCCCTGAGCGAGGAAACGTCAAGAGCCGCCATGATTCAGCTTGGGCCGGTGACTCCGATCTACATCACCTACCCGAACTACACCAAGGGGATGACCAAGCAGAATAAGACCTGGACGTGGAAGTCGCTTCTCACCATCGATGATATCATCGCCAGGCTCAACAAGATGCAGGCTGTCATCGACAAACTCAGCAAAGACCTGGATGTCAACATCATTCCCCGTGCTCAGGCTTCGCAGAGTGGCAAGTAACTAAAAAGGAAAAGGAGGAAAACTACAATGACTAACACTCAAGATTTGACTGTTCCCGCCCGCAAAAAGACCTGGATTCCCATCGCTTTCATCATCCTGGTCGCCCTGTATTTCATCCCGTTCAAGGCATGGATCATTGATACCAACAACGCCGGCTATGTCAAGATAGTCACCAAGTTCGGCGGCCAGATGTTTGTCAAAATCGACCCAGGACTGTTCATGCTGAACTTCGGCAAGGCCGAAGAATACAAGAAAGCAGGATCATTCATCTTCGGCGACATAAAAAAAATGCCCAAGGTGAGCGACCGCTCCTCTGCCACAAGTGACCGCATCGAAGTCCGTTTCAATGACGGCGGTGTGGCATGGGTCTCGGGTTATGTCAGGTTCGTCCTACCCGCAAATATGTCCGCGGAGAAGAAAGACGAGACTGAGAAGAAGCTGATCGCCATCCAGAAGAAATTCCGCAGCTATGACCTGCTAGCCCAGACCGGCATCCGCCAGCTCGTAATTGAATCAGTCCAGCTCAGCGCAACCATGATGACCTCGGAAGAATCCTACACCACAAAGCGCTCCGAGTTATCAGAAAATGCCTGGGACCAAGTGTTGAAAGGCATCTACCTGACCATACAGAAACCCACCACTGTGACTAACAAGGAGACCGGTGAACTCACCACGCGGTACAGCGTCGAAGTCAAAATGGATCCTGTCACTGGCAAACCTATGCGAAAAGGCAATCCGCTCGCGCCTTATGGCATCGCCATCGCCCAGTTCGTCTTGACCCAAATCGACTACGAGGATGGTATCAAGACGCAGATCGCCACGAAACGCCAGGCCCTGATGGAGACCATCAGCATCCGGGCCAACGCTGAGAAAGCCATCCAGGAAAGGTTGACTGCCGAGGAAGTAGGTAAGATGAATGTCGTGGTAGCCCGCTACAAAGCTGACGTTAACAAAATCTGGGCTGTCATCAAAGCCGAGCAAGAGAAGAATGTGGCTGAAATCGGCGCGAGCAAAGAACTCGAAGTCGCAAAGATCCTCGCCAAGGCCACTGAGTTCGAGAAGAAGGCCATGGAGACTGACGCTGAGGCCGACTTCCAGGTGAAGCGCATGAAATTCATGGGCGACAACGCGCTGGAACAAAAACTGTTGGTCTTGAAAAAAGCCAGCATCATGTGGGCTAATGCCTTTGCCAAAGCCCCACAGGCCCTGGTCTCCCGTATCCTGCTCTCCGGCGGCGGTTCCCAGAGCAATGGCGGCGTCGAGAAAATCCTGCAAATGTTCATGCTGAACCAGACCAAGCAGCTCCTATCCGACAAGTAATCTTCTCGACGGCAACAAGCGTTTTTTTGTGTCAGCAGCCTGCCGCCAAGCCCTGAAAGCCTTGAGCATTGCGATGAAGCATTGCTAAACAAGCAGAAGAGCTAAAGCGGCAGGCTACTGACTAGGAGAGTGAGGCTCTGCTTTTTCTGAAAAGGAAAAATCCAAAAGGCCAAAGCCAAAAGGAGCTGACACAGCACAGACTCCAGAAAGGATAATCTTGACAGGAAAGGCAGGGCCTGCTCTTTGACTAAATCCTAATGAAAGGAGGAACAATGCCACACATACCGTTCTTTAGTTTCAAAAATTCCCAATCACCATTGGATTCCATCCGCGAACGCTATTCCGCTTTCAAGAAGAAGGTGGACCACTATTTCTACTGGGGCTGGGGTCTTATCATCCTTGGAGGTGTGAACCTCATCGATGCAGGCTCGCCTTTTCCCATCCCGCTAGTCGGAAGGGCCGCAATCATCGTCTCAGTCGCTCTCATTGGCATCGGCATCTACCTTGTCAACCAGTACAACAAGATGCTCGTGCCTGAGGCCGTGAATTCAGCCTGTCTGCTTGCCCAGGACAAAACCGGAGGGTTTCTCACCATTCAGATATTCATCCGCTACCTCAGCCTGAACTTCCAAGAGGCAGCTCAGCTTATCAAGCACATGCACGAGCAGGGGATCGGAGAGATTGTCGGTGGAATCACTGAGGAGAATCGCGACAAGCCGGCACTCTGGCTGTTTCATGTCTATACTATCGATCCGAAGAAGGCGAGCGAGACCATGCCTGGCGAAGGACAGCAACCGCAGGAACAGTCCGAAGCTCAAGCCCAGTCCGAAGGCCGCACATTGACTGCAAGTGAGGTTAATGAGATGGTGCTTGGAAATCAAGTGCCTCCGACACGAAAGGGAATACCGCTGAGCGAGAGACTGCAAAGCGGCCAGAAAGACCCGAAGAAATAAATAACCAAAAATAACCAATCCTGAAAAGGAAAAAAAAGGAGGAACCATGCCCGAAAAACCTTTTGTCTGCAAATGTTGCACCCCGCCGCGAAGCCTTATCCGTCGCGAAGATTTTGGCGTCGGCATCTGCCCGGTGACCAAGAAGACGTACAAGCTGGAAGGCGAAGAACTCGTCGACACCGGCAAGACCTTCGATGAGCTTCGCGAGGAACACAAAGACCCAGCCGCCCCTCCATCCACGACCCAACTGTTCGAACAAGCCGAGAGCCAGGAGCGACAGCAAAACCCCGACAGCGGCAGACGCGTCCAGACCAAACCCGACGCCAAACGCAGCGGAGGAAAGAAGCCGGATATCAATCCCGACGAGGAAATCGACCTGAGCAACCAAAAATTCTACAAGCCCAACGGTGATTGCCGCTAGCATCCCTGCAAGGAGGAAGCAATGGCTTCGAATGACAAATCGACAAAGACCATCCAGCAGCTCATGCTGTCAAGCGGAGAGCTTCGCACATGGGCAGTGGATGAGGAAGCTATTGCTCAGACCATCCCCTGGGCCTCGAGGAAACCGGAGCTCCTGCGTCAAGAGCTTGAAGAGATGGGAAGCTATTTCCCGATCTTCATAACCACGATAGCAGGAAGCTCCGGCGACCTCATCACATGCCCGCATTGCAGCGGAAAGATAATCTTCAGGGATGGGCTTCGCTGCTCAGAATGCGAAGTCCGCTGCAAGAACCCGCCAAGAGAAGTCCTTCTCTCTTTCTGTGGAGAGCTTCGGACAGAGCTTCTCATTGTTGGAGAACAGGTAGGAGAGGACAAGATCAAAGGAAGGCCTTGCCTTCGCGAAATATATAAGAAGCTTGGGAGCATGGGAAATGCTGAGAGGGAGAGATTCCTTGAGCTCATAGGAGAGTATTTTGTCAACATCGACGGCAAAATATTCTTCACCCCGTACGTCCAAGCAAACCTCTCTTCATCATGGCCATCTAGCCAGCCGACAGTCTACCTCAAGGACTCCTATTTCAAGGTGCTAAGCACTTCGCACGAGCACGTCTATCCCGCGAGTGCCACCTCAGGGCTTCAGAGCCTTTGCATCTACTCGTCGTGGCCAAGGACTACCTTAAAGACTGTGCTTCAGCAACGCATCGTGCCTCGTGTCCTCATTGATTTCATGATAGCTGACCTTCGAGCAGAGGGAAAGCTCAGTGAAGCTTTGAAAATGGTGGGCACCAGTGAGCATGGAGTCTACAACGTCATCGGCACGCCAGAAGGAGAGCGTTTAAAGCGGGCTTACGAACGTTTTGTAGACGAAGTCACGTTCCGGATATAACCAAAAAAAAGAAAAAGGGAGGGGGTTTTTCGCGTCTTGAGCAGAGCACATATCAATCCTGCGGCAGATCATCAACTGGCGCAGTGGTCCTGGTCAGCAAAAAGCTCGACCTGCTGTGCTCAGGCGCACCCCCTCTTTGCTTCCATTTCGCATTCACAATTTCTAATCCACATAATGAGTATATTATCCAATCTTTTTTGAGGAGGAATGAATGAAAAGGGAAAGGCCTATCATTTACATCAGCCATGTAGCATACCGGAAGACGCTTGCCGAAGCAGACAAGTATTACCGGCTTGGCCTGGAAAAAGAGAAAGCCCCTTACGAGTGCGCGCTTTTCCCATTATCATCTCTCTTGCTCAAAGAGGGGTTGGAGAAGTCGCCGCTCGAGCTTGTCGATCTCGACGAGATAGAGGGCATCACGATTCCGTTCGTATTGATCCCCCCAACCAACGCGAAGAGGTATGCTCCTTCAAAAGCCGCGTTCATCGAGCACAATGATGGAGGACGCGAGGCATCGCTGGACTTCAACAGGAGGATTGCAAGAGTAATAGACAAATATCCTCGGTTGACTCTCATCGGCAGGATGCATACCCATCCATGGGAGAAAGCTGATCGGCTGTCACTTGGAGACAAGTTTCATATCTTTCACAACACCGCGTGGCTTGTTGAGAAAGGATTCAACACAGCATTGAACATCGTGCTCTCAAGAAAAGGCGATGGCTGGGTTTTCAACGCCTACGGCCTTGACAGGAACTTCAACCATCTTGAGCTTCCGATAGTCTTCGTGAGCAACGATCATGAGATCATCAGGGGCTCGCTGCAGGGACCTGCCTTCTACGACACAAAAGAAGGAGATGATTGGATTGTCAGAAATCTGGAAGAGCTGGAGAAGTCGGGTGTGCTGTTCGACGAGAATTTCTTGAAGCGCCAGTGGAAAAGATTCATCATCTGGCTCGACAGGGAAGGAAGCGAAAGAGAGGAGAAGGAAAATAATACTGGCAAGAGAATTTTCATCTGCCTTCCTCCGCTCTTCCCGAAGGAAAGAGCAAGAGTGCTTGAGATTGTTGACATCAAGAAAAACATCTTCAAGCCGCTAGCCCTCCCAAAAGGCTCATCCTGGGAGCAAAAAAAAGAGAGCATTGCCCTTTCTGAATACTCTTTTCTGGAGATAGTTAGGTATTACAGCGATGAATACAAAAAAACAAGGAGGTGATGGCGGATGAACAAGACCAAAAAGAAAGAAAAGACCAACCAAGAGGAGCTTCTCCGTCATTACTATCAGCGCATAAGGCCGGTGGTGGGAGACACTCTCAAGGAGAAGAAGATTGCGTTTTTAGGCGCAAGGAATACCATCATTGCCATTGACGCATTTGCCCGCTGCGGCACCACAAAGATGCTCATATATGATTCGTCAAGGGTGGAACGCGAGGACCTCTTCTCTTGTTTCCTTGGCAATGAATTCTTGGGCATGGAATCATCAAAGGCAGCTGTAAAGGCAATCACGCGCCACAATACTCTCGAAGATTCATGGGAGCTGGAAACTCGGCCCGGTCTTAGCAAGGAAAACCTGCCGGAGGTCGCAAAGGAGCTGAAAGAAAAGGAAGTGGATATCATCTTTGGAGGAGGAAGCCTTGAAGAGTGCCTGCTTCTCGACGAGCTTTCACGCAGCTCAGGAATACCTGCAGTCATATTCTGCCTTTTCTCTGGCTGCGAAGTGAATAGTGCCGTGTTCCTTGGAAGCTTTGGCGAGTTCCTGAAGTCAGTCCCTGAAGAGAGGATGAAAGAGGGCATCATCACAAAAGATCTCTCTCGCATCCCTTTGAAGAGAAGATTTGACTTCCTCGAGTGCAACGACCTTGCCATGATGCTTGCATACCAGGCATTGAGCAAGGGCAGCCGCTATGAGAGAAAAGACCTTAACAGGCTTGTGCTCGATGAGAAAAAAGATATCATCCTCATCGGAAGCCGTGATTGGCCCTGGCAGGTCGACTACCTCAATACCAGGGATGAGAAAGATGCTGGGCTCATCAGCTCGCTCTTCTCGAGGAAGGCCGCAAGATACTATCTTCCTCTTGAGCTTTTGAAGAGCATGAGGGTCATGGTGCTTGGCTGCGGAACAGGAAGCCTCTGCATCGGCGAGCTTGCCAATATCTTTGGCAGCCTGCTGCTTGTCGACTGCAAGAAATTCTCAAGCTTCAATCCTGTGAGGCAGCTTGCCGGCACGCGCTTTATCGGAAGGGAAAAAGCCTTTGCTTTGCAGAAGATATTGAAGAGGAGAATTCTACCGTCGAGGCGAAAACGTTGGGACTACCAGAAGCATGAGCGCTGCAACAGCTGTGCCAAGCTCACTACAAGATACTACAGCATAAAAGGCAACAATGGGAGTATCTCAGGTGAAAAACGTGAACTGTGGGCGGCTCATCTTGCGCTCAAGGAGTACGACCACAAATCAGTCTCAAAATTCGAGATTCTCCTAGATGATTTCAAGCCTGATCTTGTGATTGTAGCAATGGGCCAGGCCTTAGACGACAACTTTGTAGCGACACGCATCCTGCGAAAGAGGGGCATCAGGCACATAATACCATCAGCCTTTCCTTCTGCCACTCACTACGAAGATATTTTTGTAGATGGAAAGAAGGGACCCTGTTATTCATGCCTGCAAAGCACCATCACACCAGACCTAAGTCCGGGCCCTGAGCTCACCGACGAGCAAAGGGAGATGTTCTACGGAGGATCCCAGCCCGCAACCGTGCTTGAGACCCTTCCTTCCGCCCATTCCATCACAAGGATCGCAAGCGAGCTTGCCCTTGATGACGAGTTTCGGTCTTCCTGGTTTCTCGAGCTAATAAGCTGCGAGGAGAACTGCCTCGTAGGAGGGAACAAGGTGGAGATGCAGGACGGAAGCTGGCTATATGGCGTGGGATTCCCAGGCCAGGTGGTGAGCTACGGAACAAAGGACATTTTCGGCGCTCGCAAAGAAGGTGAAACCTGCGAATGCGGGCGGATCAATATACCGTCGAGGCTCATCAAGAGCGGAGACGAAAAAAAAGGAGGTGATTAGATATGCGCCTAGTTGAAATAATTGAAAGGGCAAAGGACTTCACAGTCCAGGCGCTGCAAGGCAAGGTGACGCGAGAGCAGGTCGAGCTCAACTCAATGAACCTCCTCTTCACAATCCGCATCTACAATGACAACATCCGCAGACTCTTGGAGCATTTCCAGATCTCGCAGATGAGGATTGTCGAGGAAGTGAGAAACATTGACCAGTCGCTTTTTGTGGAGAATCTCTGGGAGCTCAAGGCAAAGGCCGAGCATGTCGCGACCGCAGTCATTGGCAGGAGCATTGAGGAGTCCAACGAGTATCATCTGCTCATCGCGATATTGAATGAGCCTGGCTGCATGGTGCGTTACGCCCTTGACAGGCTCATGGAAAAAGGGCAGCTGGACAACCTCATAAACGTCCTCGATCAGTTCGAGCAGCTCGACCATGATTATCGCGAGCGCCAGAAGAAAGCGAAAGCAGCAAAGGACGAGGGAAAAGGAAAAGGCGAGGAGAAGAAGCTGCCTTCCTCCGCAGATCTCATCAGCCGCGCTGAACATATCGGAGAAAAGAAGGATTCTTTGCGCGAAAGCCCACCGAAGGGTCCTGAAAGGAATGACGAGCCGCAGATAGATCTCGCGAGAGAGAGAAGAAGGATGCAGAAGACCGGCACCCAGACCTTGCCGCAGAACGCTTCCCCTGCAGGGTTCCATCAGCGCCGTAACAATGGCAGCGGGGGTCTCAATGATTTCTGCACCGACCTCACCCAACTCGCCTACGACGGAAAACTGGACCCGGTGATCGGCAGGGATGAGGACATCAAGCGTATCTGCAACATCCTCTGCAAGAAAGTGAAGAACAATCCTGTCATCATCGGAGAGGCTGGCGTTGGTAAGACCGCGATTGTCGAGGGGCTTGCCATCAAGATAGTTCAGGGCGAAGTGCCTGACCCGCTAAAAGACAAGCACATTCTCTCGCTCAACATGGGAAGCCTTGTCGCCAACACGCAGTACAGAGGATCGTTCGAGGGAAGGCTGCAGAGGCTCATCGCAGAGCTCAAGGCCTCGCCCAATATAATTCTTTTCATCGACGAGCTTCATCAGATCGTCGGAGCTGGCACTGCCGAGCACCAGGTGATGGGAGCCTCTGACATGCTCAAGCCAGAGCTCGCAAGAGGGACTCTCCATTGCATAGGGGCAACGACGCCAAAAGAATACGGCCTGATAGAGAAGGATGCTGCGCTCGAGCGTAGGTTTCAGCTTGTCAGGATTGAGGCTCCGTCTGTCGAGGAGACTCTTACTATCCTCCAGGGCTTGAGGTCGCGCTACGAGTCTCACCACAATGTCCGCTACAACAATCAGGTGCTCGAAGCAGCGGTCGTCCTTTCCAACCGTTACATCCCTGAGAGGAATCTTCCTGACAAGGCGATTGACCTCATCGACGAGGCCGGAAGCCAAGCCAACCTCTCTCGGACTGACCAGAATCCGGTGGATGTCACAGAGGACCATGTCGTCAAGGTGCTCACGATGCTCACCGGCCAGCGCGTCCTTAGCAGGCCTGAAGAGCAAGCCAAGCTTTCGAACCTGAAAGATGAATTGAATAAACATATCATCGGCCAGGACGAGGTTATCAGCTTGCTTGCAAGAGCCGCCCGTGCTCTGCACGATCCGAACAGGCCTCTTTTCTCAGCGCTGTTCACAGGACCAACTGGTGTCGGCAAGACCGAGACTGCAAAAGCCCTCGCAGAGGTCCTATTCAACAATCCAAATGCGCTTGTGAGGATTGACATGAGCGAGTACAAAGAGCCGCAAAGCGTCGCGAGGCTCACAGGATCGCACCCAGGATATGTAGGCTACGAGGAAGGAGGCCAGCTCACAGAGGCAGTGCGCAAGAAGCACCAGGCAGTGGTCTTGCTCGACGAGATTGAGAAGGCCCATAAGAATGTCTGGGACGTGCTGCTCCAGCTTCTCGACGAGGGAAGGCTTACCGATGGAAAGGGCAGGACTGTGAACTTCCGCAACTGCGTCATCATCGCGACAAGCAACATCGATGTCCATATCCGAGAGAAGCAGGTAGGTTTCACATCTACAGGAGCAGGCCGCGACGTGGAAGAGAACCGGAAGATTGTAGAGGAATCCCTCATCAAGGCTGGCTTCCGACGGGAGCTCATCAACCGCATCGACTACATGTTCATCTTCAACAGCCTCGAGAAAAAAGATCTCGAGCAGATCCTCATGCGCCGCATCGCA
>Ga0268284_1000594_pt1 | contig 23024 bp, 9 predicted proteins | sample saktaG_14_FD_190137 | JGI IMG/M metagenome (GOLD analysis project Ga0268284, IMG submission 190137) | Saline water microbial communities from Sakinaw Lake, British Columbia, Canada - sak_2013_06_06_40m | ecosystem: Environmental > Aquatic > Non-marine Saline and Alkaline > Saline ...
GGTCAACATGTAAGAACGGTTATCTCACCTTGCCGCATGGAGCACGTTATCGCGTGTTGGTGTTGCCGCCTTGCGAAACGATGACTCCCGACTTGGCTGAGCAATTAGAGTCGCTGGTGAAGAAGGGGTTGGTCTTGGTGGGAAACCCATTCTTACGTTCGCCTAGTCTGCGCGATTACCCAGCCTGTGATGCTGTTGTGCTGGACGCTGCTAAAAAGCTTTGGGGCGACGATTTGAATGTCAAGGTGCTGGATCGCACAGTTCGCAAAGGACGAGTCTTCCGAGGCCATACTTTGGAACAGGTCTTTGAGAAACTGAACGAGATTCCTGATTTCGCGTGCTCACAAGATCAGGTGCTTTACACGCATCGCGAAGGCAAAGGCTTTGATATCTATTTTGTCAGTAATCAACAGGAAAAGCCGATTTCAATCGTGCCCGAATTTAGGGTGACAGGACGTCAGCCCGAGCTTTGGGATGCCTCAACCGGCTCAAAGATCGAGATCGCGCATTTTGAAGTCTTGGAACGGGGTACACGTGTTCCCATGAAGTTGCCCGCTGCTGGCTCCATTTTTGTTGTCTTTCGCAAACCATTGGGTGAGCGCCCCCACGTTGTTTCCATTCTAGGTCCAGATGACACATCTATGGCCTACTTTGATAAGGACGGGACACTTTCATTTGCGACTGAAACCGCCGAAACCTATCAGGCCAAGCGCTCAGATGGGAGTCTGCAAGTCTGGAAGGCGCAGATGGATCGTCAGCCGCTATCGCTACACAATGCGACTTGGCAGGTTCGCTTCAAGCCAGCTTATGCTGGCAAGTCTTTTGATCTGACCTTCAATGCCCTGACAGACTGGTCTAAGCATGAAAACGACAGTGTACACTATTTTAGCGGGACCGGGGTCTATACGACACGCTTCGCGTGGAACGGGATCACGAATAATGCTCGTGTGAAATTGAACTTGGGCAAGGTTTGTGTCATCGCCTCAGTAAAAGTAAACGGAGTTGATTGTGGTGTGCTTTGGAAAGAGCCCTTTAGTGCTGATATCACAGCCGCGCTCCGCGAAGGGGAGAATCAGCTTGAAATTAGCGTGGCCAACACCTGGCACAACCGGCTGATCGGCGATGAGCAGTATCCGGACGACACCGGAGCAATGCCCAATGGATTATTGAAAGGCTGGCCGGAATGGATGGTCAATAACCAACCCCGCCCGGAACAGCGCCGGACAACGCTTGTAACAAACAAGCAGGGGGAAGCAAAGAAAGATTCCCCTCTTCAGACATCAGGCTTGCTCGGGCCTGTGACCCTGGTGGAAGAGCATATTCTTAAATAGTTCGAGGAAGTTTCAAAGAAAGTATCCGTGAGAAACGTATAAGGGGTGTAACAGCAAAGGAAAGAAGTGTCTGCGGAACTATGAAGACTGTCCAACATGAGTCTGAAACTGCTGAAGCGCGGAGGCGCGAAAGGTTGGAAGCGGTGATTGACCTGTATCAGACGCCCTTGTTGCGTTATGCGGCACATCTGCTGAATAACGCCACATTAGCTCAAGATGCAGTTCAAAATGCCCTCATCAAGCTCTTCCGTCAATGGCAATGCGGGATGAGCCCCGATTCACGGCTGAAAGCCTGGCTTTTCCAGGTTGTCCACAATGAGGCGGTTGACCTCATACGCTCGGAAGAACGACTCCGTCGCCACCATGAAGGCCACGCGGCGAAGATGATGGATGAAACATCTGGAGGGCTCTATGAAGACCCCAAACCGGATGAACGGCTGGCGATGGTACGCAGTTGCATGGGCGTGTTGACCCCGGCGCAGCGGCAGGTGGTTCTTCTCCGGATGCAGCAGGAGATGAGCTATGCGGAAATAGCCCGCATCACTGGACAGAGTTCGGGCTATGTCGGATTCCTCCTGCATGAAGCAGTCACTAAACTTTCTGAAGCTGTGCGCAAACTAGAAGGAGGCGCACAATGAACCCTTGTAAATTTAATGCCTATCTCACAGCGTACGTGCTGCGTGACATGGATCAAAAACGTCTGGATGCCCTCGACGCGCATCTGAAGACCTGCCCTGATTGCCAGAAAAAGGCAGCAGAGTTGCGTGCTACACTTTCGCTCCTGAAAGAGGCCTTCCCTGCAGAGGAAACGCAGACTGGAAACGGTCCGGTGTTGGCTCCGGAACGTCGTCAACAGCTCTTGACGATTAAGCCACTCTCAAAAGCAAATTTGTTCATGCGCTTTATTGATAAGGCTTATCGTCCCCTTCGGATGATCGCCGCAACGCTTCTCTGTGTGTTCGGCATACTGGCCATCCTCTCTGCCGCGTTTAGGTCATCGGTGAAGGAATGTCGCGTGTCGACTCGGGATCTCTATAATTATCAATCATTTAAGGCACCGCTTCCGGGGGGAGGAGGGGGTGGAATGAGCTCCACCGCAGCTAAAGGTGCTACGGGTGGTTCGGCAGGACTGCCTATAAAGGCTGCGCTGTTGCCTGAAACGGAAACAGACTCTCGCGCAATAGTGTTGCATGATTCTGAAAGGCGAATGGATTCATCTGCAGCTCGAAAAAGTAAATTACGTAAACAATCGGGCGAAAAGTTAGGGGATGATGTAGGGTGGCTTAACGGGAGCAAGGATGTGAGCGACAGGAGTAAAGAAAAGCAACGGGATCGATATGATGATGGCTTAGAGGCCAATCAGCCCGTTCACCCACCTGACGCTATACTTGAAGGTGCACCAATCGCACCTCTGCCTGCGACAATAGATGCTGTCACATTGGTCAAATCACCTGTCGTTAAACGAGGCATCTATGCTTCAAGAAGTGCTGCAGGCCCTGTATCCAAGAGTGAGCGGGTCGGATCAGATCCCGTATCGGGTCCAGTGGGAGCAGCGGTTGCTGTGCCTATGGAGACAGCTTCGCGTTCAGATGCAGCCTCAATGACGACAAAACCAACTTCTGATCACCTTGAGCGTGATAAGGAAGTCGCTGCACCTGAAAAGCCAACGTCCTCATTCCAATATGGGGTAGGTTATACAAAATCAGAAAATGGTCGAGTCAGTGGTGAGGAAAGAGAAAAGGACAGCTTACGCCGACTGGAGCCCCTCAAAATTCAAGCGCCAAAGCCTTCCTTTACAGGTACACCCAAGGATATTCGGAGTGCGAATCTGGAGAAGCCTGGCGAACGGGATAATAAGCCAGCGGATTATCCTGTTGTCTCGTATAAGAGGGTTGCTGAGTCTAAAGTTCTAGAGGATAGCAAATTCCAGCTAAAGGGGATTGACGGCTTAGTCAATGGCGAGACTCTCGTGACTGCCGGGACGTTGCTTTCGGGCAAGCGTGATTCAAAGCATGAAGAAAGTCGATGGAAAGAGGAAGAAGTTTTTAAGAAGGAACTAACGCTCTCTAACAGCGCAGTTATTTCGGACGAGGCGAATACCACGTCTAATTTCAAACTGGGCATCAAAAATGAACTTAAGAAAGAGAAGGCAGATGAAAACTTTGAAGCGGCGGACCTCCATAAGAAGCTTGCGCCACCTCGTGAACCCTTGCCCTTTAATTCTTTTGTGGTAGCAGCAACAGAACCCTTCTCGACCTTCGCCATGGACGTGGATACTGCAAGCTATACGCTCACACGTCAAGCTCTGCGCTCCGGCAAACTGCCTGATCCGGAACGCGTCCGTCTCGAAGAGATCGTCAATGCGTTTGATTACGCTGACACGGCACCTGATCGTGCGACATTCCGCGTCTATCAGGATGGTGCACAGTCACCTTTCGGGGCTGGGTGCAACTTGCTTCGTATTGGCGTCAAGGGACGTCGCCTCGGACGCGAAGAGCAGCGTCCTGCCATGCTGACCTTCGTGATCGATGTCTCCGGCTCCATGTCTCAGCCTGACCGCATAGGCTTTGCACGCCAGTCGCTCTCTTTGTTGTTGGACCAAGTGGGAACAGATGACCGCATCCAGATCATTGCCTACAGTGACCAGGCCCAGTTCGTACTGCCTCCATCACCAGCTACTGAGAAGGCTCGCATCATGGCAGCCTTTGATCGGTTGCAATGCAATGGTTCGACCAACCTTGAAGAGGGACTCCGGCGCGCTTATGAACAAGCCGCACAGGCCTTTATTCCGGGAGCCGAGAATCGTGTCATCCTGATTTCAGATGGCGTGGCTAATCTGGGCGCGGACAGTGCACAGGAGATTCTGAATAAGGTTGCTGCAAACCGAAAGCAGGGGATCACGTGCTCAGTCTTTGGTGTCGGGACCGGCACGTACAACGACAAGATGCTGCAAGAACTCGCCAACAAGGGCGATGGCGTTTATCGCTTCCTCGATTCAGCGGAAGAAGTCAAAACCGCGTTTGTCGACGATCTAGCTGCAACGCTCAACTTTATTGCCAAGGACGCAAAGATCCAGGTTGAATGGAATCCAAAGACCGTGCGGCGTTATCGCCAGATGGGGTATGAGAAGCGGAAGCTGACTAAAGAGCAGTTCCGTGACGATACAGTCGATGCAGGCGAAGTGGGTTCCGGACAATCCGTGACCGCGCTTTACGAGTTGGAACTGATGCCGGATGTCACGCCGGAATCGTCTCTCGGAACCGTGCGCATTCGCTATCAACGGACCGACAATGGAAAGGTCGAAGAAATCGAGTCAGCCTTGGTTGCTGCAACTGTGCTTCGCCCGGCGCATCAGGCCAGTGTCTATTTCAAGGTGGCTGCCTCAGCAGCCGAGTTTGCTGAATTACTGCGGGGAAGTCCGTATGCGCAGGACGGACGGTTGGACACGGTTGCCGATTATCTGCGGCCTGCGGCACTTGAACGTTCGCTTGACACACGCGTTAAGGAGTTGCTGGAACTCGTCACGACTGCCGCTTCGCTGACGAAGTAGGAAACAAGATTGGAACAATGGAATGTTGGAATGGTGGAATACTGGAACAATATAATTTTGGAATACTGGAATGCTGGAAGAAGGCATTCTTTGGAGGGACGCGCTCTGTCGCGTCCGGCCACGACGAAGCGTGGCCCTCCAGAAAGCGATATTCCTGTTCCCCGTCATTCCAACGTTCCCATATTACAATAGTCCAGTGAAGCTATTGACAAGGAGAAACAACATGAATAATAAACGATCCATAAGGCATTCGCCTCAATCATGGCTAAGATTAGTCGCACTCTTGACCGCATCGTCGTCTTGCTTCGCGCAGGATCTTTCAGAGCAATGGAAGCAAGTCGATGAGGCGGACAATAAGGATCAACCAAAGACGGCAATCACCCTACTGGATCAGATTTCGCAGACTGCAGTCCAAGCTGAAAAATGGGATGATGCCCTGTTCGCTTCTGCTCGCAAGGCGATTTTGCAAGGGCGCATTGAAGAGGGGGAACAGGCGTATGGAGCCTTGTTGCGTCTTGAAGAGGCTCGTAAAACCTCCTCGGCTAAAATGCAACCCTTCCTGGATGCCCTGATCGCAGAATGGTACGTAAAGTATTTTCTGGATAACCGCTGGATGTTTGCGCAACGGACGCAAATCTCAGGTAGCGAAGAGGGGAAAGACATTGGCAAATGGAGCCTGCCACGCATCGTGAAGGAAGTCGGCGACCGCTTCGACCGGGTTCTCACGGCGCCGCAACGTTTCTTTGCCTATCCCATCAAAGATTTCAGCCGTTGCTTTACGCCTGGCACTATCGAGGACGAATACCGTCCGACGATCTATGATCTGCTGGCTCATCGCGCCATTGATTTTTATAGTTCAGCCGAGCAGGGGCTTCTGGAAAATGACCCCGACTTTATTGTCGCCTCAGACATGCCGCTCTTTGCACAGCCGGAACTCTTCATGAAATGGGCTGAAAAACAGTTTTCGCTCAAGGATTCGGGAATCAAGAAAGCGCTCTTCATCACAGCCCAGCGCATGCGTGTCAATCAAGTCGCAGGCAGGTCGATTGCGTTTGCGGATGGTGATTTCAATCGCATCCAGCTTGCGAATCGTCTCTTGGGCGCTGTTGGCGTGGATGCGGATGACGCTTATGATCAGGCACTGGAAGCATTTGTATCGCGCTGGAATGATAATGAAGTGTGCACACGGGCGATTGCCGCCCAGGCGGATCGGTTGTTTGTACAGAAAAAATATGTTGAGGCTAAACAACGTGCAGAAGAAGGAAGGAAACAATTTCCGAAATCCGTTGGCGCGCAAGAATGCAACGCCGTCATCGAGCGCGTGCTCCAGCCCTCCATGACGATTCAAACACCCAATGTCTGGGCAAAGACCAAGCCAGAGGCGCGGCCGTACGGACAACTCGAAATAACGTGTCGCAACGTGCCCCAGGTTCGTTTCCGCCTCTATCCGATGAACCCTGAAAATGAAGAGGAACGTAATATTTGGGATATTGAGAAGCTCCTCAAACGGCAATTCGTAAAGGAGTGGACAGTTGATATTGCTTCTGAAAATTACCAAGAAGTGACTCAAAAAAAGGATATTGTCGAAGCCTGCAAAAATGGTATGTATGTGCTTCTTGCGACAGCTCAGGAAAACGTCCATTACGTGGTCGCCATGCAGGTGAGCGATTTGTCTGTTGAGCGCATGAACAGGGGACAATATGATGTGCGCGTCTGCAACAATGAAAGCGGCATGCCTATTGCGAATGCGCAGATAACGGCCAAGGTCAAGAATAATCAGAAAAAGGAAATAGAGATACGCAATTATACGACAGACGCAGGTGGACGTGCCGTGCTTGAGAAGCTTCCGAATGGCGAGGTCACGCTCTATGTCAAATCAGGTGATGACACGCTAGTCGACACGATTGGCTGGTCTTGGGGAAATGAGCGCCAGCCCGATGTCCAAGATGCCAGCCGTGTGATGCTGCTGACGGATCGTTCCATCTATCGCCCCGGACAGACTGTTTATTATAAGGGCATCTATTACGTGGTTAACCAGGACACGGGCAAATATGAGATCCGCCCGCAAGCGCACTACACGATCCGTCTCATGGATCCCAATAATCAAGAGATTGCTTCGCGAAAGGAAAAGGCAAATGCCTTTGGTTCATTTAGCGGTTCCTTTGTGATTCCCAAAGATAAAGGCACCGGACACATGACTTTGCAGATGGATCAAGGAGGCGTTTCATTCAGCGTAGAGGAATACAAGCGCCCCAAGTTTGAAGTCACCTTTGATCCCATTAAAGATGAGTTTAAGTTGAATGCGGATGTCACGCTGAAGGGTCGAGCCACAACCTATTCCGGCCTGCCCTTGGCACGCGCAAAGGTCAAATGGCGCGTGGAGCGCTCAGCGCGCTATCCCTGGTGGTGCTGGTGGCGTGTCACGCAACCCAAGGTGCTGGAAACTGGCACAGCAGAGACTGGCGACGACGGAACCTTTAAGACAACCTTCCTTGCAAAGCCTGAATTGGACGCAAAACCGGATGAAGCTCCAAAATTCACCTATAGTGTCACGGCTGAGGTGATTGACTCCACGGGCGAAACACGCGCGGGTTCACAATCATTGACCCTAGGATTTACTGCTCTAAGTGTCGCGATACAGATCCCAGAGTGGTTTAAGGCGAATGAGAAACAGGAGATTACGGTTTTAATCAACACGTTGACGGGTGCACCTGTGGCTGCGACTAAAGGCGAAATCCACATTGTACCGCTCAAACAGCCAGACCGTCCGATCCCGTTTGAAGAACCCCGTCATGGATATTTTCCCCATAAACGCTCTGCTGTGTCAGCCATCAATCCGGCATCCCATCAGCCGATAGACTGGGAAGCCAGTGGCCATCCTGTGGAAGATTCGTTTACGACAGGTGAGAATGGGAATGCGAAAATACCCTTCACGCTGAAGCCTGGCATCTATCGGGTTGAGGTCACGACAAAAGATAAATTTGGTAATCCTGCAACAGACAAGGCTGTGATCCAGGTCTTCACTCCTGCGGATGAAAAATATCCTGTAAAGGTACCTGCGAAACTCTTTATTGAAAAGCCGCAAATGGAAGTCGGAGAGACCTTCCGTGCCCTCTGGGGAAGCGGATATGCAACAGCTTATGGTGAGATCGAAATATGGCGTGACAATAAACTGCTTAAACGTTTAGTGTCGCAACCGGGTAAGACGCAGATGTTGATGGAGTATCTTGTGACCGAAGATCTGCGCGGCGGTTTTACCGTGCGCTATTCGATGATCCGGGAAAACAAATTCTATCAGGAATATCGTCAGATCAATGTACCGTGGAGCAACAAAGCATTCACCTTGAACTGGATCCATATCAACTCCAAACTGGAACCAAATGTTAAGGAGCAATGGACCCTCAGCGTCAAGAATCCGGACGGCACACCGGCAAATGCGGAACTGGTCGCCTCCATGTTCGATGCATCCCTGGATGCGTTTTTGATGCACAGTTGGAACACGGGATTTGGTCTGCGCACGGAGTCCTCCTACTTCTATAATTTGCAGTTTTCGAATATCATGGCAGACCTGCAACCCCGTACGCATTTCCAGCAGCAGGGAGGTTACCAAGCCCAATATCGCCACTGGGCATATCAGCTTCTGCAAAACCAGCACAATCGGAGATTTGCCAGGTCACGAGGCATGAAAATGGCCGCCGGTGGTGTGATGACAATGGAGCCAATGATGGCTATGATGGATGCTGCTCCTGCTCCTGCAGCCACAGCAATGCCTGCCTTAGCTAAAGCAGAACGAAAAACTATGGAAGAAAAGGATGCCGATGGAGCTAAAAAGAGGCAGGAGGGTGGCGCAGCTAAACCAGCGGATGCTCCCATGGTCAGAAAAAATCTAAATGAGACAGCCTTTTTCTTGCCCATGCTCGAAACAGATGCAGCAGGGACAGTCTCCATATCCTTCTCAGCACCTGAGGCCTTGACCGGTTGGCGCGTGATGGCGTTTGCGCATGATCAGAAATTGAATAGCGGCTACATTGAAGCAAAGGTCGTTACTCAAAAGAAACTGATGGTCGAACCGTCCATGCCGCGCTTCCTGCGCGAGGGCGATGAAATTGAATTATCCGTCAAGGTCACCAACACCTCCGATGTCTGGCAAACAGGAAAAGTATCGTTGAAGTTCAGCGAAAAATTGAAAGAGCTTGGCGAAGAGAAGTTCGCGCTTGATCCTGGGAAATCAGTTTCAATCAAGTGGGTTGTGAAGGTCCCGGATACAGCGGCGGGTCTCACAAAGTATACGGTTCTCGCCAAGGCTGAAAATTATGGGGATGGCGAAGAAGGTTATCTGCCGATCCTCTCAAAGCGGGTACAGGTCATTGAATCGATGGCGTTCAGCGTAAAACCACATCAGGAGATGAAGCTGACTTTCAAGCGTCTGGCCAATGTTTCGGATACAGCGGAGCATCTCGCTCTGACGTTGGAGGTAACACCCAATGCGACATGGTCCGCGATTTTGGCCTTGCCGTACCTGATGGAATATCCTTATGAATGTGCGGAGCAAGTCTTCCATCGCTACTACGCGAATGCACTGGCGCGACAGATTGTAAAAGACAACCCGGTCATTGAAAATGTATTCAAGCAATGGAAAACGGAAACGCTGGAGAGTCCGTTGCAAAAGAATCAGGACCTCAAATCGCTCATGATCGAAGAGACCCCGTGGTTGGCAACTGCGCTGAAGGAAAAAGAGCAGCGCAACAATATCGCCATTCTCTTCGACAGCGCACGTCTTGAGAGCGAAACGAAATCAGCGTTGAACAAACTTCTTGAAAAACGGAACTTGGACGGCTGCTGGAGCTGGTTCCCTGGCGGCCCGCGCAATGACTACATCACGACGTTGATATTGAGAGGCTTTGGACGTCTGCGCGCCATCGGTGTTCCGGTGGACATGGAAATGGTCGTGAAGGCACTACCCGTCCTTGACAGCGAAATGAAGAAGAGCATCGAATACAGAATTAAAGAAAAGCAGTTATACTTTGGCTGTAGCGATGCCAGTTATCTCTACATGCGCAGCTTCTTTATCAACGATGCAAAGGTCGAAAAGGAAACAGTTGATACACTGATTACGTGGGCGAAGGCAGATCATCAGTGGACTAAGCTTTCACGGTATTCTCGTGCTCAGACCGCAATCGCACTCAATCGCTTTGGCGAAGCGGAGACAGCTCAACTGATTATGAAGTCAGTCCGCGAGAATGCTGTCGAAGACGAAGAGATGGGCATGAGCTGGCGGATGCCGCGTTCCTGGTGGTGGTTTGATGCACCGCTGGAGACACAGGCGCTCACGATTGAGGCTTTCAAGGAAGTCACCAAAGAGCAGGACGCCGTGGATGCCTGCGCCCTCTGGCTGTTGCAACAGAAACGCACCTCCCGCTGGACAACGACCACCTCAACTGCGGATGCTATTTACGCACTATTGCTTGGCAACAACACCATGCTGACACCCAAAGCTGAAGTGGATGTCACACTGGGCGGCGTACCGATCAAGCCAGATGCTGCTGAAGCTGGCAGCGGATATTTCTCAAAGCGTTATCAGCCTGCGGAAATCAAGCCTTCGATGGCGAAGATTGAAGTGAAGAATCCAAATGATGCCATTACCTTCGGTGCTCTGCACTGGCAGTATTTAGAAGACATTGACAAGGTGACGAAGAGCGAAGATAAGATGCCTATCGTGATTGACCGCAAGTTGTTTGTGAAGGAATACACGACAAAGGGTCCTGTGCTCAAGCCTGCAAACAGGGTTAAGATCGGTGACACCCTTGTGACGCGCATTGAATTGCGTGTGGAGCGCGAGATGGAGTTTGTGCACATGAAGGATACACGCGCGGCAAGCATCGAACCTGTTGATGTGCTCTCCTCATACCGGTGGCAAGATGGAACTGGATACTTCCAAAGCACGAGGGATACAGCAACGCACTTCTTCTTTGACCGGTTGAATCGCGGGACTTACATCTTTGAATATGAGTGCCGCGTCTTCCAGAATGGCAAGTGCAAAGCCGGCATGACCGAGATTCAATGCATGTACGCACCCGAGTTCAACGCGCACTCCGCAGGCATGATGCTAGAGTCGAAGTAGGAGGACTGGGGGGACTGGGAGAGGACGAGGACCGGGTGACCGGTTGACAGGGTGACCGGGTGAGCCCACAGACTTTTTGACTGCTTGACCGAGCCAGCTCACCAGGCAATCCGTCACTCAGTCACCTAGTCCGTCAGCTCAACCGGTCAACCAGTCACCCAGTCACCCTGTCAAAACCTTGCTCCACCCTAAAAGTTAGCATTGCAAGTCTGCCCTAAATCTGGTTTACTGCAAAAAAAACTAACTAAAGGGTCGTATCATGTCAGAAAACATTAATACCCCCACCATTTTTAAGAAAAGTGGTGGGTTTCGTCGGTTGCATTCGTTGAACTTCGCTACTATCGTCCATCTTGGCGCTATGCGCTTTTGCAAGCGCTTCATCACCTGGAAGGATGATCCGCTCGGTAAAACGGTCGGACAGATGGTCGGCGCGTCTCGATCTTGCAAACAGAACATCATTGAGGGCTCTGTGAGCGCGCAGACCTCCTCTGAGACTGAAATCAGGCTGACCAATGTCGCAAAGGCCAGTATGGCCGAATTGGCAGGGGATCTGGAAGACTATATTGGGTGCCGTGACGAAGTACCCTGGAGCATTCACGCACAGGAATATCAGGACATTATTTCGCTCCTGTTGGACCTCTTCACACACACGGATGACGAGATACACGACCACTGGGTCTATCTTCACAAGCAGAGGCAAAAGTTCGCTCCTTGGCTCGAGAGTGACGACGAGCTTGTCTGCGCCAATGCGCTGCTGATTTTGGCAAACAGGACTATCGGGTTGCTGGGCAAACAGCTCAAATCTCAGGAAGGCGTATTCGTCGAAGAAGGTGGCATTCGCGAACGGATGAGCGCAGCTCGAAAAGAGGTGGTTGCTCAACGCGAGAACGCCCCGGCTTGCCCGTCCTGTGGAAAACCCATGCGGCAACGTAAATCTCAAAAGGGCGACTTCTGGGGCTGTTCTGACTACCCCACTTGCCGCGGCATCCGACAAATGGAATAGCCGTGAAAATGGATGAGGGACCGGGTGACAGGGTGACTGGGTGACAGGTTGAGCTACCTGACCTTGTGACTGCTTGACTGCGTAAGCGGGCTCTGGAAGCCGTCATCTAGTCACTTTGTCAATAGCTCAACCTGTCACCCTGTCAACCTGTCACCCAGTCAAAAATAATCATCTGGCAAAAGGGTGGAGCTTTAGCATATAATGCCACTCAACCTATTCAAAGCGGAGGAGTGAGCCATGAAACGAGAGTTGTTGGTGGCTGCGCTAGGCATGTCGATGCTGGCAGGATGTGACACGGATCAAGAGAAGAATAAGGCGATCGACCATAAGTTGAAGGAGTTAAAGCAGACGCCTAAAACTAATGATTTGCCGATCATGGCTATGTGTTATGATATTGCAATAAAGCCCGCCCGAATCGAAACAATTGATCCTGAGAGCGGCCTGAAGACCTTGTCGGTTAAACCCTGTTAGCCTTAATGTTCACAAGCACACCACCCGGGTATCCGGGATCACATGAGAAGAATATCTTTTGACAGGATTTACAGGATTGATGGGATTGATGTTTTGATACCTAATCCTCAAAATCCTGTTCATCCTGTCAAAAACTGAAGCTTGAACCCTAACACCAAGTAACAGATACCAATCACATGCCTACTTCCTCCATGCCCGCTCCTTCGATATTGCCAGCGACTGCCGTGCTGGAGATGACAGGTGCCTGCAATCACTCCTGTATATTCTGTTCGTGTCCCTGGACTGCGGAGCAGGGGATCAGCCAATCTGAAATGCCCATCAGCGAATGGAAGGAGTTGATTGAAACTTATGCGAAAGCAGGCGTGATGCATTTCTGTTTCACATGTGGCGAAGCACTCATGAAAGAGGGCTTGAGTGAGCTCATCGCTTTTGCAGCACAGGTTCAGTCGCGTTATATCGAGACCGTGGATGGCGAACTCAAGGCATGGGATGCGCCACCGAAACTTTATCTGCTCTCCAACGGCAAGGCTGTCACGGATGAGATTTTGGCGTTGTGCAAAACTTATGAGGTGGCGTTGAGTTTGAGTCTGCCAGGGCTCGACACGTTTGAGGAACATACACGTGGCGGGATGGATGCCAGTCATGTCCTCTCCCTCTTCCGCAGAGCAAAAGAGATGGGGGTCACGACAACGGCTGGCATTACCGTAACAGCGAAGAATTTTTATGAACTCCATGACACCATTGCACTTGCTCTCATAGCCGGTGCGGACAGGATACTCCTCAATCGATTTATGCCTGGCGGTAGAGGTTTAGCGAATCGGGAGCTGGAACTCACTCTTGAGCAGGTTAAGGAGCTTCCGAAGATTGCTGAGGAGGTCTTATTAAAGGCGGATCGGACAGGGCACATTGGGACAGAGCTGCCGCGATGTGTTGTGAATCCAGCAGACTACGAAAAACTGAAGGTGGGTACGCGCTGTGCAGCCGCGACAGATTTCTTTGTTGTCGGTTCTTCAGGCCTGTTGAGAGTCTGCAATCATTCTCCCGTTGACTTAGTTCATTGGCGAGATTATGATTCTTTGCGTACACATCCCTACTGGCGCATGTTTGTTCATAAGTCATGGACACCAAAAGGATGTGAAGGGTGTAGCGCGCTTGGACAAACGTGCGATGGCGGCTGCCGCGAAGTAGCGCATGTGACGAACGGTTCACCGGAAGCTGTTGATCCGGTCTTTCGAGGGGCTGCGCCGGTACATGTTTAACAAGGAGAAGATATGAAGTTGAAGTTGATTGTTGCGGGACTATTATCGTTGCAGGCAGGCCTTCAGGCCGCTCCGTTGCGGCATCCCATTTATGAATCCGGATGGGAAAATATAACGAACAGTGTTGAATTGCAAGCCTTTGAACAGGCACCCGCTGCCACCTTGCAAGGCGGAATAGGTGCCGCTGATATCCGCTATGAGGCTAAAGGCGATTATGCTTTCACAGCCCCGGATAAAGGCATTGATCTGACTGCCTGGCGCGGTGAGCGCGTCAATGCGCAGGTGCTGGTCTGGGCGGGTGTTCCGCTTTCGCAACTCACGGCAACACTCTCTCCCTTACAAAACAATAAGGCCGTGGAAAAGAAGCTCAGCACTCCCTTATCTGGCGATGCATCATTTGTCCGCTATGTTCTCGTGAACAACAAGCCTACGGCAGACATTATAGACAATCAGAATCCGCCAGTTCATCCGGCAAGCGTGTATCGTCCGATCTGGGTCTCCGTCAATGTGCCGAGAGATGCGGAACCGGGATCTTATGCAGGGGTGCTGAAGGTGCAATCCGAAATAGGGGGACTCTCCTTCCCGATACGGTTGACAGTGAAGAAGAGCATCCTCCCGTCATGGAAGGACTGGAAATTCCATCTTGACCTCTGGCAACACCCGATCACGTATGCGCGTTATCATGATCTGACACCGTGGTCCGACGAACATCTTGCGGTCATGAAGCCCAGTTTACAGCGCCTAGCTCAACTGGGGCAGAAGGCCATTACCTGCGCTATTGTCGAAGAGGCCTGGAATGCCCAGACCTTTGATTGGTTCCCATCAATGGTTACTTGGAAAAAGCATGCGGATGGATCGTGGAGTTATGATTACACCATCTTTGATAAATGGGTGACCTTCATGATGAAGGATGTCGGCATCACCGGCCAGATCGACTGCTACTCCATGGTCCCCTGGCATCTCAAGTTCCGTTACTATGATGAGGCCTCTTCGAAATTTATGGATGCCCAGCTCAAGCCAGGCACCGAGGAGTACGATGCATTTTGGGGAAGATTCCTCAAAGATTTCGTGTCGCATCTGAAGACCAAAGGTTGGCTTGAAAAGACAAAGATTGCCCTGGATGAGCGTCCGGATGCGCTGGTCATCGGCGCAAAAGCGACCATTGCAAAACATGCACCTGAACTCGGCATTGTTTCAGCTATTAACAATCCGTCAGCCGTCTCCGAGGATTTTTACTCGATCTGTCCAATCATCGGGCATCTCAATACGATCTCGTCAGAGCTCATTCAAAAACGCCGCGCCAAGGGATTGAAGACGCTCTATTATGTCTGTTGTTCGCCGGCTCGTCCCAACACATTCCCGTTTTCGCCATTGGCTGAATCCGCTTGGCTGCCCATCGCGGCTGCCCGGTATGATTTGGATGGCTTCTTGCGGTGGGCTTATGCAACTTGGGTGGAGAACCCCATGCAGAGTACGGACTTTGTCTCGTGGCCCTCCGGCGACACAAACATGGTCTATCCCAATAATCGCAGCTCCCTTCGTCTAGAGGCCTTTAGAGACGGTGTTGAAGCCTTTGAAAAGTATCATATTGTGAAGTCAGAGCTTGAGAAGGCTGGTGATTCAGCAGGACTGGCAAAGCTTAAAACAGCACTCGACCCCTTTACATGGGCAGAGGGGCAAAAGAATAACGGGCAACATCTCGAAGCGGTCCGCACCTTCATGGCAACCCTTGAAGCGCTTTCTCAATAGCGACTTTACATCATTTTTACACGTTCTTTACGTCTTGATGACAAATGCTCTGTGCGTATCTGCTACGATGCTCGCAATTCTTATCTTGCAATAAAAAAAAGCAAAAATTTATTCAAAGAAAAGGGTTCCGGCGTTCGTATAAGCAATGGAACACGTTGAGAAAGTGGTAAACGTACCGAAAGGAAATCAAAACATGAAAAAACTCATGATGCTGGTGTTGGGTGTGTGGTCTGGTTTTTGTGGTATGGCTCAAGAGATTGGACCGCTCTCATTGGATGGCAAGATTGTAGGCGAATATCTGACCATGGAGATGATCTTTTCAGTGAAGGGCTTGAAGACTAACGTGCCACTGGAGGTCCTCAGTGGCGATTTAGCTTTGTTGGAAGAGCAGTTACCCAAGGGTGTTACTCTCGAAGTGGACGGGGCCAGCTATAAGTTGAGCTTCAAGGGAGGTTTTTGGCAGAAGGAGACAAGCGGAGATGTACGCTTGCGTTTTGCCCTGAATCAGCGGTCAGAGGGAGAAAAACAGAGTGTGAGCTTTAATGTGCCGGTGGTGCCGACACGAAAGATTTCTGTCACGTGCGACCGTCCCGGACTAGCCGTTGAACTGGCGAATGCGCATGACATTGTGCGCGATAAGGACACGAACGGGAATGACCGTGCATCGGGATTCCTTGGTTTTGCGCCTGAAGTGAAGTTGTCTTGGAAGACGGCTGTGCGCAAATTGGACTCCGAACTGATCGCCACGTGCGATGCATTGACCTCGGTTACGGTTGTCCCCGGTACCATGCGCCTCAAAACACTTCTGACCTATCGTGTCGCCCAAGGCGAGTTGACAAGCATGATTGTGGATGTTCCCAACATGAATGTGATTCAGGTGAAGGGGCAAGATTTGAGAGACTGGTCTGTCGATAAAACCAATGCTGCAAAGCCACAATTACGTATCACCTTAGGACGGCCACAACGCGAAACCTATTGTTTGGAAATTGAAAGCGAACGTTCTATTTCGGCCTTCCCGTGTGAGTTTACGGTTGATTCGCTTAATCCGCAGGGCGTCATCCGTTCGGCAGGCATGTTGCTGGTGGGCACGGATAGCGCTGTGCGAATCCAGATCGCCAGCATGAATGGATTGACGCAGACGGATCCTGCTGCTTTCCCGCTCCAGGCGTTTGGCGCAGCACCTGCTCGGAGTGTCTATACCTATCAATATGCGGCGGTTCCCTATTCGGTTTCACTGAAGGCGGATGACATTGTGACATCCATGACCGCTGAGACGGGTGTGCTGTGTAAAATGGAGGAGGGGATTCTGACGGTCGAGGCCAATGTGCAACTGGATGTACGAGATGCTCCGGCGCGCGAGGTCAAGATAGTGACGGATGCGGATGCTTCGTGGACGGTTTCCGCTGTCACCGGGCAACAGGTCGCGGAAAGCGATGTAGACGTACGGGTTTCTGGTAATGGACGGGAAATACTCATTCCGTTTCGCAAGCCGGTTGAAGGCATGACGGTGATCACCATACGTCTGGAAAAGACGCTGAGCGCAGGGAGTACCGGATTTACCGTGCCATCGTTGAGTCTTCCTGACGCGCGTTCCCAGCGTGGCTATGTCGTGGCAGCCGCTGCTCGTGGGATTAGGCTCACTGCAAAAACAGCTCAGGGGATGACGGAAGTCCATACCGCGTCGACGCCGATACGTACGGAAGGCGTACAGGTCGCCTATCGCTTCCGTGAAGCAGGGTGGAAGTTAGACCTGAGTGTTGAACGCGCAAAATCCTCGTTACACGCTGAGCTTTTCCATCTCATTTCATTGGGTGAAGGGGTTGTCTATGTTTCAACCGCTGTGACCTGTCATATCAGCGGCGCTCCTGTGCAAAGTTTGATGTTCCGTATTCCAGAGCATATTACACTCTTCGATGTGACGGGCGCAAATATTGATACGTGGACAAGGGATAAGGATGTCTGCACGGTCAAACTGATGAACCGTGTCATTGGCGATTACACGCTGCTGATTACTTATGATCGTCCCCTAAACTACAAGGGGGGCGATCTGCAAATCGGCGAGATAGAGATGATTGACACGGAGAGCGAAATGGGCTATCTGGCCATTGCAACGGCTGCCAGCTTGAAGTTGGAGGAGGCCAAAGAGATGCCGCAAACACTCATTCGCATTGGCCGCGAAGAGATCCCGGCTGGTTATGCGGCCACTGTCACGGCACCCGTGATCGGCGCCTATAAATACGTGCGGCGTCCTCATGCAGCCACCTTGAAAGTGACCCCGTATGCGACTGAAGGACTCATCGGACAAGTGGCGGATTACTTGACGCTGACCACCAAGATTGCCCGTGACTGTGAAAATGTGACGAAGGCAGTCTATTCGGTTAAGAATTCGGTACGTCAATATCTCTCGCTGAAGCTTCCGGCAGGGTGCGTACTGTGGTCGGTACGGCAGATCAACGATGATGATGCCAGCAAACCTAAAGAGCTGTCGGCACAGCAAGCCGATGGCATGTTACTCGTCCCTGTGGAGCGTCCGCGCGATCCTAATCATGCGGTGACGATTGAAATTGTTTATGCGAATGTGGGGACCAAGGGGACGCGTACCACCACATTGACGGCACCCGTGTTGACCGATGCGCCTGTGACCTTTGCAAGCTGGGAAATCCAGGCAGACGCAAAAGTCAGCATCAGTCGTGCTGACGGCAATATGACACCCGAAGTCAATGCCGTTCATTCGAAATGGCCGGTTTATAATCCGTGGGCAGCTCGGTCGCAACGTTTTTATAGGACAGCCAATCTGGCGCGTGAAACCCCGTTACAAGTGACGGTCACCATCGTGCCCGCATGGCTGGGCGGCGGATCGCTATGGGTACTGGGTGGCGGAATGATTGCAGGCCTGATTGCCCTGGTCATCTTTTCAGTTAGACGCAAAAAGATGTGGCTCGCTCTTGCGCTGACTTGTCTGGGTATGGCGATTGCACAGACGAAAATCGGTCTGCCTGTGGCAACGGTCGTGAGTGTCATTTTGCTTCCATTTTTGCTAACGGTCGGATTTTTGCGCCTGATCATTCGCTGGGTGCGTGGCGCAAAAGAGCGGAAAAAAGCTGCCCAAAATATGGAACCGCCGCCATGCGAGTCGTTTGAAATGCCATTACCTTTAGAAGAAGAAAGGGTTGAAGAAGTTCCGATTCCTGAAGTGCAAGAAAAGGTGAATACAGGTCACGAAGAGAACAAAGGATTTGTTCGCATCGGGTTCATGCTATTCATCGCCCTTGTTGGATTTGTTGGCTTAACACTGAATGCCGAGGATAAAATTTCCGAAGCACCAGCAGTGATTGCCCCGATACCGCCTAAAGCAGAGGTCTTGTTTGCAAACGGGGTTGAAGGTATAACTGTGTTGCTAGAGAAGACATCTGTTGCGGTTGCATCACGTACGGTGACTGGCGAATATGTGTCAACAGTCAAGCGTGTCATCCAGTTTTCCACAAAAGTTATTGGGGAATATCGTATGTTACGGGTGAATGATGTAAATCAGCTCGCCCTCTTGACGTTCAAAGACCATGCACAGGCAAAAATTTTGGTTGACCAGCAGGGTGTCTTGCTGACGATCAAGAAGGTCGGAACATACACTCTTGAGCTGGAGACCTGCGAAACCATTCGTGAAAACGAAAATGGAGCGACGTTCTTCTCGTGGGGAAGCTACGGAAGTGTGAAGAGTGGCGTTGAAGTGATCCTGCCCTCCGTGGAATTAGCTGTAACGGGCAAAGCGATCATGCAATGTGTAAGTACACCGGCGAACAACACGACAACAGTGACAGGCGTACTCACGACAGGAACGCGCCGTTTTGGTGTGACATTCAGTCCGCGTGTGCGTGATTCGCGCAAGGAGACAGCAGTCGTTTATTGCGATGTGTCAACGCTTGCCTTCTTGCGCTCTGGCGTCGTTGATATTTGCGCAAACGCAAACTACACCGTTGCACAGGGTGAAGTGAGAGAATTGCATCTGAAGATTCCGGGTGGCATGGGCGTGACCTCCGTGACGGCTGCGGGTATTGCGACCTGGAGTCTTGATTCGGCGACACGTATGCTCATCGTCATTTTTGATAAGCCGCAGACTGGAGCATTCACCGTTGCACTAGGACTACAAAGCGCGAGCGGTGGCTTGCCTTATGCGGTTACGCTGGGTGCCCCCTCTGCGGAAGGGGTGCAGCGTCAACGTGGCTTCCTTGCATTTGCAGCAGCCGAATCATTATTAATGAAAATTGAGAAGGATCAAGGAGTCAATGCGATCAATGTCGCGGACTATCCGATGTCCGCTGCCCTCATGCAGCAGAATAAAGAAGAGCCCATTCGCCGGGCGTATCGTTATGATGATGCGACAAAAGTTGCTGTTTCGTTCCGCGCGGAAGCGGTGCAATCGGAGATCCGCGTACAGGAAACAGGCGCATTCAGCATCGCCGATGAGCGATCAGTCTTGAGTACGCGCCTGGATGTAACGATTGCCAAGGCTGGGCTATTCTCTCTGAAGTTGGATCCTCCCCAGGGATATGAGATTGAGACGCTGACAGGCAGTGGTGTCAGCCATTGGGATGACACCCGCAAGACAGGTGGTGGTGTTGAGGTCTTCTTCAATACACGCTTGCTGGGCACATCGTCTATTAACATGGTGCTGGCGCGTCAGCAAAAGGGCATTGACGAAAAGATTATTGTGCCACGTGTCTCAATTACGAATGCATTGCGCCATACCGGGCGCATGGCCGTTACGGCGGAACGTGGTGTCCGATTAGTGCCCGAGGTACAGCAAGGTGTTACGTTAGTCCGAGATGACACATTGAGGAATCAGACCGGCGCGGTTGTATTTGATATTCTTCGCCCCGGCTGGCAGATGGAACTCAAGACGCAGGTGTTGCTGCCGGTGCTTAAGCCGGAACTCCTTCATCGCGTCGATTTGGCGGAAGGCATGTTGCAACATCGCATTTATGCCCGTTACAAAATCGAAAATGCGGGCGTGAAGTTCTTCCGTGTGGAAGTGCCTATCAAGGATGCGACGCTCACGGTCTCCGGACGCAATATCGCCCGTGTGTATCCTGACGTTGAAGGCGCGAAAGTGGAAGCTAAAGATGCCCAACCGGCAACCTCTGGAAAAGTATGGGTGATCGAATTGCATGGCAAGGTCGAAGACGCTTATGCGTTCACAGCACTCTACCAGGAACCCTACGATCCTGCTGCCGGCGGGGTGAAGGTCCGTCCATTTGGAACGCCGGGAAGTTCGCGTCAGACCGCGTGGCTGGCGATTACAGGCGGCGGCCGTGTGCAAGTTGAACCGCGCGGAGAGGTAGTCGGGTTGCGCGTCGAAGATGCGCGTAGCCTCCCCGAATATTTTGGAGCAGGGGACCTGTCCGGCGCAATCCGTTGCTATCGCGTATTGCAGTCCGACTACTCGCTCGACTTATCCGTCATCCGCCATGAAACTGCAAAAGTGCTTCCGGCCGGTGTCGAAAGCGCACGCTTCACAACCGTTCTTTCCGCGAGCGGCAAGATGCTGACGCAGGTTTCCGTGCAGTTGCGCACAGGGCGTCTGCGTTTTCTGAAGGTGGGCATGCCGACGACCAGTGAACTGTGGGCTGCACAAGTCAACGGCACAGAGGTGCCGATTGCGCGTGACAGTGATAACAACTTGAATATTCCGCTTGAATTACTGGCATCAGAGAAACTGACATCCATTGACCTTGTTTATGCGGATAGTCTCAAGGGAACTGTGCGTGGTACGATGAACATTCCTGCAATACGCTTCCCTGAATTGCCGCTGCAGAATATCCAGTGGACGATCTTTGTGCCGCCGGGGTCAAGGTATCGTCTGGCTAATCAAGACTTTGATGAACTTGACGGAAAGGACAGTCTTGAGGGCGGCGGATTTGTCAGGAACTTTGGACGCTCGGAATATCTGGCTATTAATGCGAAACAGGGTTCACGAAATCTGACGGAGGCGAAGGGCAAACTAGGATCGATTGGTGCCTTGCTGGAAAAGGGCGACCGTATTCAGGCTCAAAAGGCTTTGCAGCAGGCTGTCAATCTCTCCCAGGCTGAGCAGACTTTGAACGAGGATGCCCGTGTACAATTCCGCAATGTGGTCCGGGAGCAGGTCAAGATCGGACTGGTGAATCGTCGTGAAGCACTTCGCATGGACAACAATATCTATGACGAACGCGCGCCGCAAACACAGGTGGGCTACAACGACGGCAACTTCAGTCGCGAATTTGCCAATCGCGTGGATGAACAGCTTTCAGTTCAAGACCGCGATTCATTGGATCGCGTTGCGAGTAAGATTGTCGAGCAGCAAGCTGCCGCAGCAGGGCAGGGGACAGCCATCAACATCGCCATGCCCGAGCATGGTCGCCTATTACGCTTCGCACGCGCCCTGCAGAACGAATGTGGCGGCAAGCTTGAACTCTCGCTCAAGGTCTCGTCTGATTACTCTATGGCAACATGCTTGACCTGGTGGCCCGTGATTCCGCTCTTCCTCGGCCTCTGGCTGCTCCTGGGCATCGCCTTCGGATCTCAACGGAAAGTGTAGGCTCTAATAGGCCGTCAGCATATCCTTGACTTGCTCGGTACCCCAGATGCTGACTTCATCGATGACGCAGTTAGGTGGCACGTCAATGCAGTGTACGAGTGTTCGCGCAAAATCCTCCGCTGTCGGATAACCGTTCATCCAGCTATCGTCAATTTTTGCATTTGCACAAAAGTTGGTACGTGCTGCGCCTGGAATGAAGCAGGTTGCCTTGCCGCCCCAGGCTTCCATTTCCTTGTGCAGACAACGGGTATATCCCACCATGCCTGCTTTTGCAGCCGTATAGATGGCCCATGACGGCCACGCAAAGTGTGCGCATCCGCTGGAGACATTGAGGATGTGTCCGAATCCCGACTTACGCATTTCAGGAATGACGGCGCGTGCCCCCTTCATGATGGAGGTCAGGTTTGTATCTAAGACAGTCCGGAAATCTTCATCGGTCATGGCATCTACATTTGCGATCTTTATACCGCATCCATGGTTACAGACCAGGACATCTATCCGTCCAAAGGCGTTAACAGTCTGTTTGACAACCTTTGTCCAGTCTTTGGTCACGGTTGCATCGGCTGCAACAGCAATCCATGTCTTGGGTTTCAGCTTCTTCCCGACCGTTTGTAAGGTCTTGAGCGTGCGTCCGGTCAGCACCAGCCTTGCGCCCATTTCGTTGAGCATATAGGCTGCGGCTTCGCCGAATCCTGACGATGCACCCGTAACGATAATTACTTTTCCTTCAATGTAATGTTTCATCTGTGACTCCTTGGTAAAATTCGATCTACTCTGTTTAGAAATTAATTTACCAGCTTTCCCCTGATCTGTGAAGCCTAGAAGATTAATTCCGTTTTTTGGGGGTGTGATTCATTTTAGTTGGCACATCCTTAAGCTGCGTGGAGGTTTGAGCGGAAGCGAGCGACAAGAGCGCACATGTATGCGGCATTCTTGAAGCGCCAGTGCATGCCGGACTGCTTGCAGCGC
>Ga0268284_1000595_pt1 | contig 23023 bp, 11 predicted proteins | sample saktaG_14_FD_190137 | JGI IMG/M metagenome (GOLD analysis project Ga0268284, IMG submission 190137) | Saline water microbial communities from Sakinaw Lake, British Columbia, Canada - sak_2013_06_06_40m | ecosystem: Environmental > Aquatic > Non-marine Saline and Alkaline > Saline ...
CCTTCATCCACGGCTAATACCGTGACCGCCGCATGTTGAGCAGGCTGACCGCTCGAATCAGTGACCGTAATTTTGATGGGCAAGGTTGTCTTGGGCGCAACAGCAGGGAGGTCTGTTTTTACGCTGACGTTGAGTTTATGTTCAGCAGGACTTATGCGGAGTGTTTCAATGCCAGAGGCGCGATGCGCGCTCCAAACGCTTTCCGCAATCGCCGGACGTATGACGCTGACCGCGACTTCGAGATTGGGCGCCCATGCCTTATGGGCTGTCCATGTAACCTCGGCCGTATTGTTTGTCATCACGATCACTTGGTTCTCAAGGATGTGCGTTTGCTGCAAGGTGACCCACGCGATGCCTGAAAAGGGTGCACGGATTTGCATACGGATGGTGTCGTCTGGAAGGTAGCTCTCTTTGTCAAAGACGAGTTTGACGCGGTCTGGTGAGGAGCGATCCCAGGCAACGGCCGGGGCATCGCTGTCGCTGGAGACGAAGTGCCAGCTTGTTGATGTTTGCGATACGGGGTCTGTGAGGGTCATGAGATAATCACCTGTGTCAGCAGGCACGGTGAAGGCGAAGGACGTATCTTCGTTTTTGCAACTGACGGTGTTAGTGAAGATCACGCTCTTGATACGCTGACTCTCCCACTGGTAATAGCCACGTGGATCTTTACGGAAATTGCTGATCCACGAGACTTGTTCGATAGTGAGCGTGAGTGTGACAGGATCGGGTTTGCATTTTCCATCGGGCAGGACATTCGCAATATGAAGCGTCTGTTCCTGCCCAGACTTCAGCATGTTATTCTTGGGGTTCTTGATGCCGATATAAAAGGAATAGGGATGCACCGGGACAGTTGACCGCGCAGTCACGGTACGGCCGCCCGCTTCTATGACCGTTGATTGGACAATGGCATCTAAGCGCGCCGGCGGAAATAGATTCTTGGGTATTTCATTGGTGAAGCAGGCTTGCCCTTTTTCATCGAGTTCGCCTTTTTGCGTGGCCGAGGTTTCGACGGCAAACACCTTTTCTCCATCGCCAAACAGGTAATCTTCCCAAGCAGTTGATGTAAACGGTACAGCTTTGTACAGAAGCATGGTCTCGTATTTAAGCCCATTAGCAGGCTTGCCAAAGAGATGTTCCGCTCCGAACGTGCCGATGAGCTTTTCACCTGCGTTCACGGATGCAGGCAACTCGAGATGTTTGACGCGAATTTGTGGCGGCACAAAAGATTCAAGTGCGAAGTGGCTTTGACCGAGGACGGTCGCATCTTCTCCAGGGAGGGCGAGTTGCGCGCGATAGGTTCCAGAGGGAAGGTAATCCGGCATGGCTATTTCTGCTGTTACACAGCCACGTGCATCCGCGATGAGCGGGAGTGTCTTGAATATCTTCCCGTTTGGCTTCATGATCTGCATCATTACGGGGAAGGGGATAGGGGGCATGTTGTCCTGTGTTCGCAACAGCGCTTGCGCAAAAACAGTTTCGCCGTGGCGATAAATTTCGCGATCAGTGAAAATAAAGGCCTCTGAGGTCTTGGGCTGCAAGTATCGTTCGAATGTTTTGGTCAATTGTTCGATTTGATTTTTGTCTGACAAGGCGAGGAACGTGAAGTCCTCGTTATCCGGTGATGCGGCAACGAGGAGGAGGGGGGTACCATCCTTCTCGTTATATTTTAATCGTACAAAGCCATCCTTGTCTGTTGTTCCTTGCGCGAGCATCGCATTGTTTCGTCCATAAAGCTTCACGATGTGGTCGGGTTCGGGTGTGCCCTTACCCAGCGACGTGACCCATAGCGTGTAGGCCTGTGGCTCTTCGCGCACGCTGATGCCAATATCTGTTATGCAGACGAGCCGGCTTTTCATTCTCGCCTGTTCGCTGGACAGGGTCACGAGAAAAACGCCGCGTTGGGCTTGAGGAATCTGAGCGGAGAGGTGGATGAAGGAACGTTGCTCCTTATTAGGCATGTTGGCGAGCCGGTTGGTCAGCGAGTTGACGCCTTGTGTCAGGTCCTCCGTGTTGTTAGCGTCATCTCGATAGTCGGAGAAATAGAGATCATTCTTTGCAAAATAGACGAGGTTTTGCGGAAGGACACGCGAGACCTCGCTGACGAGGGATGTGCAGTTGACGCTCTTGATGGGAATAGTCAGCTTGCCTTGGGGTGCGAGGTACCGCCCCGGCGAGTCAAAGTCAATATCAGGGGTACGATGAGGAATAAGGACGGAACGCTGGATTTCTTTTCCAAGGATGAGGCCGGTGGTGGTTTTTAAATTTGGACTGAATGTGAGCGTATACATTTCGCCCGGCTTAAAGGGTCCGCAGATGCGGAATCCAGGTTCCCAACGCCATTCCATGGGTGTGATGGTCAGGTTGACCTCTGGCGAAGAACGTACCTGCAGAAGAGTGTCTTTTAAGTCGGGCTGTTCATTAAAGCAGATCGCAAGTTCGGGATTGCCAAAGGAGGGAGTTTTGGAATGAATGCTGGTCACGTACAGCATTTTGTGCTGTGGCTGGTTTGTTTGCGGATAGGGGGGGGCTGGAGACCTCGTGAAGGCGCGGTTTGTGCTGACGAATGTCGCAGGATTATCAGAGGTATCGCCAGGGTCGCCATCTTCACCTCCGAGGGAATCATGGCTTTGTTTGACCCACCACCAGCCGGCGGCGTTGAGGATGAGAACAGAAAGGACAAATAACCAGAATGACAACAGACGGGAATTTTTCATGAGAGGCTCCTAAAAAAATAAATTTTAATACCGTAGTCAAATGTTTAGACGGTTGTTCGTCTTGCGGAGGCGCAGAGGCTTAGAGATTGGAGTCTGGGGCGACGGTGCTTCGGTAGGGGGCGAAAGAGTCTAAATTTAGCTATTGGTACGAAAGAAAGTATTAGCATAGATAACCTTTTTGTCGAAAGCAAGACGGAAATGGGTGTTATTCAGGGAAAATAGTCCGCTGTTTTTTCGTGGGGTCGAACTTCCCAATTGCGCGATCTAAGATGTTTTAGTATTCTCTCGGGGAGCGCCTTACATAATCTGGAGGCAATTTTTGATAGGAGATCAACGGATGAGCATTACAAGCTGGATGATGGTGGGGGTGTCTGTGTTAAGTGTAGGTTTTGCAGGAGCGTTGACCCCGCACGACCTGATGTGTGACTTGCTCGCAAAGCCGGGTTGGGTCCCCGTGCCGGATGCGCGGCCACAATTTTCCTGGTGCTTCAAGGATGGAGAGCAGGGCGATCTGCAAACCGCCTATCACGTGCAGGTGGCTACTTCAACATCGTGCTTCCGGGCTGAGAAACCTGATTTATGGGATTCGGGTAAGGTGATGTCCGGCGAGTCGCTGTTTGTCACTTATGCCGGGAAGGCCTTGCCCGCGAATGCGCCTGTTTGCTGGCGTGTCAGAGTGTGGGACCGGCGTGGCCGCGCAGGCGAGTGGTCGCAGAACGTCTCGTTCATGACGGCTGTAACATCTGGGACGAACACGGTGTTACGGTATCCGCTGCAGCAGACCACCGTGAAGCCCGTCTCTATTACCACAAACAAAGAAGGGCGAGTCTTTGTCGATTTTGGCAAGGCGGCCTTTGGATGGCTGGAGTTGATTCCTCAAAGCAAGGAGCGATATGCCGGGTCTTTTACCCTTCATTTGGGTGAAAAGGCCAAGGGTCGTCTGGTGGATCGTCAGCCAGGAGGAACGATCCGTTATGCAAAGGTTACGGGAGCCCTCACGCAACCCGCGGTTTACCGCGTGCCCCTGACACAAGATAAGCGGAACACGGATACATCCGCTGGCGCAATAGGGCTGCCGCCTGAGATTGGAGTGATCATGCCATTCCGTTATGTGGAAGTGGAGGAAAGCCCTTTCCCTATTACGAAAGAAAGTCTGCATCAAATCGCTATTACCTATCCGTTTGACGATAGCGCATCGGTTTTTGTGAGCAGCGACCGCACGCTGGATCGCGTGTATTCCTTTTGCAAGTACAGTATCAAGGCAACGACCTACGCGGGTATTTATATTGATGGCGACCGTGAGCGGATTCCCTACGAAGCGGATGCTTATATCAACCAGCTTTGCCACTATGGTCTGGATCGCGAATTCACGTTGGCCCGCTATAGTCATGAATACCTGATGAAATATCCGACATGGCCTACGGAATGGAAGCAACACTCGGTCATGATGGCGTGGACCGACTGGATGTACACGGGGAATATGCAATCGTTGGTTCGGTGCTACGAGCAGTTGAAGAGCGAGAAACTCTTGCTCTCCTGTGCGCGCCCAGAAGATGGCTTGCTGGTAACATCCCCTGATAAAAACTCGGACAAGCCGGGCATTCGCGATATTGTTGATTGGCCCGCATCGGAACGGGACGGCTTTGAATTCAAGCCTGTGAATGCTGTTGTAAATGCTTTTTACTGTCTGAACCTGAAACAAATGGCGGACATCGCTGGAGCGTTGGGCAAAACCAATGATGCGGAGGCTTTCCGTGGTTTGGCGACGCATGTCATGCGCGAATTTAACCGCGTCTTTTATGACCGCGAAAAAGGGCATTATGTCGATGGCGAAGGGGTCACTCACGCATCGCTCCATGCTAATATGCTGCCGCTCGCTTTCGGACTCGTCCCGGAATCCGAGCGCGAGCGTGTGGCTGACTTTGTGAAGTCACGCGGGATGGCGTGTAGCGTCTACGGTTCTCAGTATCTGCTGGAGGCGCTCTTTGAGGTCGGCCGAGAGGCAGAAGCCATGGCCCTGATGACAAGCTCTGGCGACAGGGGCTGGGTGAACATGATGCGCGAAGGCTCGACTATTTCGATGGAAGCGTGGGGAGAGAAATACAAAAAGAATCTCGATTGGAATCATGCATGGGGAGCTACGCCAGCTAACATTATTCCGCGTTATGTGCTAGGGGTGCGTCCATTGACTCCGGGATTTGGCAAGGCGCTGATCCGTCCGCAGACAGCCTCATTAGAAGTGCAGGGGTCTGTGCCGACGATTCGCGGATCGGTGAAAGTGGGCGTGCGGCAGAAGCCGGATGCATTCTATAAGCTGACCCTTGAAATCCCCGTGAACATGACGGCCCGTCTGGAGTTACCGCCCTTGCCGGTAAGGGATGGCGAATTATCGTTCAACGGCAAAAAAGTGCCAGCGGTCTTTAAAGACGGCCGTTTGATCTTCGATGATGTCGAATCAGGCAAGCACACGATCATCTGGCAGGCGAGGTAGCGAATCGTGAAACGGGGAACTTGGGAATCCGCCGCCCGGGGCCTTGGGAATAGGCGAGAGAATTTAATTTTAAGTTGAGCGTTAAAAGTTAAACGTTGAGCGTTGAGAGTTAAACGTTGAGCGTTGAGAGTTTGAACGTTTAACGCCCAACGCTTAACGCTTAAGTAGGCAACTCAGGCGTAGGCGCGGCCTGAGTGCTCAGAGAGTGTGTTCCGCTCAGAAGTGCGACGACCTGCTGTTGGACTTCGCTCAGGCGATCCAGGCGGAGTTTAGGATCCAGCACGATGAACGTGTCGCCGTCCCGCTTGTGTTCGTAAATACGCAGAATACCGCCGCTCTCGTGGGGCTTAGTATCACGCTCTATTAAAATTTTTCCGCGTTCCAGCATCACTGCCAACACATAGACCGCATTGCTCATGGCAGGGTCTTCGAGGGTGATGAGCCAACGAAGCAGTTCCTCGGCATTCTCCTTTTTGACGGGTTCCGACCTCATTGAGCTGGGGGCTGGAGCCTCATAGATGCCTTCCCATGCGCTAAAGGGTTCCCAGTCGCGTTCGAAAATCTTCCAGCAATCCGCATGGCAGTCCATGCGTTCATATGTGTTTTCAACTTCACGCAACAGAGATACGCAGGGACCTTTGTCAATTAAAGGCTCTGCGCAAATACTGCATGTGTGTCCTCGTGGGCGAATATTCCATTCCTGTGCCATGAAAAGAATATAGCAAAACCTTGCCCCTGCCGCAATCCTGCAGTCGCATGAACGCTATTCCGGTTTTGAACTGTTCCGTATTGTTGACTTTCAGGGGGTAATGGCTTATGATGTGGCCTCTTAAACACATGGAAATGACACGACATACTCAGGAATTACGGGTGCTGCATGAAATCAGCGTGATCATGAATCAGAGCGTGGACATGCGTTCTGTGGTGCGACAGATTTTAGAGACGCTGGATGAGTGTCTTGGGTTCCGTTACGCAACCATTACCTTGCTCCGCAAAGGAGGGGATGACATTCTGATTGAGGCTGCGCATGGACTGACACAGGAACAGGCGCAACTGGGACACTATAAGCTTGGCGAGGGCGTGACAGGTACGGTTGTCTTGACCGGTGAACCCATGGTTGTTCCACGGACGAGCGAGTCGCCGCTTTTCTTGAATCGTACCAAGCATGGGAAGAGTCCGGACACAGCCTTTATCTGTGTTCCAATCAAGGAAAAGAAGGAAGTTGTTGGCGCATTGAGTATTTACAGGGACTTTGCGGACAGTGCTCAACTGGCTGCGGATGTCGCAATCCTTGAAATTGTGGCGTCCATGATGGCGCGTGCGCTCTTGTTGCGTCGTGATTTGCTTGCGCAGCAGGAAACGTTGGAAGCCGAGAACCGTCAATTGCGTGCGGAGCTGACGCGACGCTATCATCCGGACAACATCGTCGGAAATTCCCGCGAGATGCAGGAGGTCTACGATCAGATTTCTCAGGTCGCGAAGAGTCAGGCAACAGTTTTAATTCATGGCGAGACGGGAACAGGTAAGGAGCTGGTCGCACATGCGATTCATTACGCCAGCAATCGCGCGGATAAATCCTTTGTGCGTGTTCATTGTGCGGCGCTTCCGGAAACTATTATTGAAAGCGAACTGTTTGGACATGTCAAGGGCGCCTTCACAGGTGCGGTCTCGGATCGCAAGGGACGTTTTGAGCTGGCGGATGGTGGAACGATTTTTTTGGATGAGATCGGGGAAATTCCCCTTGCGATCCAATCAAAGCTTCTGCGCGTACTCCAGGAACGCGAGTTCGAACGCGTGGGTGATATCAAGACGACAAAAGTCAATGTGCGCATCATCGTTGCAACGCATCGCAATCTGCCGTCCATGGTCGAACGAGGCCTTTTTCGTGATGACTTGTATTACCGGTTGAGCGTCTTCCCGATTTTCGTGCCGCCACTCGTGAAACGAAAGACGGACATTTTGCTGCTGGCCAATTACTTTATGCAGAAGTATGCAACGATCAATGAAAAGCCGGTCAACAGTTTCTCAAATGAGGCTATCGAATTGATGTTGCGGCATCGTTGGCCCGGGAATGTGCGTGAATTGGAAAACTGCATTGAACGTGCGGTCTTGCTGGCGCAGGGGGAGGTTATCGAAGCCCATGTGCTTCCTATGACCATCCAAGGGGCTGCCCCAGTAGATCGTTTGGACGTTGAACCCCGTCGAACGGAAGAAATCGGCAAGCATTCGCTTGACGAATTGGTTGGATCTTACGAAAAGACGATTCTGGCAGAGGCGCTTACGAAATGCGACAAGAACGTCGCGGCTGTCGCGCGCCTTCTCTCGTCCACGCCCCGCATCATCGGGTATAAGATCAAACAGCATCAGTTGCTGTAAGGTGTGGCAGACATCCCTGTCTGCCTGTTTTGCGCCACTTTTCATCAAAACTGGTTTCTTGTATTTGAGCCCAAGTTTTGATAACTTAATTGCCGTTTAAAGGAATAGTTGTGTGTTAAATAAAATCCAACAAATTATTGTGTTTTGCATGGTCGGACTTTACTGCTGGGGCAGCGATGAATCCGTCAAGAACGCTTTGACTACAAAGTGGGTCAGTTATGCAGGTGGCGATAGCTTTACGGATGCAGTCTACAGCCTTGCGACGGACGCCTCGGCGAACGCCTATTTTGGGGGAGTGTTAGGAACTGGCTATTTCTTATGCCAAGACGTTTTGATCCAGTCTAATCCTCTTTCCGAGCCTGGTCAGAATAGTGGGTACGTAGCCAAGGCCGATAAAGATGGCGCGCTTCAGTGGGTGACGACGTTGGATTATGGCTTGGGCGGTTCGAATTATGGACTGGCCACGACGAATAGCATGATCTATGCTATTGGGCTGATCAACAATCAGGAGGATGTATACGATGAAGAGAGTAACTATCTAGGCACCTCTACGTGGGGCGATGCGATTGTGAGCAGCCTGAGTACGATAGATGGTTCTCTGAATTGGTCGGACGAGTTAAGTTTGATTTCCGGGGTTGATTACTATAATACGCAAAGCGCTTATCGGTCTGTCGCAGTCGACACAAATGGAAATATTTATGCAGTCGGGTATACAACCATTACGAATATTCCCTCCTCGATTGTGAACTCCGCTTATGCGGGTGGCAAGGATGTGATCATTGTCAAGTATACCTCTGATGGAACCCTTGTCTGGGTTCGGTATTTAGGCGGGGCGAATGACGAGGAGGCGCATGCTGTTTCCATCGGTCAGGATGGTATTTTTGTGAGCGGTTTTACACAGTCGCCTGGGAGTTGGATTACGTTGGGGAATAACACATTGCCGTCTGTGTTAAATCGGTATGGATTTCTTACGAAGTTGGATTTTAACGGTACTGTGCAGTATACGACCGTGCTGGGCGGCAATGCGCATGATGAATTTTGGGCGATGCAGACCGTCTCGAACATGATTTACTTGGCCGGCACAACCTATTCCACAAATTTCTGCAATGCGTACAAACTTAACAATTCGGGTGGATCCAAGGATGGCTTTGTGCTGAAGTTGACCGACCATGGCACGACGTATACGACGAATTGGTTCCGCTATGTCGGTACGAACACGGTGGATGCGGCGGTGTACGCGCTCGCATTGATGGATTCTAACCGTGTCGTGGTCTGCGGCTCGACAGGTGCGGGCGGATGGATGCCGGAGCATGATGAGGTTTCAAACGATTATGCGGGTGGCACTGACGGATTCATCTTGGAGTTGAACCGTGAATCCGGAGCGCCGCTCTGGTCAACCTACATAGGCGGTCCGAGTAACGAGACAGCAAATGCCGTCGCAGTCCAAGGGAGTACGCTCTTCGTAGGGGGGCAGACTGGATCGCCAGCGTGGGAGATGTTTGGTGGGTTCCAAGACACATGGAGTCCCTTAAGATTTGAGGATGCGAATGGTGAAACAGGCTTCGTCGGTAAGTGGTCACCTGGCCTTGGCGTGCCGCCGGTCATTACGAATGATATTGCGGATGTTACGGTTCTTGAAGGTGATCGCGTGGAGTTTGTGCTTGGGGTTAACAGCACGCTTGCGACCAAATACTATTGGTTTAAGAATGGTGCATCTGCGGGAGGTGTGTCGACGAATCGTTATGTCATTGTTTCTGCCGTGCCTACAGACAACAATACGTTCTATCAGTGCATTGCTTCAAATGTCCTAGGCTGCGCGACCAGTAGCGTTGCGCATCTTACGGTCATTGCTAATGGACGACTCGATGTCTCAATCACACCGCCTGCTGCGGTGACGCTGGGCGCGACGTGGCAACTGACCGGGGGTGTCTGGCGCGCCAGTGGCATGATTGCGCTCTCTCCCGGGACCTATACGGTTGCCTTTACGAATATGCCAGGCTGGACAACGCCGGGGACACGGCAGGTTGTTGTGGATTCCAGCCAGACCACGACGGTCGTGGTGGTCTATGATGCACCTGTGGCAACGGCGGTGCGCACGATCTCGAGCTGGACGAATGTGTCACTCGCGGTCACCTGTCCGACAGAAGTAAGCGCCTGGACGCTGGTGGAGAATCTCCCAGAGAATGGTACGCCTGTGAATTACTCACCTGGAGTCTGGAATCCTGTAGCGCATACCCTGACGTATTCAGGAGCAACCTCTTCGACTGTGAACTATACCGTGCTTTTGGATGCGGTTGGCGACTATAATCTCGGCGGCAGCATCACCTCCATGCCGATCAACGTGGCTGTGCCGGTGACAGGGGATCGTGTTGTTTCGAGGGGTGATTTCTTACGTAAGATCAGCGGTACAAACGTTTGGGTTTATATGTCGCAACCCATCGTATCAAAATTATGGATATTGACGGAGGATATGTCCGCGACGACGCTGACCCCAGGCAACATCTCTCTGCCTGCTGATGCCCGTTGGGATTCTGAAGGGAAGACTCTTTCGTGGGTGCAAACTTCCAGTGGTGCTGGTGTTGTCTTGTCGTATAGCGTTAGCGGGACATGGGGAAGTTCGAATACCCTTTCTGGCGCCTGTTATATTATGGGGGAACTGACGACACGAAGGGTCTACGGAGACAATACGGTGATCATTCCCATGCCTCTGATTACGAACGACCTTGCGGATGTCACGGTTCACGAAGGTGAGCGTGTGGAGTTTCTTTTCGGGGTGAACAGTACTCCTGACACAAAATATTATTGGTTCAAGAACGGTGTGTCCGTAGGCGGTGTGTCGACGAATCGTTATGTCATTGCCTCTGCCTTGCCTGCTGATACCGGCACGACCTATCAGTGCATTGCTTCAAATCTCCTTGGCGGCGCGACCAGCAGGGTCGCTCATCTTACGGTCATTGCTAATGGGGTACTTGATGTTTCAATCACGCCGCCTTCGGCGGTTGCCCGAGGCGCGGTCTGGCAACTGACAGGGGGTATCTGGCGCACCAGTAGTGCGATTGCGCTCGATCCTGGGACGTATACTGTCGCCTTTACGAATATGCCAGGCTGGATAACGCCGGCGACGCGTCAGGTCGTTGTGGTGTCCAGCCAGACCACGACGGTTGTGGCGGTCTATGTCGCGCCTGTTGCAACGGCGGTGCGCACGATTTCCAATTGGACGAATGTGTCGTTGTCTGTCACCTCTCCGCCAGAGGTGAGCGCGTGGACGCTTGCAGAGACACTCCCTGCTAATTCGACACCGAGCAATTATGGTGCAGGTTCGTGGAATGGGACTGCCCGTACCTTAACCTACACCGGAACCGTCTCGTCTTCGGTGAGCTATACCGTCTTGCTCGGGACGGCAGGCGATGATGAGATCAGCGGTACCATCACCTCCATGCCGATCAGCGTGACCATGCCAGTGACAGGCGACAGCAGGGTTTCACGAGGTAATTTCTTGCGCAAGATCATTGGAACAAACGTGTGGATATATATGTTCGCGCCAACGAACGCACTTTATAAATGGACTGTGTATGAAAAACTGCATGGATCGTTGGCACCTTTCAATTTTTCCGATGAAAGTATGGTGGACAATTATCCGGATATGGATGGCATTAATACTATTGAGTGGGCGACTCCTACTAAATCTGTCGGTGCGGGAAAAATTTTAAGTTACAGTGTTTTGGGGACCCCTGGAAGCGTAAATGCCGTTACGGGAACTTGCTCGTATTCCGGTGCTTCTTATTTCATTTATGGCGACAACACGATCATTATTCCATCTGATCCTCCACCCGTAGTTCCTGTTCCGCCCCCGACGATTTTGGGTTTTGTCTGGAATGGCACTTCTGCATCCCTGACCTTCACATCGATTGTTGCACAAGCTTACATGGTGCTGACCAATGCAAATATTTCGGTGACGAATGGCTGGAGAAATTGTGTTCCAGCCATGGGGCAGGCGGGTACAACGACTGTAGAAGTCCCTGCTGTTGAGCCTCAGCTTTTTTATCGTGTAAAAGCTGACTAAAATTAACTTGAGGAGGAACGGAATGGCACAACCTTTGTTAGATGCGTTGGATGGATGGAACAGTGTAAAGAGTTCTGAGCTGTATGGTGTGGCTTCTTGGAGTCAGGGATATTTCAATGTGACCGAGGACGGTCATGTTGCCGTCAACCTGAAGAATGCCAAGGGTTCAGTGAGCGTAAAGCTGACAGATATTGTTTCCGGAATAGAAGACCGTGGTATTGGTTTGCCACTCTTGTTGCGTTTCAGCGATTTGCTGGGCGACCGGATTCGGCGCATCAATGAGGCGTTTGGGAAGGCCATTGCTGATTATAATTACCAAAACGATTATCGGGGCGTCTTCCCGATCAAGGTCAATCAGCAGCAGCAAGCTGTTAATGATGTGGTCACCTTCGGTGCGCCTTATCATCATGGACTTGAGGCTGGCTCGAAAGCGGAGTTGATTGCGGCACTGGCTTACATGCGTGATCCATTGGCCTATCTGGTCTGTAATGGGTACAAGGATTCCGAATTTATCGATCTTGCGCTCTCTTCCACAAAAATGGGGCTTCAAACGATTATTGTCTTGGAATCTGTCGATGAACTTCACCTCATTTTGAAGCAAGCCGAACAGTTGAGGGTACGCCCGCGCATTGGTGTGCGTATCAAGCTTTCCAGCCGTGTGGGGGGGAAGTGGTCTGAATCTGGCGGCGAACGAAGTGTTTTTGGTCTCACGCCAGCCGAGGTGATTGACGCTGTAGACCTGCTACGTGAAAAGAATATGCTGGATTGCTTGGAGATGTTGCATTATCATCTGGGATCCCAGGTGCCGAACATCCGTGAAATCCGTGATACCGTCAAAGAGGCTTCCCGCTTTTATGTTGGTCTTGTGAAAGAGGGCGCTAAGATGGGCATCTTTGATATCGGTGGTGGCCTTGCGATCGACTACGATGGTTCGCACACGAGTTTTTCGAGTAGCGCCAATTATGATATTTCTGAATATTGCGCCGACGTGATCGAAGGCATCATGAATGCCTGCAATGAAGATCAGATTGCGCATCCGCTGATTATCAGCGAATCAGGGCGTGCACTCATCGGTTACTATTCCGTGCTACTGATTAATGTTTTGAATACAGCGGTATATGAGGAGAAAGATCCACCCGCAATGGGCGAGGAAACACGTCCGGAAGCCTTGGATAACATGTTTTATGTCTCAAAGACTTTGAGCCAGAAAAATATTCAAGAATCCTTCAATGACGTGCTTTATTATCGTGAAGAAATCCAGAAGGCCTTCAAGCATGGCGACATCACGTTGCGACAGCATGCTGCTGCGGATTGCCTGTTCTGGTATATTTTGACGCGCATTCGGGAATTGGCCGCTGGGCTCAAGTCGCTTCCGCAAAGCTTGTCTGGACTCGATGCGCTGTTGGCGGATGTTTACTACTGCAATTTCAGCGTCTTCCAGTCACTGCCAGACGCTTGGGCGATTGAACAGCTCTTCCCGATCATGCCGATTCATCGTCTGTGTGAAAAGCCGACACGCAACGCCTGCCTGTCGGACATTACGTGCGACTGTGACGGACGCATCAATCGCTTCATTGATCAGCATGACGTGAATCATGTTCTTCCTGTGCACCCGTTCTACAAGGGACAGCCCTATATGCTGGCGGCTTTTTTGGTTGGTGCCTATCAGGAGACGCTTGGAGACTTGCACAACTTGTTCGGTGACACGAACGTGGTGAGCGTGCGTGTTGACGAAGATGGCGACATTGAATATGTGCAGCAAGTTGGCGGCGACTCGGTGGGCGATGTGCTCAGTTATGTCGAGTATCGTCCCGAGCGTCTGATCGAACAGTTCCGTGCGACAGCAGAAGAGGCTGTGAAGCAGAAGCGAATTACACCTGCGGAACGCCGCGAGATTGTCGCTGCGTATGAAAATGGCATGCGCGGATATACCTATTTTGAAGAATAATGCAGAGTCGTTATATGTTTAAAAACCATGTTCAAACCTTGAATCTGTTTGAGGAGGAGCGATTTTTCGAGTATCGCTTTCCTTTGCCGCAGTATTTGGGTGCAAAACATATACACTTGCCTTGGATCCGAACGTTTATTCCTGAGGGTGTCCGCGTAGCGGTTGATGCTTTTGGTGGTTCCCAGTCTGTCGCGTTTCTGTTCAAGCAGATGGGATTAAAAACGATCACCAATGATCTGCTAAGTTTCAATTACCAGATCGGTTTAGCATTGATTGAAAATAGAGAGCAATTCTTAACTGCTGCGGACGTTGATGTTTTATTCTCGGAGAATCCTGATCCGGCTCATTATAATTTGATGGAGAGCCTTTTCACGGATTTGTTTTTTGAGCAAAGCGAGACTCAGTTTCTGGATGCGTTTAGGGGAAATGTAGAACGCTTGTCGAACAAATACAAACGTGCGCTGGCGTTAACGGTCATGAATCGCAGTATGACCCGTAAGACAACAATGGGGCATTTCGCACATACTCAGGCGTTAAGTTATGCTGCTGATCCTGAACGCATTAAGCGCAATAGGAGCTTGATTCGTCCTTTGAAAGATATCTTTGTTGAATTGTTGCCGGAATATAATGCGGCTGTATTTGATAATGGGGAAGAAAATAGAAGTCTTCAAGGCGATGCTACGAAAATCCTGTTTTTAGAGGATGAAGCGGATTTAATCTATTTTGATCCGCCATATTGTGACAGTCATGCGGATTATCAGGGATTTTATCACTTGCTGGAGACGTATACGGAATATTGGAAAGATAAAACTTTCGTCAATGGTACTAAACGATACGAGCCGAAGCGAAAAAGCGGCTTTGATCGTAAGGCGGAGATCCTAGACGCTTTTAAGAAAACATTTGCCAACGCTCAACATATACCGCATTGGTTGATTAGTTATAATGACCGAAGTTTCCCGGACATTGACACATTGACATCTCTCATTTCCGAGTGGCGGGATTGCCGTGTCGAAAAGAAAGGATATCGTGCTGGGCGAGGCGGAAAAGGCAGCGTCGCAGGGAGTCATGAGATTCTTATCATCTCGGAGAGCAAATGATATGAGTACATTCAAAAAGTGGAATCAATTTCATGATTCAGGAAACTTGTTTGCCTTCAATGGGGATCAAGAGGGGGTATTGTGGCTAAAATTGAAATCGCTTATACGCCCCACATTCATTAAAAGGTTGATTCCCTATCTCAACGTTGATTTGAAAGAAAAGAAAACAAAAGAGCAATTCGTTGAATTGTTTGATCTTTTGTCTGGGAAAGTTATAGAAAGCCATAAACTGCTAGACACGTTTATTCGAGATGAAGATATTAAACAGAGCGAACAGATTGATACGGTAAAGCTTGTATCTGAATTATTTAAGGTGAAGTCGTTTGACTGGGGCGGGGACTATCGTAATTCTCTAGATAAGTATCTCATTAGCAGATATGTCAAACAAATGACGTCTTATGAGGAGATCATAGCAAAGCTGGATACTGAAATCTCGACTGCGGTTAGGGGATATCTACTCAATAGCTGGTACAATCATTGGTCGTCCATCCTGATAGAAAATTTGTTTAAGGGTCACCCTGCTGTTTTGCCAACCGTTGGCAAAATCAAGAATGTGGATTTTTTTATCAACGACACACCTTTTGATTTGAAGGTCACTTATTTTCCAAATGAGTTTTTGAAGCAAAGATTAAGGGAAAAAGCCTATCCTCAGGAACTGGCCTATTTAAAGAGGGCAGCCAAGACGTTTCAGATAAAGCATGAATGTTTAATGGATCCGTCGTATGAAATCATGGAACGGCTGAAGAATCGTAATACACCCGATTCACTGTCAGTACTGGAGAAGTTACATGGGAGAAGGGTTGAGATTGTCGAAGAGGCGATTAAGGATCCACGCCAACTCATTCAGTGGTTATATGAGAATCAGGGGGAAATGCGGTTTAGCTCGGAAAATCGGCTGTTCCTCGTATTGATTGATTTAAACGATTTTTCGAATTCATGGAAGTTGAAACGCAATCTTGATGTATTAAGGCCAGCCATTGATAATGCACTCAATCAGTTTTCGAAGAGAAATCTGGAGACGTTGAAAGTATCGTTTCGTTATCCTGGGAAAACGTCCGAGTTCTCTGCATTGGCAGATATAATCTTTATTGTAAAAAAATAACAAGTGCCCTGTAAGGAGATACAGTATGCCTAGAGTCATGATTATTGGTGCTGGTGGCGTGGGGTCGGTTGTGGCGCATAAGTGTGCGCAGGTGCCGGAAGTCTTTTCGGAAATTATTTTGGCCTCGCGTACAAAGTCAAAATGCGATGCGCTTGCAAAGTCGATGAAGGCCAAGGTTCCTGTTACGACGTTTGCCGTGGATGCGGACAATGTACCGCAACTGACGAAGTTGCTCAAGAAGACTAAGCCTCAGTTGCTCATCAACGTTGCCTTGCCGTATCAGGATTTGCACATCATGGATGCCTGTCTTGCGGCTGGCGTGAATTATTTGGACACGGCTAATTATGAGCCGCTGGATACGGCCAAGTTTGAATACAAGTGGCAGTGGGCTTATCAGGAACGGTTCCACAAGGCCGGACTCATGGCATTGCTGGGATCGGGCTTTGATCCGGGCGTCACGAGTGTATTTACCACCTATCTGCAAAAGCATGTCGTTCCCAAGATCAAGGAAATCGATATCATCGATTGCAATGCGGGTAGCCATGGATTGCCCTTTGCAACGAATTTCAGTCCAGAAATCAATATCCGTGAAATCACAGCCAAGGGACGTTATTGGAAAAAGGGCAAATGGATCGAGACCCCTCCGCTCTCCGTGAAAAAGCCCTTTGTGATGCCGGATAAACTGGGCAAGCTCAATATGTATCTGCTCTATCACGAAGAGCTGGAGTCGATTGGGACGCATATCAAAGGTCTGGAACAGGCGCGGTTCTGGATGAGTTTTTCGGAAAACTATCTGAAGCATTTGGATGTCATCCGAAACATCGGCATGGATCGCATTGATCCCGTCTCCTTTAATGGTGTGGATATTGTTCCCATTCAGTTTTTGGCCAAGCTGTTGCCAGATCCTGCTTCGCTCGGACCGCTGACCAAAGGAAAAACCTGCATTGGCGTTCAGGCGTATGGCAAAGATGCCAAGGGCAAGGAGAAGGTGGCGTTCGTGTACAACGTATGCGATCATCAGGAGTGCTATCGCGAAGTCAAGTCTCAGGCGATTTCCTATACGACAGGCGTTCCAGCCATGATTGGCGCCATGATGATGCTGACAGGCAAGTGGACAGGACAGGGGGTCTTCAACATGGAGCAGTTCAACCCGGATCCCTTTATGGACGCGCTCAATCAGCATGGTTTGCCGTGGAAGGTGCTTAAGAAACGCGTGTTTACTTCACCGATCAAATAAGGGTGGCGGTGTTATGATTCAGACCCCTTCCTTTATTATTGATGTTTCCGCGATTGAGCGGAATATGAGCGTGCTTGCAGCGGTGAAGCAGCGGACGGGGTGCAAAATTTTGCTGGCGCTGAAAGCTTTCTCTGCCTTTAGTGTCTTCCCGATGATGCGTAAAACATTGGATGGTTGCTGCGCCAGCTCCGTGGATGAGGCACATCTTGGATGCGAAGCCTTTGGCGGAGAGGTTCATGCTTTTGCTGCTGCGTTTTCCGAAGCGGAAATGCGCGAGCTCGTCAAAAACATCGACCATATCACGCTAAATTCCTTTGCTCAATTAGACATGTTCCGACGCATTGAAAAGCCCCGCGACATCACAGTGGGGTTGCGTATTAATCCCGAGCATTCGGAAGGCCACACAGAGATTTATGACCCGTGCGCTCGCAAGTCGCGACTGGGGATTCGCCGTTCCTCGTTTACGGGACTATCGCTTGAAGGCATTACAGGCTTTCATTGCCATAACCTGTGCGAGCAGAACGCGGAACCCTTTGCGCGGACGGTTGAGGCGATTGAAGAGAAGTTTGGTGATCTGCTGTCGAATCTATCCTGGTTCAATTTTGGCGGCGGGCATCACATTACGCGCGAAGACTACAATGTCGACTTGCTCTGTGAAACGTTACAGGTGTTTCGTGGCCGCCATCCGAATATTAAGACGCTTTATCTTGAACCTGGTGAAGCCTGTGCTTTAAACGCGGGAACCTTAGTCGCAACAGTCTTGGATGTCGTGGAAAACGAGTTGCCGATTGCCGTGCTGGATGCCTCCTGCGCCTGTCATACGCCGGATGTCATGGAGATGCCCTATCGTCCGCGTCTCTTTAGAGACGAACAGTGGAACGGTGAAGCGAATCCCTCGGCTCATGCGGATTGCGGCGGAGAGGTTGGCGAGAAGCCCTATACGGTCCGGCTTGCGGGTGCCTCGTGTCTGGCCGGAGATGTTTTCGGGGACTGGTCCTTTAATACGCCTGTAAAAACAGGTGACCGAATCATTTTTGAGGACATGGCGCACTATACCCTGGTGAAGACCAACACCTTTAATGGCATCCGTCTGCCGAACATTGGGATACGCGAAACAGCAGGGCAGATTCGGATCGTCAAGGCATTCGGATACGAAGATTTTAAGAGCCGGCTTGGATAAAGGAAAAAAGAATTGCCTTATTGCCTCATTGCCTTATTGCCTTATTCAAAATACAAAATTCGATGTTCGATGTTCGATGTTGAATGTTCGATGTTTGCATTCATTTGCGTGGTTCGGGCCATTCGGATGCTAAAAAAAATGTTCCCCTCGTTTATTCCGGCTCCGCTGGCGGCGATTGTGCTTCTCACTTTGGCCTTTCTGCCATCCCCCAACCTCTCTGCCGCACCGCCAGCACCGGTGACCGTGTCGTTTCAGGGCGGGTATGACCCAGATACGCCTGAGGGGCCTGTGACACGGCAAATCTTGAAGCTGACGCAGCAAGAGCCACAGTTGAATCCGCAGAAGTGGGGCGGTCTTGTTCTTCCTGGCGGCGGCGGACGGGCTCCCTTCATGTTGTCGTTGGCGGGTGGTACGTCTCCGGATATTTATTATTGCTGGTTTCATATTATGCGCCATGATATTGAGCAGGGCTTTATTTATCCGCTCAACGAATGGATTGGCGACGACCTCAATGGCGACGGACAGATCAGTGACAGCGAAGCCAAATGGCTTGGCTGGAAGGATGTTCCGCCGCTGTGGCGTCAGGTGGCCACAAAGAATGGAAAAGTTTATGGTGTGCCTATGGCTGGGACCTGGTATTACGGCATCATTTATCGTAAAGATTTGGTTCAGCAGGCAGGGCTTGATCCGGAGAAGACGCCGGAGACATGGGATGAATTTTATAAATGGTGTCAGCAACTGACTTTTCCGCGTCGTCAGGTTTCGGGTGCCAAGGTTCAGCGCGGTCAGCGAGCATTTGGATTGGAGTGCCGGCCTTGGGGATGGTTGCCCTGGATGCAGGCTGCTGGTGGTTCGCCCATTGTGAATATCCGTCAGTCTCCGGCTACGGGAAAAGCTTATAACTTTAGCATGGAAGAGATTGATTTCCGGGCTCCTGATACAGGAGAAGATCTTTCGAAGGTCGAGGGAAGATGGCAGGCAAACTTCGATTCGCCTGAAGCGCTTGAATCAGCTCGCTTTCTTCAACGGCTGGTGTGGGCACCTTGGATACGCGACCCGGAGACGCAGGAGATTATCAATCTCACCGAACTTGATGTGGCTGCTGGGTGTGTGACGCGCCAGGACGGACACGTGATTGAGTTTGAAGCCTCGGACGTGATCAAGGGGGCGACACGTCCGTTGCCGCGCATGACCACAGAACTTCCTCAGCTTTTTGCGCAAGGCGAAATTGTTGCGCTTTTTGCAGGATTGGATCTGGTTGAGATTCTGACCCGCGAAGCGAATTTACCGCCTGAGATGATTGGCATTATGCCCTTTCCAGCAGCTAAGCCAGGTATGAAGCCTGTGTTCCAGGCGCATAAACACTTTTATAGCATGACGGAAGGTGTTGGACGCCGTCCAAAGGCGGAGCGGGATCTGATCTGGAAATGTGTGCAACAACTGGCTTCCAAAGAGGTGAATGACGAGGCGATCCGGCAGAAAGTGCTTGAAGGCTATGCCCGTTGGTGTACGCCGGCGGATCTGATTCGGTTAGGACTCGGGGAATATCTCAGTGAAGTTCCTCAGCGTATCCGTGAAAATTATGAGGGAATTGAACGGGGTACCATTCTTGCCCGTACGGAGCCCTTCGCTGGCTTTTGGCAGGCCGTGTCAGACCTCATTGACCGTCGATTTCTCGGCCTTCTGCTTGCAGAGAGCGGGGAACAGTTCGACACTGTCTCGGCGTTGCAGAGCATCAATGCTGACGCAAATAGGGGGCTCATGTTCCGTGTGCCTGAAAAGCAACTGGATCGGCAGCGTCCCTTGGCGCGGGTAATTTTCGGAGTTGTATTGATTGCGTTGTTTATTTGTGGAGGGATGATGTGGAAGGCGACGCGGGAGGCCAGCAGGGCGCAACAAGCGGAGGCCCACTTGAAGGGGCTGAAGATGGGGTGGTCGCCCTGGGTGATGATTATTCCGGCTGTCGTGTCGATCGCGTTGTGGAGTTACTATCCCTTGATTCGCGGTGCCGTGATGGCTTTCCAGAACTATAAGATTGTCGGCGAGACGCAATGGGTTGGCCTGGATAACTTCATCTTGGTTGTGACGGATTTCAACTTCTGGGCCTCATGGGGGAGGACATTGAAATACGTCGGCATCACCATCATATTGGGTTTTTTGAGTCCCATCTTGCTGGCCTTGATGCTGTCAGAAATCCCGCGCGGAAAGATATTTTTCAGGACGCTTTACTTTCTTCCGCACCTGACCAGTGCGCTGGTGATCGCCCTGCTGTGGAAGATGATGTATGACCCCACGGAAAACGGCATGTTCAACCAATTGTTGGCGCTCTTCGGTATTGCGCGGCAGACATGGTTACAAAGCCAGTCCCTAGCCATGGTCTGCTGCATCCTTCCGGGCGTGTGGGCAGGCGCAGGCATGGCGAGTCTCATTTATGTGGCGGCGCTCCAAGCGCTTCCCCCTGACTATTATGAGTCTGCAGCGATTGATGGCGCTGGGATCTTCAGCCGCTTCCGTCATATCACCTATCCGCAACTGCTGCCGCTGATGGTGATTAACTTCGTGGGTGCCTTCATCACGGCCTTTCAGGGCATGGGCAGCATTTTTCTGCTGACATTTGGCGGTCCGGGCGATACCACGAATGTGCTGAGCCTGGCGATTTGGAAAGAGGCCTATAACAACTTGCGCTTTAGCACGGCGACCACGATGGCGTGGTTCTTGGGCGTGACGCTGGTCAGCTTCACCTACCTCCAGATCCGGATCCTTCGCAAGGTTGAATTTCGCCGTGCAAATACAAACTGAACAAAGGGGGCAGTGTTATATATAATTTTATTTACACTATCCCGCGTCGACGAGTAAGTATTTTTTGTTGCATCTGTTTAATGGCCCTGCACGCTTTTTCCCAGCCCCCGTTAGCAAAAAAATCGAAAGGGGCGAGTATTTCTGGTTATGTAGTTTCAGGTGGTCTTCCTGCAAGCCCGCAAGATACGTTGGACAAGTTGGCACAGGTAACAGCGCTGACCTATAGGTTGTCTCATTACGGTATCTTTAAAACACGTTTTCAGAAAATGGATGTGTTGGGGGTTCTCGTAACAGCAAAGAGTAAAAACTCCGCCTTTACAGCAATGATGAAAACCGATCAGGAAGGCAAATTTGTGTTTGACGGACTAGAAGAAAACTATTATGAAATTATTGCAGAGAAGGAGTTTGTTCGAGACGGCCGAGTCATAAAAGCAAAGGGACGTGCTCTATTGCGGCTAGATGAGCGAGATTTTGCCAGCATGCGCCTTCGGACTGAATTGGTGACTTTGAGAGGGAGAGTTTTGAGCACCAATGGAAAACCACTTGGCGGGTTGAAATTGCGGGCAGACTATTGTATTTTTGCTGAGGCTTCTGAAGTTTATCGCTGTTTTCCTCCGCAATTTGCGACAACCTTACCAGATGGTTCGTATGAGTTGCCTGATCTGGAAGCGCCAGGTTTTGAAGCCGTTGCGAGCTATCTCATGAGTGGCGATTCAATAGTAGGCATTCCAGAATATGAAGCAACACCGTTTTCAGTCAAGATTGGTGATGAACGTGATTATCCACATTCACTCTGCAAAACACTACTCATTACGGAGGAAACTGCCGCTTTTGCTCGCCGGTACTTGTCAATAATGAACAAGCTCTCCCCTCTTACAAAGAAATTTAAAGGATGGGTTGAAAAAGAAGGAATTGTGTTGCCGAAAAGTACGGGGAATGTGATCTATGTTCCGGATATCATTGTTTCGAAAGGCATGAGCATTTCTGGTGTTGTGGATGGCAGCCTTGATGCAAGCCCGCAAGACAAACTGGAGAAGCTCGGCTCAGTAACAAATGAGACTCAGATGTTTTCTCTTTACGATAGCGGTAAAACACGTTTTCAGAAAATGGATGTTTCGGGGGTTCGCGTAACCTTGAGGAGCAAATCATTATTCGTTGTGGAAACGACAAAAACAGATCAAGAAGGAAAATTTGGGTTCCATAATTTGGCTGATGGGATTTATGAGATAGTCGCCGAGAAGGAGTTTATTCGAGACGGGCATATCATAAAAACGAGAGGATATGATCGGCTAAACTTGGGCGAATGTAATTATTCGTATATTAGGCTTTCGCCTGACTGGGTGACTTTGAAAGGCAAGGTTTTTGATGGAGGAGGCAAGCCGATGAGCGGTTTGAGATTAATGGTGTCGCAATGCCCGTACACACAGTCGGGAGATGTACGAAACCGTTACCCGCCGCAGTATGCTAAAACAGCTCCAGACGGTTCGTATGAAATACAAAATTTGGTGGCGCCTGATTTTTTGCTTGTTTCCAATTATCTTGTGAATACAAATGTTCTGTCATCGACAAGTAATTACGCAGATAGACCTTTTTCAGTATTGATCTATAATGAAAGTGCTATGGCATACAATCTTCCATTATGCGATCTGCCTCTCATCACTGAAGAAAGCCTGGCCTATGCGCGTCGTTATATATCGCTGGTGAAGAAAATCAATTCGCCTTCAGCAATATGGAAAGAACCTGTTGAACAAGAAGGGATTGTGTTGCCGAAAAGCAAGGGTAATGTGATTTTCGCCCCGGATGTGATACTTCGGGAGAAATAGTACATGAGAAAACAACTAAGGAATGATCAGGCTGAGTAAGTTTCGCGAACCTCTAAGAGATTTTGCCAGGGCGTTTTTATTTGAACGGTTTTTGAGCGGTTATTACTTGGATACCTATTCGCACTGGACAATCGGCCGTATTTTTGCTTAACTATAATGCGTCGTCAAGTGGCTGCGGAGGGCGCGGCTTCAG
>Ga0268284_1000596_pt1 | contig 23012 bp, 21 predicted proteins | sample saktaG_14_FD_190137 | JGI IMG/M metagenome (GOLD analysis project Ga0268284, IMG submission 190137) | Saline water microbial communities from Sakinaw Lake, British Columbia, Canada - sak_2013_06_06_40m | ecosystem: Environmental > Aquatic > Non-marine Saline and Alkaline > Saline ...
TGGATGATCCCGCGAGATCGTTGTTCCTCGGAACCCTGCTCGGGTGAACAACCTGTGATCGCGCCTCCCATGAGCAGGAGCGTCGCAAAAAGAATTGGCATTTTTGATATGTTCATGTGTGTCTCCGATTTGAATGGAAATATTTCCGAGGCGAACGTGAATAGAGTAACCTGTTTGGGGCTCTGGACGCAAGTATGAATCCGCGTCAATCCGCGCAATCCGTAGCTAAAAACAGCAATTGATATCTTTTGACAGGATGAACAGGATTTGAAGGATGGGTTGTTTGTGTCGGCGGAGTCTCTACAACATGCGACACCTTGCAGACACATAACTCCTGAGCAATAAGCCTTGCCGTTTGGGGGGGATTAGTTTATATTTTAAAACATTGTAACCATGGACATTGCTATTACCGTAAAAACATTATGAATTGGATCGCGCCAACCGAAAAAGACACAGCCTCCGCAACACTCGAAGTATTAAACGAGGAACTCATCAATGGCAGGTCTGCCAGGATCAACTCTTTATAACCCTTGGTCAGGATGTCCACCTTCACGTGATGTGCTTGCGCAAGCTGAATGGCCTGGCGTGTCACATGCTCCTTGCCCTCAAGCGCCTGATAGGGATCGCTCAGAAAGCAGAAGAGCACCCGCCGGGGGTCGCCCGAGAACTTCTTCACATCCTTTGCAAAGAGGTCGAGGACGTTCTTGCGGACCTCTCCCTTCTCATGCCAGAACCGCGCTGGTGGTGCGCATGCACCCCGGCGCATAGCAGTACGTGCACCCATGCGTACAGCCCCGATACAGGTTGCACGCCAAGTCCGCATACTCCTTCGCCCGTCCCTTGGGTTCATAAATGACGTTCATAGAAGAAAAATACCATTTTCTGCCCCCTCCGTATATTGCTTTTTAATGGTTAAAAGAAAGAAATTGACGCAGTATCCCGTCGTAGGTCATTGAACAACCCAGCATCCCAGTATTCGCATATTCGGGAATTCTCGAATTCCATCAAATACCCTTTGCCTCCAGTCTTAAGCTCTGTTAAATTAATGACACTTCGTGTCGGACGATGGGTCTCGTTGACGCGATCATAATATTTCAACGGAAGGAGGCTATAACGATGTTGGAACGCATCGATTGTGTGGAGGGGCGCGCATCAAGCGTATCGCAGAAGTTGCGCATGGCGAGGAAGGATTATTCGCGGGAGGGCTGGTACTTTGTGACCATGGGGGCTGAGATGCATCGTCCTGTATTCGGGTTGGTTGGTCTTAATCAGCAGGGCGCGGCTGAAATGTGATGCAATGCCTTGGGTCAACTCGTGGAGCAATGCTGGCGCGAGATTCCTGCGCATTATCCGCAGGTACGGCTTGGGGCCTTTCAAGTCATGCCGGACCATTTTCATGGGTTAGTATGGTTGGATGGAGGCAATAATAAGCCGTTAGGCGAAATCATGAATGTGTTTAAGGGCGCGGTCACGCGCCTGTGGCGACACGTCATGCCGGTTGATTCCCGCTATAGCGGGAGGGAACTCGCCTCTATCTGGCAGCCAAATTATTATGATGTGATTTGTTTTGAGGCGGAGGAGCTGGCCATCAAGGAGGCATATATCAAGGCCAATCCGCAGCGCTTGGCCTTGAAGCGCATCCCGAGGGGCACGATCAAAACGAGCAAGTATCTTGGGAATCAGGAGCTTTTAAAAGCTTCACCCAAACGCGCGTTGCGCATGTCACGCAAGGCTATGGAGAAAGAGATTGAAGAGACAAAGCATCTTTTGGGCGAGGTCTGGGAAGGCATTGTTGTGAGCACCTTCTTCTCGCCTGGCGAACGGGCTGTTTTGGATACGTTGTTCGAGCAACCCAACAGCCGCATCATTTGGATCATGCCGATGGGCATGCCCGAGCATATCCCTGTGAAATGGGGCAAGGCAATGCTGGAGGGACGTGCCCTCTGGCTCTCCGCTTATCCAGACGAACAACAGGCGGCCACGCGGGCGAGTTGCATGGAATGCAATGCGTGGGCTGAGCGGTTAGCAAATGAGCTGCGGCATTGACTGGGTAAGGCCTAGGTGTCGTTTGTCGTAGGCCATTGAAAACCCCAGCATTCTCGCATTCTCCCATTCCACCTACGCATTCCTCAGATCGGCCTTGATATAATACCGGTCTTGTGAAATGCCGAGTTCTTCGAAGAGGGGTTAGAAGCCAGAATATCCTCAGATGTTGTTTAATAGGTTTGCAGTCGGTGCCAGCGTCGTCCCTTCGATGAAATGAGAAAAATAGATTGAATAGGGGATTGACTCTTTTCACCTCCCCCTCGTATAATAATAACAACAGTGGAAATTAAATATTTTATATTTATTATGGCACTGCTGATCGGCGTTCCCATTGGCATTGTGGCATGTTTAATAAGACCGGCGTTCACCAAGCTGGTCTTGTGTGTATTGGTTTGGGCTACGTGCGAACCCAACATGGTGGGCATCAACTTTGCCTCGCGCGAGTTTTACCGGGCTAATACCCGCGGTTTTGAAATCACGCTGGCTGACCTGTGCACGCTCATCTTGCTGGGGTTCATGCTGTCTAAACGTAATGAGTATCCGATCCGCTGGATGCCCCCCTTGACGCTGCCCACCTTTGGATATATTCTCGTTGGCATCATTTCATGGATGTTGGCTGGTCCCTCGCTTGCTGTGCCGGCCGAGGCCGTCAAGGTGCCCTATTCTGTTTTTGAAGTTGGCTTGTATCCGCTCTTCGAACTGCTCAAAATTGTTCGCGGCTTTATCCTCTATTGGGTGATCGTCAATTTTATACGCGATGATAAGGCGGCGCGGGCGCTACTGCTTGCGGTCGGTGTGACCATGCTCTACATGGCGTATTTGACCCTCTCGTCCCGCTATCTGTACGGTATCAACCGTGTGCAGGCCACGCTCGGCCATCCCAACAGCCTCGCCACCTACATGGCGATGCTTGGCTCGTTCGCCTTCGCCTTCGTGTTGCAGTCGCCAACCCTTTGGGCGAGTCTGGTGTTCGGGTTTCTCACGCTGCTCTGTACCTTGTCGGTCATCCTGACGATTTCCCGTGGCGGCTTGGGCGCTCTGTTTGTCGGCCTCTGGCTGAACACGATGGTCTTGTTACCCAGACACATCAGCCTTAAAAATATGGCGCTCATCGTGTTGTCGGTCTTGATGGCGGGCATGGTGCTCTTAGCTGCTATGGATACGCTGTTGAATCGTTTTTCTGGTGAACAGACTGCCAGTGCTGACCTTGCTTATCGCGGACTCTATAACGCTCAGGCTAAGCTGATGGTGCAGGACAAGCCCTTTGGCGTCGGGCTCGGGAACTTTTCAGCGTGGTCCTGGTCGCGCTATGCCGAACTGGTTGATCCTGATCTGCCGCCCGGCACACCGGCGCATAACAACTGGTATCTGACCCTTGGCGAGTTGGGTGTGCCCGGCGTGATCGCGTTGGCGATCTTCTGGCTCCGCTATTTCTTTCTCGCCATACCCTTTTACTTCCGGAAACAGAAAGATCTCCTCGCGACCATGGCCATGGCCGCGTGTACGTCGGTTATCGTGGATCACATCCAAAGTTTACTGCAATTGGGCTACCGTCAGACACCGATGTTCTTTATGATGATGATTTTCGTGGGGCTGACCGTGGCTGGATGGTATGCGCGACGCGAACCATTGACGGTGCAGCCCTTGGCCGCAACCTCATAGCTTCAGGGAAACACATTAGGCGTATATGACAACACAAGACACCTATATTTCAAAGGATGCCTGCCCCGATTCCTGTTCGGGCGACGCGTTCATGGCGCTTCTTGAAAAGCGCCATAGCACACGCATGTTCAAGGAAGCTCCTGTTCCGCAGGAGCTCATCAGCCGGATGGTCAAGGCTGCCACGCTGTTGCCGACATCCTGTAACCGGCAATTGTGGCATTTTATTGCGGTGACCGAACCGGACCTCAAAAAGAAGGTTTCCAAACTCAGTGATGCGCAACAGTCTTATCTCTATGACGCGCCTGTCCTGATCGCGATTTTCTACGACACGTCGCTCGAGACGCGCAATCCCTGCTGCACGGCTGAGGTGACCGTGGGCATGTCTATTAGCGCGCTGTTGCTCGCGGCTGAAGCGCACGGTCTTGGCGCGATTTATCTCGGCGGCATCAGGCGTCCGGCCGGCATCGGAAAAGCCTTAGGGGTGCCGGGCTATCTCAAATGCTTTGGCCTGGTCTGTGTCGGATGGAAGGACGACGAGCCTCCAGCACCGAACCGTCGGCCTGTTCAGGACGTCCTGACCTTCAACACCTTTAACCTGCCACACGAACGCTATCGCGCGGATATCCGTCCGCATCTCTGGACCCTTGAGCAGATTGCGGATTTTCGCGACAAGCTGCTGTGGTATAAAGGCGTGCACATCGACGGCAAAACCCTGCACGTGGATGCCGATGTCCGCTTTTCCCCGCTCTTTCAATTCATGACCACACGGCTTGGGCTGATGATGGGAAGCGCCGCCGCACCGCGCGTGCTCGATGTCATGTCCTTTAACGGCGATGTCGTGTTGCAACTGATGATGGCGTATCGCGGGCAACTCGCTGAACTGTACGCGTATGATCTGACACCCGGTATCAAGCGATACATCACTGAGCGGTTTGAGCGGCTCGGCCTTCCGGGCACGTGCTCGTGCCTGGTCAATGCTGAGCCAGACAGGATCGCGATTCCGTTGCCCGATGGCCATATCCAGGTCATGTCGTGTTATGAGCGGCTCGAACACTTTGAAGACCCTCTCCCGTTGTTGCGCGAAATGCGGCGTGTGCTGGCACCGGGCGGACGTCTGCTGCTGCTGGTGTCCAACCGCTATTATCCGCACCTGTACCGCTACAAGCGGATGCGCAATAAAAATTATTCTCTGGGTCGCAACTGGAATCGCGGACCTGAACGCAAATACGAGCCGGCGCAGGTTGAACGCTTGCTTCGTGAGGCCGGTTTCCGCATCACTGCCGCGTTCGGCTTGCAACCGGTGCATTTAAAAATATTCGATCTCGGAATCAAACTGTGCCGTCGCATCGGCTGGCATGGTGTCGCTGACCGCTGGGCAGACCGGGCGGCGCAAAGTTTTGTCACAGATGGCTTTTTCAGATCTTTCAGCAGTACATTAGCTTATGAACTTGAATAATATGATAACGAATGACACGGCCGAAACGGCAGTAGGACGGCTGGAGGGCTGGCTCGCGACCATGGGTGGATCCGACGGCTATTACGGTCCTGTCGTGGGATTGCGGGGCGTATCCATGGCCTGGTGCGGCATCGGCCACGACTGGCGCTGGGAAGGGCTGCTCGATGGCTGGACCACCCTGCACCGGCGCACACAGGACGCGGTTTATCTTGAGCGTATGGACGCCGCGCTGAACGCGCTTAACTCCGCCCAACTCGCCAACGGCACCTTCTGCAACTCCTATTTTGAAAACAATCCTTTCGAGGGCGGCATGCCGTATGAGCCAGCCCTGATGGCCGCTGTGGTGCGGACGCTCCAGTACATGCAGGAGATCGCACACCCATGGCCAGCAGGTGCAGCAGAGATGGTGGAGCGCTTTGTTGAACAGCGCCTGATCAAGGAGCTTTGGAACAAAGTGCTGAAGACCTTCAACAATTGGATGCAGAGCGATTTCGAACGCTACTCCCCGCCGGCTGTCGCAACGATTGTGGAAACATTATACGGCTATGCCAAATTAACAGATTCATCTGAGCGGCTGGCGCCCTATATTGAAGGTGCAGCAAACTCGTTGTTGGCGTGTCAGTTCCGAGACGGCCCGCGCGCAGGTGCCTTGCCCCTTTCAAACCAGGAAGGGTCAGATGTCTCGCCCTGTATGGCCGCACGCGGTCTGCCTGCCTTTGCGCTCGCACATCAGCAAACCGGCGATGACCGGTTCGCAGCAGCCGGGAATTCCTTGGCGCATTTCGTGAGCAACAGCTTGCTCCTGGATGGAGGCATATCGGTTATGGCATTTGCCCACCGGCCCACCCGTACGACACCTCTTTTCGTGGGCGCAACCGCTGATACGCTCCGTTCCTTGCAACGCGCGGGACGACTCGATGCCGCCGTACTGCGGACTCAATTGACATGGCTTCTCAGACAGCAAACCGCTTCAGGTGCGTTTGATACTGCTGTGGGGTTTGATGATGGACGCGGAAGCAGGACTCAGCCGGATTGGCGCGATGTGATTCCCGTCTGCGGCTGGGCCGACAAAGTCTATGGGCTTCTCGCAGGTCTGGTTGAAAAGCCCATATCGATTGTCAGCGGCGGGCAGGTCTGCCGGAATGTCCGGGTACGCGGCGAAGAGGCTGTTTTTATGGAGGACAACGATTCGATGACCCTGCGGAGTAAAAAAACAGAGTGGTTTGTCTGGCGCAAACAGACGGTTTGCCCCTCTGCGTGCCGGTTATGAACGAATCGTGACAGGGAATTGAAGGATAGGGCGGGAGCCGTAAAACAATGAAAAAAATCTTGGTGGTGCACGAGACCTTCGGGCGGCTGGCAGGAGCGGAACAAAACATTCTGGTCACGGTCCCTTTTCTGCGCGCTGATTTTGAGATGTCGTGTCTCTATTGGCAGCGCAGCGGCAGGGACGAGGCAGCCTTTGAGGCGCTCTTCCCGACCTCTTTTCAAGTCGACTTCGCCGGGGAGCCCGACAGTGTCCGTCAAGCGACCCAGCGTGCGATAGCCCAGGTGAAGCCGGATCTGATTTATGTGCATAAGTGCGTGGCTGTTCCTGTGCTGGAGGCGCTCGTCCAATCCGGCTATCCGCTCGTCCGTATGGAACACGATCACGACATCTATTGCATGCGCAGCTACAAATACTTTCCGTGGAACCGAACCATCTGCACCCAAAAAGCAGGGCCGTGCTGTCTCTTCCCGTGTCTCTCCTTTTTGAAGCGCGACCGGGCAAACAAACCGTGGGGTGTGCGCTGGGTCTCCTATCGCCGGCAGATGCGCTGCCTCGAACTAAGTCGACAGTTTACCGCAAGCTTCGTGGTGACACACTACATGCGCGACGAACTCATCCGGCAGGGCTTTCCGCCGGAGCGCGTCCACATTTTCCCGCCGATCCCTGCACCCACCTCCGCAACCTTCGAGAGCACATTTTCATCGCGTAATTTAATTGTGTTTGCAGGTCAAATCATACGCGGCAAAGGGCTTGATGTGTTGTTGCGCGCCTTGGCACAATGCAAAGCGCCCTTTGAACTCGCGGTGCTGGGTGCGGGTTCGCATCAGGCGACCTGCGAAAACCTGACACGCGAATTGAACTTGCAAGCGCGCGTCCGTTTCCATGGTTTTGTACCTTTCGACAAGATGGCGGAAATCTACCGGGAAGCCACGCTGGTGGCAGTTCCCTCAGTCTGGCCGGAACCGATCGCAACAATCGGACTGGAGGTCTTGCGCTACGGACTGCCGGTGGTCGGCTTTGATGCGGGCGGCATCCGGGACTGGCTGCGGGATGGCGAGACCGGCTTCCTGATCCCTTGGATGGATGTGCCCCTCATGGCAACACGGATCGATGAACTGCTCAACGACAAGGAAAAGGCGAAACGACTTGGGGCGCAAGGACGCGAATTTGTCAACCGGGTGTATGCGTTCGACCCTTATATTCAAAGGATGAAACGTCTGTTTCACGCACTGATCGAAAAACAGGAGCCTGCGGAATGTGATCGCGGCCTCGAACAACCGGAGACGGGATGTTAGACTATCTCGCATTTTGGAAGTTGACCCGGCCCCCGTTTGACGCGGGGGCTGATCCAGCGTTCTTTTTTGAAAGTCGTATGCATGGTGAAGCCCTTGCGCGGCTGGAGTATTTTGCGGCAGATCAGACTATGGGGCTCGCGGCGATTACGGGAGAGATCGGTGCGGGGAAGACGATGACCCTGCAAGTCTTCATGCGCCGACTGCGTCCGGATGTGTTCAGATCGATGATGATTTTTACGGCACCTGAATCACCTGCAGGACTGTTGGCGGAAATCAACCGGCAGTTAGGCGGTGTCGAGCCTGTTGTTGGCGCGCCAGCAGATCGCGACGGATTAACACGGGAATTTCAAAAGCTCCTACGCGAGAAGCTTGTCGCTTCCGGACGCAAACTTCTGATTGTGCTGGACGAAGCCCAGCACATGGATGAGGCCTGCATCGATGCGGTCAAGTGTTTGACTAATCCGATTGCGCCCGGCGTTTCTGCGGTCAGCGTGATCCTTTCCGGTCAGCCGGAGCTCAAGGCAAAGTTACGTGCATTGCCGCAAGTGTATCAACGCTTTGGCCTGATCTATCACCTGGGCTATCTCTCCCGAGACGAAGTGCCGGACTACGTGCGCCACCGCCTCGCTGTATCACAGGCCTCCTCGACAGAGGTTTTTGATGATGCCGGGTTTGATCTGCTCTACGGGTTTTCAAACGGATGTCCCCGTCAGATCAACCAAATCTGTAAATTAGCGGTGGATCGAGCATGCCTATTGCAGCAACCCAGTGTCGATGATACAATGCTGCAGATGATTATCAGCGATTTCGAAAAACATTTTGCATGACAAGGCTATCATGAATAAACCTGGAGACCCTAATACAGCAGAGTTTAGTGTGCGTGACCAGTTTGAGCGGGGCGGCAACGCCGCGCGACCGGCCGCTGCCCCTGTGGGGTCGCTTCCAGGTCCGCCTGTCCCTAACATTCCGCCGACAGGCCCTGCGTTACCTCCGTTGCGTCGCACCGTCACGCCTGAAAATATGATGAAATTCATTGATTGGGCTCAATTGGTGCGTGGACTGCTGCGCCGAGCTTGGCTAATCATACTGCTTGTGGCTGCCGCCACAGCAGTGGGGGTTATGGGGTCAATCAAATACGGTCACGTTCAGTACGAAGCGCGGGCTTCTCTGCTCTATCGGACGAAGAGCCCAAAACAGGTGCCTTCCACGGCAGGCTCGCAACTGGTCATCCGGGAGCTCGCCCGCAACACAGCCGTTAGTCTCTTGCGCCGCACGGCGAATCTGGAGACCGTCCTGACTAACCTAAATGTCGCCATGCGGCCGGAGGAGCTGGGCTGGCGTGTGGGCACGCAGTCTGAAAAACAATCCGAGATTATTCTGCTGCGCGTTGAATATTTGCCGACGGCTAAACTGGCAATCCGCATGGCGAATGAGTTGGCGCGTGTTGCGCTGGAGGACAACCGCAACTTCTATCAATCTCAGGCGCGACAGTTTGCAGAACAATCTGAGCGGCTGGCTGGCGAGGCCGCGAAAACGTTAGAGATGTCCCGAGACCAGTTGACAGCCTTTCAGACCGCCCACCAGATGCTAGAAGTTGCAGCCGATACAAAAGCGTTTCTCGACAGTATGGGCGCCATAACTGAAAGGCTCCATCTGGCGAAAAACGCTTATGATTCACAGCTTGTCCGCATCGAGAACTACAAAAAGCTGATCGTCAACTTGCCTGCTGAGGTGTTAAGCCAATCCTTTGAAGACAACCCCATCAAACGTCGGATCGCGAATATGGAAGTGGCGCTGATGGAAGCTCGGACGAAGTATGGTGCGGACAATCCACGTGTCTTGCTGATGGAAGACAACCTCAAGGAAATGCGTCGGACAATGACCAGCAAAAGTTACGATGAGTCCCGGGAGCGCGTCTATATTGCGAATCCTGTTAAACGTGAATTTGAGACAGAGTTGTTGCGTCTTGAAGCAGAACGGCAGGTGCTTGAGCAAACGGTTGAGAAAGTAGAAAAACAACTGGCGGAGGTTGAGAAGCGGTATGCCAATCTACCGAAATTGCAGCTTGATCTCGCGGGTTTCCTGCAACGGCATACCAGTGCCCAGGCCCAGGTGCTTAATTTTCAGAATGCGGTAAACGAAGCCCGGATGGCGGCCAATCTGGATATGTCAGATTTCGAAATTCTGGAACCTGCCCGGACTGCAACGGCCGTGCGTTCCAAGATCGCGCTGGTACTTCCGGTGGTGGGGTTCGTGGTTGCGCTCTTGGGTGGAATCGTCTTATGTCTTCTGATCGAACTGCTCGATTCAAGGCTGAAAACCGTTCGGCAAGTGGAGCAGGCTTATACGGTGCCGTGCCTAGCCTCCATCCCCATCATTCACGCAGAACCCCTCGCGGAGGCGTTTTTGCCAGTCTGCCGCGCGCTCTATCAGCGGCTCGCCGTGCTAGCTCCAAAAGAGGGAGCCTTGTCCTTGTCTGTTCTGAGTGCAGGAGACGGCGAGGGTAAAAGCACGCTCGCCTTCCTGTTGGCGCGTTACTGGGCAGGGCTAGGCGTGCCAACGGCGTACCTCGATTTTGACGTTGCGCCGAACCCGCTGTTGAATCCTCCGGCTCATCTCGCAGGGCTCGATGATTATCTCGCCGGACAGGCGACGTGGGATGTCATATCTTTCAAGCAGGATAACGTCGCCTGCTTCAAGCGGCTGACGGATGTTGGCGATTTGCCGGAACGTTTACACGGCACGGCCATGCGCCGTCTGATGGATACGCTGTGTGCGCAATACGGATGTGTCATCATCGACACACCCGCCTGCCGGATTGATGAAAGCGCCCCACTGCTTGCCCTCCTGACGGGGTATCCCATTTTCGTGATCAAAGCTTCTGGAACCGACCGCGCAATCCTTAATCAATCCTTTGATGATTTGGAGCGGGTCGGCGTTCGCCCCCTCGGCATTGTCTTGAACTTCGCGACCCCCTCGGCGGATGGTCGTAACAAAGGAGCTCAAGCATGAACAGTGGCGGTGACAGGCTTGCCTATAACTTCAAAAGAATTGCGTTATTGCCTTATTGCGTTATTGCCTTATTAAAATTCAAAATTCGACGTTCGACGTTCGACGTTCGATGTTCGATGTTCGTATTCATCATGCTCGTAACATGTACGGCCTGCCAGTCCATACTCGGTCCCAAGAGCGCTGAGGCCGTAAAGCCGCCTCTCCCGGCAGTCCCGGCGGTAACGAGTGTGAAGCCCCCGGAAAAGTTGCCGCCAACCTATTACACGCCGTACGATCCCACAACCTTTCACCTGGCGGTCGGCGATGTCGTGGAGGTGTCAGTCTTTGGTTTTCCAGATACGGTGGCGGTCACCCCCATTGCTCCGGACGGCAAGCTCTATTACCATTTTATGCCAGGGATTCCCGCTGTCGGGCGCACACCTAAGGCTGTTGAACACGACATTGAGCAGTCGATTCAGCGGTTTTTTAATCAACCGAGCGTATCCATCCTGCCACGCCAGTTTGCCGAAAACCGTTTTGTCGCGCTCGGCAAGGTGGTGTACCCCGGCGTTTATCCGCTGGATAGCGCACTCACGATCCGTCAGGCGCTCGCACGAGCAGGAGGTTTGGCGCAGGGTATTTATCGCGGCACGACGATTCAGCTCGCGGCGCTCAAGGACAGTTACCTGCTTCGTAAAGGCGAACGGATCCCGGTTGACTTGGATGCTTTGATTAACCGTAATGATGCCTCGCAGGACATTTATATGCGTCCGGGCGATGTCCTCTATATTGCCTCCGGCTTGGGTCAAGAGGTTTATCTGATGGGTGCGGTGGGTGAAGAGAAAACGGCAGCATATACGGATGGTTTGACCTTAGTGCAACTCATCTCCGGATCTTCCGAACGCGGCGGCGGGTATAAAGCGACAGCCAGGCTCAGCCAGGTCGTGATTCTGCGCGGCGCGTTGAATGACCCCCAACTCGTTGAAGTCGATCTCGCCAGTATCCTGAAGGGCGACGCGCCAGATGTGCTCCTCATGGCTGGTGATATTGTCTATGTTCCCGAGAAGCCCTATCGCTTTGTCCGTGACCTCGCGCGTGTTGTTGTGCTGACCTTTGTCCGTGCATTCGCCTCTGAAGCAGGTGCCTATTTCGTGCAAGAAACGGTTTTCCCTACTAGCGGAACAGGAGGGTCAGGCAATTAATGATCTTTTAAAAAACGGTGGTTCCCCTTGGCTGGATCGAGCGCGTGCGCAGATGCCCTTGTGGGTCATTGGCATCGCAGGCATGATGGTTACAGGGTGTTCCCTGTTCTCCGGTGGCGATGCCGATGCGGCATCGGCGTTTGCGAAAGCGGAGCAATTCGATTTCAGATCAAACCCGACCAATCAGATCGTGGCGGAAGCCGTTACAAATGCTTATTGCCTAGGGGTCGGTGATGTGCTGGCGATTTCGGTATACGGGGAAGACGGCAGCCTGCGCGAAACACCTGTAGACCCGAACGGCAATATTACGTATGTCCTCACAGGAGCAGTCCCTGCGGCAGGGCGCACGATTGACGACTTGCGCGCTGACTTGCAGAAACGCGTCGCCGCCAAACTCAGTCGCGCGATTGTTAATATTGTGCCCGTTCGCTTCGGTAGCCAGACCTATACCATTCTGGGTGAACTGAATTATCCGGGTACGTATCTGATTGAAGGGCGGACGACCATTGTTGATGCCGTGGCAAAGGCACGTGGCTTGCGGACCGGTTATTTCCGGAACTCAACCGCAGAGATGGCTGATTACCGGCATGCCACCTTGATGCGAGGCGGGCAGGTGCTGCCGCTCGACTTTGAATCTCTCCTACGACAGGGTGATTCGACACAGAATCTCACGCTCCGGAACGGGGATATCATTACCATCCCGTCCTCCCTGGTGAAGAGCATCTATGTGCTGGGCGAAGTTAATTTTCCGCGGACGGTTGGCTTTGTCTCGGCAGTATCCCTCATTCAAGCCCTCACGGAAGCACAGGGCATCAAGGCAACCTCGGATGGGCGGATTGTGATCGTACGGGGATCGCTTTCTCGTCCGGTCGTCCATGTCTCCCATTACGACCAGATGCTCGCAGGCAAAGAGCCCAACCTTCCTCTTTTGCCAGGCGATATTGTCTATGTCCCCCCAGATCGCTTCGCGTTCCTTCGTGAAATTGTCGAAAAGGCGATTTCAGCCTTTGCCACGACGATCGCCCATGAAAGTGCTGTCCAGATATTCAATCAGAGCATCGGTAATCAGAATAGCACACCTACCACACGCCCAGTCATTGTTCCCTAGCTAACGCACATGAATATACATTCCAGATCTGCCACGCATTCTGCCACGCAAATACCCGTGTGCGAGGAGTCTGTTTATTTTTCAAAAGAGGCGCTCCAAGGCGTCCCATGGTTGATCGCCAATAAGATCTTTCTGCTCTTTGTTTATATGGCCCTCTCCATCCTGACTGTTCGGCTACTCGGACCTCAGGAATATGGCCGCCTGGTGCTCGTCCGGAGTATCACGGAAGTGCTCGTGGTTGTTTGCGCCTTGGGGTTTGATGTCTCGCTGTTGCGGTTTATCCCTGAGCTGACCGCGCATCAGAATCGGGCTGGGTTGAGCCGACTGCTGGTGCGCGCCCTTGCCCTCCAGCAGGTGGCAGCTCTGATTGCGCTTGTTTCGTTGGTGTTGCTCAGGCCTCTATTGACGAAATGGTTCGGTATGGATTTTCAGGGGCTTCTTGTTCCTGCTGGACTGTTGCTGGGTGCCACGATGTTCAAAGACGCACTCAACAATATCTTTACCGCCCTATTCCGAACACGTACTGTCGCCCTGCTGTCGCTCGTGAATGGCGTACTCTGGCTGGTATTGCTGGTTGTTGGACTGCGTTGGCGTCCGGAGGCTTCGTTGGCTCTCAACGCCCAAACCGCCGCGCTCCTGCTCGTGTATGGCGTCAGCTTGATTGTGCTGACGCGCTTTATTCGGGGGCTGCCCTGGCGTTCGCCGCCACAGGGCATCGGGAGACAACGCGTCTTGAAGCTGTCACTGCCGATCATGCTCAACGCCCTCCTGCGGATGCTCATGCTCAAATACACCGAAGTATTTTTTCTTGGCCTCTATTTCACCCCGACCATCATCGGCTATTATGATCTGGGCTATGCGACCCCCATGCTGGTGCTCACGCTCATCCCCGCCGCACTCCAAACGCTGTTTATGTCCGCCTTTGCCCAAGCCTACACGCGTGACCCGAATTGCTTGGGCCGAATGATTGATTCGGTCTATAAGATCACCATCCTGATCGTCGTGCCACTGGCTGCCTTCGGCGTATTCTTTGCTCCTCGCGGTATTGTGCTGCTCTATGGACAGGGCATGGCGCCGGCGGGTCCTATCGCGGCGGCCTTTTGCATATTGCATGTGCTCCCGCTGATCTCGACGCCGCTTTCCATCGCCATCACGGTGAAGGAGAAGGTTTTGCAAATGCTCCCCTACATGGTGCTGCAAGTGGGCATCAACCTGTTGCTCGACTGGGCGCTTATTCCGCGCTTTGGCATGAACGGCGCTGTGGCTGCGGTGGGCGGTACATTTATTCTGACGATTCCCTGGCGTCTCAAAGCGGTGCGTTCTATTCTTGGCGGCATTCACTTTCCCACGGCGTTCTTTATTCGCCAGGTGCTTGTCACAGGCGTGATTGCAGCGGTGCTGAGTCCGCTCGCGCCTCATCTCAATATTTTCACGCTGGGACTATTGGGGTTGGCGTATCTGGCTTCCTACCCTGTGTTGATCCGTCTTTTGCGTTTGGTCCGGCCAGCGGATGTGGCTGACTTGCGTGCACTCAAAATGTCACGTGTCAACCGCTTGCTGGATCTGTTGATGGGGTCAGGGCCAAGAGCGAAGGGTTAACCATGAAAATTCTATTAGGGGGCGTCCCCTTCGGACGCAACAATGTCGGCGACGAAGCCATTTTAGAGTGCGTCGTACGGATCGTGCGTGAAGCTCGCCCGGATGCGCAGCTCACCGTCAGCACGGACGATGGCGCGGCAACGGCTGCAAAGCTAGGCGTACGTACGGTGCCGCTGTTTGGCTTTGCGCCCCTCTACAGCCATGCGGAAATGACGGAGGCGCTGCGCGAGCATGATGTGTTTATTTGGGCAGGCGCAACCGGTCTCTCAGACTATCCTGAAATTCCCTGCGGCATGTTCCGCATCGCTCAAGCCGCCGGACGGAAAACCATTCTCTGGTCCGTGGGCATGAACGACGAACTCAACCCCGCAAAATACCGTGTACTGCCGGGTCGCCTTCGCACGTTACTCATTGCTCTGCGTGCGGTGACGCTGGGAGCCTTTGATGCCATCGCATGGGAGGAACGCCGCCGCGTGGTACGCGCGAAAGCATGCATTGTCCAAGCCCTTGCAGGGGCGGAGTTGGCAGTGGTGCGTGACCCGGAGAGCGCCGTGCAATTGCAGGCCTGCGGCGTGCGACGCGAGGTGCTCACAGGCGCCGATTCCGCCTTGCTCATGGAACCGTCTTCGTTAGCTTCCGTGCACATGTCCGCAGACCTGCGGACCGCGCTGGAGGGGGATTTCCCGCGCATCGGATTTTGCGTTTCCGCGCAAAGGGCTATTCGCGGAGAAGAGCGCTTGATCGCGGTCTTCGACCGCTTGGTCGCTGAGCGTGGCGCGCGCATCGTCTTCATTCCGATGAATCCCGTGACTGATGCGGCACTGATGGCGGGCTTGCGTCAGCGCATGAAGAATCCTGACCGCGCATTTGTCCTAGAGGGCCGTTACGAGCCTGCTGAGATTTTGGCTGTCGCGTCCCGGATGGATGTGATTGCCAGCAGCCGCCTGCACCTGCTCTTCTTTGCCTCCATTCTCCATGTGCCAGTGATCGGCATCAGCCGCGGCTCCAAGGTGGACAACTTTCTCACGCCCTTCGGGCTTCGTTCCGTCGGCAGCGTGGAAGCCTGCGATTTCGACGCCCTGCTTGCAGAGGCCCTCAGGCTGCTCGACAATAAGCCGGCCTTCCAGGCGCGTAGCCGCGCCGTGCGGCAGGAGCAACTGACCCGACTGGACACCGCGCGCAAGCAGCTCAAAAAAGCTTTGGCATAATAGCTCTAACCGGGGTATCCGCTTACACCAATTCGAATGATACGTAATCACGACGAAACAGAACGACAGAAAGGATGTTATTGCCTTATGTCAAATACGACTCCTTTGCCTCCTCGTAGCGGTACGATTCGCTTAATCTTGCCTGTGGGATTGGTGGTCACGTTTCTACTTGTAATCCTTATGTTAGTCAGGGTTTTTCTTTTGCCCCCAGGGCGGTATGAGTTGATTTTCACAAATGCAACGGATCGTGTCGTCTCGGATGCTATAATCGGTATTCGAAACTCAAAACAAGTCATTTCAAATCTTGCGCCAAAAGCGGCGGCAACACTTGTGTTCATGGCGAGTTCAGACACTTCTTACAGTATAGATTTTAGGTTAGAAGGACAAGAATCAATACATACCAATGTTGGTTACTTATGCAGAGGAATTGACAATAATGACATGATAGTTGTTCATGAAAACTCAACATTGTCTTTTTGGCATGGTGGACTTTTGGTGGATCAAGATGGACATGTAGGGGACTAGGCATAGCCGACGAGGGGTTCGCGCAGGAAGAAAAGGACTAGGTACCCGTTTAGCGGAGTTTGGCCAGTTCAAGACGTGTTAGTTTTGGGTATCTTTTCAGGATCGTAGCGTTCGGTGACAGGCGTGGTTGCCCCGTTGAGGAGGATGGTCTTGAAGCGTGCGAGCAGATCCTTACCTTCGCGCTTTTGAATTATGTTTTTTTCCGCACTTGACGAAGAATCATAGTTGAGTCATAATGAATCACAAATGACTCATAAGGAGAAATAGCTATGACAACACTGACCGTCCATGCTTTGGACACAACACTTTCTCGCAAGCTGAAGGCTTATGCGCTGGAACAACAGAAGAGTCTGAATCAATCGGTTAAAGAGTTGTTGTCCTCAGCCTTGGGGATCACACCGCCACGCACGAAAGACCATCGCGATGATTTTGTCGCGCTTTGCGGGGTATGGTCTGATAAAGAGGTTCGCGAGTTCGAAAAGAACACGGCCTGCTTTTCGGAAGTCGATGAGGGCATGTGGAAATGAAAACCATTCTGCTCGACACAAATGCCGTTTCGGCTTTATTTAACGGGGATGCACAGATATTAGATTATCTAGCAGTGGCTGAACGGGTATGTATGTCCACTGTTGTTATTGGGGAGTTGCAGGCAGGTTTCTATATGGGTAGTAAGGTGCGCGAAAACCAAGCGAATCTGGATAAGTTATTATCAAGGCCTACAGTGGAGATATTGACTGTGACAGCCGAAACAGCCGATTATTACGGACGCTTGGTGGCTGCCTTACGTAAAGCGGGGCATCCCATCCCTGTGAACGATCTTTGGATTGCTGCGCAGACGCTTGAGCAAGGGGCCTTTCTCATCACCTACGATAAACATTTTAATCATGTCCCAGGCCTTCGAGTCAAGCCATGAAATAACTTCGTGCCCACCGGTTCACTGCGTGGGGTTAACGCGGACGAAGGATATGCCACAGGGTCAGTCGCCGGCGGAGAAACTCCTTCAGGGACTTCAGGAAGGTCCATTGGAACATGCGGAGGCTGTAACGTTGCCAGCGAATGCGCCAATGGGGTGTCGGCGTGGCACCGAGGTAGTCCTTAAAGCGAGCAAGCGAGAGTGCAGGCGAGCCGCCAAAATTGATGCTCCAGTCCTTGCCCTGTTCCCGCTTGATTGCTTCTGCAGCGCGTAGGTAGAGTGCAGGGATCAAGCCGGAATCCTCTGTCTGATAGGCCAGACGCCACAACCAGGCTGTTTTATGCTCGTGCGAAAAGAGGACGCTGACCAACGCGCAGGGGGACCCGGGGTCAGCCACAGGCGCCGCTCCAAAAATCCTGCAAATGCCCATAGCCTCAAGGGCCTCCATGTTTTGCAAAAGCGCTTTCCGCCATGGGCTGGCAGCGACCCACTTGAATTTGCTTAAGGTCTCATTGTGCAGGCGGTCAAACGTCTGAAGGAGTTTCGCCTCGGCGGGGTACCAGGCGAAGAGATGGAGCTTTGCCGCTGCGGCGGCCTCCTGTCGTTTGGTGCGGTTGGGCAATCGATAGACCTCTTCGGGTTCACAGGCTGGCCAGACATGACAGTAGTTCTGCTCCACAACGCAGCCCGCATAGATCAATCCACGGACATCCGGCAGGCTGGGAGCCGCCTCGGTATCCATTGAATCGAGCCCTCTCTGCATCTCTTTCGTCAACCCACACAGCAGATCCATCCGCTGAGTCGAACGCCTAGGTTCGTACCATTCCGGTGCCAGCATTGGACCCGCATAAAAAAGGGGAAAACTGCTGCAATAACGAATTCCCACTCTGCGCCGTACCAACACTGCCCATCCGGCTTCCAGGGAACTCTCTCCCACCGAAAATACGCCGATACGCCGAACAATCGCAACAGGAGTCTCATGCGCCGCCAGCGCATAGAGCGTTTGTGAAAGCAGAAAGGCATTCCCGTTTGGCGAGCGACGGACGAATGCATCCCACAGGGCGTCTTCATTAGTCCGTACAGGTCGGATGACAAAAGGCGTCATACTATTACTACCCACGGAATGTCAACTTTAACCAGTAATGGATGAAACTGAGTTTCGTCTTACTGGCGCACGCGTGATAAAACCAGTGACGCTGGAAGAGCGAAGCAGGGAACGACCAGCACTTGAAAAAGAATAACCGGTTAAAACGGGAATCGATCGTCAGGGCCATGTTATTAGGTGCCATCGCCTGTGAAAGCGCACGCTGATCCCAATAAGGCTCATTATCTTTGAGTGCTTCTTTCATGCAGGCGGCAATGGTCTCGTCGGGATGATACACCAATACGCCGCTGTTGATCTGGTTGGGCAACTTATCTGGCACGCAGCCAATTTTCCCGTGAGGAATCACAGGCATGGCAGGGGAATCATGCGCGATCAGGATGTCGGAATCTAGGACGCAGACCTGTTCGTAATCCTTCCACCAAGGCAATTCATGTAGAAGGATCTTTTGCCAGGTGAGTTTTTTGCCTGGCAATTCGCGGATCACAGTGGTCAGCATCTTCAGAACGTAACCATGACGGGCGCAATAACGCTCGAGCCGTTCACGTGAAAAGCGGTCAAAGGACTGCTGATACTTCTCTCCGATCACGATTGTTACAATGCACGTTGTCTTTTGCTTCATACCGAAAATATCCCTTTTAGTACTGAAGACCTCTGTTGTTTAAACACCTCTATACTATAAGGTGCTGTCTAATAGTGCAAGTGCCTTTTTTTGTGATCTTAAATGTGCTTGCTTATATGGCGTGAGATGCTAAAATTGAAACTAGCAAAGTGAGAAGATTTTTTATGAAATCACAAAAGGACAGAGCGCGGGTCACCCCGCAGGAGTTGTTTTCGCGTATTGAGTATCACCTGAAATATAGTCGGGGGCGCAGTTTAAGCTCGGCTTCGGATTATGACAAGCTTTGGTGTCTCTGCCATGCCGTCCGGGACTTCTCGGTAGACCGCATGATCGCCACCGAGCGGACGTATGTCGAAAAGGATGCCAAGTGCGTCTTTTATCTCTCCCTGGAATTTCTTATCGGGAGGCTTCTGTCCAATAACGTCATCTCGTTGGGCTTGCAGGAGGCGGTGGCACAGGTGTTGCCGCAGTTGATGGCAAACGAGGAGGGGTTGCAGGCTCTCAAACAGGATGCCGGCCTTGGCAACGGCGGACTGGGTCGGCTCGCAGCATGTTTTTTAGATTCACTCGCCACGCTTGAATATCCCGGGTATGGGTGCGGACTGCGCTATGAGCATGGCATGTTTCGGCAGGATTTCGCCAATGGCTGGCAAACTGAGCGGCCCGACGACTGGCTGAAGTTCGGCTACCCGTGGGAGATCGTGCGCCCAGACGATACCGTCCCAGTGCTCGCCTACGGACAGCTCGAAGATGTCGGCGTGCCTGGCGCCCAGCCGGTGTGGGTCAACTGGCAAATGATTGAGGGCGTGCCTTATGACATTCCGATCATCGGCTACGGTGTCAATAACGTGAATGCGCTGCGCCTCTGGCAGTCGAGAGCTGCGGAGGGCTTCCGGCTCGATGTCTTCAACCAGGGTGACTACGTCCGTGCTGTCGAGGAAAAGAACTGGGCCGAAACGATCACCAAGGTTCTTTACCCTTCGGAAAATTCTCACGCCGGCAAAGAGCTGCGTTTGCTTCAGGAATACTTCCTGGTCGCCTGCTCTGTGCGCGATGCCACGCGCCGGCATCTCAAGCGACACAAGGATCTGACTAATTTTGCCTCCAAGAACGCCCTACAGATGAACGACACCCATCCAGCACTGGCGGTCGCCGAGCTCATGCGGCTGCTGGTGGACGAACACGATCTGCCGTGGGAAAAGGCATGGGAGATCACAGTCCCGACGCTTGGGTATACCAACCACACGCTGTTGCCCGAGGCGCTGGAACGCTGGCCGGTGCCGTTGCTCGAGCGCGTGCTGCCACGCCATCTCTCGATCATTTATGAGATCAACCGCCGATTCCTCGACGACGTGCGGTCCCTGTATCCCGGCGATGATGCCAAGGCGCGTACGCTTTCGGTGATTGAGGAGGGCCCCGTGAAACAGGTCCGCATGGCCAACCTCGCCATCGTGGGCAGTCACTCCGTCAACGGCGTGGCTAAGCTCCATTCCGATCTGGTGAAATCCCATTTGGTGCCGGACTTTGCCCAGTTCTGGCCTGAACGGTTCAATAACAAGACCAACGGAGTTACGCAGCGCCGCTGGCTGCTGGCCTGCAACCCGGGCCTCGCAGGACTGATCACCGAGGCCATCGGCGACCGCTGGATCCGCGACCTCGACGACCTCCGGCGCCTAGAGCCGCTGGCGGAGGATACGGATTTTCTCGACCGCTTCCTCGCGGTCAAACTGGAGAACAAGCGCCGGCTGGCCAAGGTCATCGTGGCTCGGACCGGCAGGGAGGTCCGTCTGGATTCGCTCTATGACGTGCAGATCAAGCGGTTGCACGAATACAAGCGGCAACTGCTCAACGCGCTGCACATCGCCGCGCTGTACCGGAGGTTGAAGGCGAATCCGAAGCAGGACATTGTGCCACGCACCTTCATCTTCGGCGCCAAGGCCGCGCCAGGGTATCACATGGCCAAGCGCATCATCAAGTTCATCAACGCGCTCGGAGAGATCCTTGCCCGTGACCCAGATGTGCGCGGTCGGTTGGATGTCGTGTTTCTGCCAGACTACAACGTCTCGCTCGCCGAGGTCATCATTCCGGCTGCAGACCTGTCGGAGCAGATTTCCACCGCCGGCAAGGAGGCGTCAGGTACCGGCAACATGAAACTCACCTTGAACGGCGCGCTGACCATCGGCACCTGGGACGGGGCGAATATCGAGATCGCCGAGGCGGTCGGACTCGAGAACTTCTTCGTCTGCGGCCACCGAGCCGAGGAGATCGATTGCATGACGCGCGAGCACGCCTATCACCCGTCCGAATGGCTGGCACGGGACGACGAGTTGCGGGGTGTTGTGGAGGCGATCTGGCGCGGTGATTTTAATCAGGGCGAGCCAGGGCTGTTCGACGACATCGCCCGCGTGCTCACGGAGTGGGGAGATACGTATTATCATTGCGCGGATTTCCGCAGCTATGCCGATGCGCAGCAACGGGTCTCCGACCTGTTTCTAGACCGCCGGGCATGGGCGCGCAAAGCGCTACTCAACGTCGCGCGAATCGGGTATTTCTCCAGTGATCGCGCCATTCGGGAATATGCGCAGGAGATTTGGCACCTGCAGCCGATTCCGGCTGTCATGAAATCTGCCGCCGACTTAAAAACGGTCGTCACCACCAGCAAAACAAAGAAGTCATCCGGACGCTGAATTGGAAGGAAAAACAAAATGGCACTTTTACTCGAAAACAAGCAAGGCGTGGGACTCGTGACGCTGTCAGGCTCACTCGATGCCTCGAACGCGGAAACCTTTCGGCAGCAGACCGGCTCGTGGCTTGAAGCGACCCCTCTCCTCAAGCGGGTCGTGGTGGATTTAGGCGAGGTGAATTTTATGGACAGTGCGGGGCTGGGCACGTTGATCGGTTTGCACAAGCGGGTGGCCGTTCGTGATGGACATCTTCGGCTCGCCAGACCTCGCCCGAATGTTAAGCTCGTCCTTGAAATTACACGGGCAAACAAAATCTTTCCCATTTGCACGACGGTCGCCGAGGCACTGGAGCCAGTCACAATGTAGATGCGTTTGGCCTGCAGCAATTCTAATGATGAGCAAGACCGCCTAAAGGCGGAACTCCAAACGAGAGAAAGCCTGCACAAAACCGTTCGGAGTACCGCCTTTAGGCGGAATCTTAACAGGCCTGCGGCCATAATTAGAATTGCTGTTTGGCATGAGGGCGTACTTGACACCTTTGTTCAGTTTTGGCATTCTTATAGAAAATGAATAATAACCCATTATTGACGGGCGTTTCGGCATCAAGTACAGTCGCAGATGGCGGTACTCAGAGGACAGTGGTAGTCCTCGGAATTCCCTTTAAGGATGTATCCTTCAAAGATGTTGTGGAATGGGTCAACCAGCGTGTCCGTTCACGATGCCCCGGCTATATTGCAACAGCCAACATGGACTTTATCATGCAGGCGTGGCGAGATCCGGAGCAACAGCGGATACTGCTAGAGGCGGACTTAGTGGTCGCGGACGGCATACCCATCGTCTGGCTCTCTCGCCTGATGGGATTCGGGTTGAAAGAGCGGGTTACGGGAAGTGATCTGGTGCCCATGTTTGCAGAGCTGTGTGCACGCGAGGGATTTAGTCTGTATGGCCTAGGCGGAGCCCCAGGCGTGGCGGAAAAGGCGATGGAGTGTCTGGCGCAGCGGTATCCGGGACTGCGGGTCGCAGGATGTTATTCGCCGCCGAAGGCGGATGTGCTGGCGATGAATAATGTGGAAATTTTGGCGAAGCTGGATGCGGCTGACCCCGATATTCTGCTGGTCGCATTCGGGGCGCCGAAACAAGAGAAATGGGTGAACATGCATATCCGCGAGTGGCGTGTTCCCGTGTCGATCGGTATCGGCGGCTCTCTTGATTTCTTAGCTGGCGCCCAGAAACGGGCCCCGCGCATCGTCCAGAAATGTGCGATGGAATGGTTGTGGCGGATGCTGTCTGATCCTAAACGCCTGTTCAAAAGATATATTTCTAATTACT